>OGGZ01003077.1_pt1 | contig 10269 bp, 6 predicted proteins | sample 1571371 | NCBI WGS metagenome assembly OGGZ01 (sample SAMEA2582025, study PRJEB24529) | metagenome | biome: Human gut stool | place: China | collected 2011
CGCGGCGCGCGTGGGCCTGTTCGCGTTCTAAGGGATATCCCATGTCTTTCCGGTCAGAAACGCGCCATCTATGCGCCCTTGTGCGCAGTAATTCCGGACGCTGCGTTCGGACAGGTTCCACAGCTCTGCGGCTTGCTATATTTCATGACATCAACTCATTTGGGGGCGCTGAATAAGGCGCAGCGTAACAAAATCAGACCCGTGAGTACGCCAGTTTGAACGGGCATAATTCGTTTTGTTCGGCTTTTCCTTTAGTATATTATATACCGATATCGGCAAAAATCAAAAGGATTTCCGGGGAATTATTTATCAGAATTGCCGATAGCGGCAGTCCGGAAAATGCTTGAAATGCGCCAGAACAAAATTTGTAAAATTCGGGCGCAATTTCTTATGAAGTTATTGACATATCTAAAATATTCTAGTATAATATAAGGAAATGGTTTGATAAAAGGGCTCTGCATGGCAGACCCGGACATTGGGAGGTACATATGACAAGAACAAGAAATCGACTTATTTCAGTCGGAATAGGATTGCTGCTGTTTATCTCAGCGGTATTGTTTATCGTTCCGCAGAAAACGGCAGGCGCGGAAACATGGATCGAATCGGCGGCGGAATTTGCAGCCGGCGACGGCACCCAGGGCGCGCCCTATCAGATATCGAGCGCCGGGGAGCTTGCAAATCTCGCGAAGATGGTGAGCGGTGGAGAAACCTATGAGAGTACATACTTTGAGCTTACCGCCGACATCGACCTCGACGGCAAAGAGTGGACGCCGATAGGAACGAAAGACAGCCAGTTCGCCGGAAAGCTTTTCGGCAGCGGGAATACTATAAGTAATCTGACGGTCGGCGGCGGTGACAACAGGGGTCTGTTTGCATACAGCAGCGGCGAGATCAAGGACGTTTATCTTGAGAAGATAGATATCACAACAACTATGAACGCAGGCGGAGTATGCGCGTTCAACAGCGGAACCATTGAGGGCTGCGGCGTGTTGAGCGGAACTATCATATGCTCCAACCCCAACGGCGGTCAGCTCGGCGGTATCTGCATGGAAAACAGCGGTACTATCAGCCGGTGCTTTAGTAACGCGTCAGTAAAAGGCGCAACCAGCGCAGGTATTGTTTACATCAATAGAGGGAATGGCGTCGTACAGGATTGCTATAATACCGGCACGCTCGAGGGTTCCTCCTCTGCAAGCGGAATAAACACCAACAATTATGGCAAAATTAAAACCTGCCTGAATCTCGGAGCGGTGATCGCTGAAGACAAGATCTCTGAAGAGGGCAGCGTAATAAGGGGTTACGGCATTTGCGTCATGAATGTACCTGGCGCTTCGCTGGAAAACTGCTATAGCGACAGCGATGTGTGCCCCAAAGAGCTTTTCGGCGGTTTTAGAAATAATACTACAGTTTACTACAAAACCACTGCCGAGCTTTGCGGCGGTTCGCTCCCTGATGGCTTCGACGGCAGCGTCTGGAACGTGGGCAGCATTGGAGGCATAGCCGATAAAGACGCAGCCGACAGATTCGCGGCAAAATCCTATACATATCCGAGCCTTAACGGCGTTGGTTCTGCTGCTGCAAGAGAAGTCGAAGTCTATAATTTCAGCACTGACTCCACCCCGGACTGGCAGGAGTTTAAGTATATTGAAACGGTTGAAGATTTCAGGAAAATTGACGATGATCTTTCCGGAAACTACGTTCTCGCCCAAGATATCGATTTTGGCGGCAATAGTTATCGTCCCATAGCCTATAAGAGCGGCACTTCCTTTACGGGAAAGTTCAGCGGCAACGGGCATACCATCAGTAATATCAGTGTGAAATATGATGATGATTTAGTCGGCCTGTTCGGAACGAACAAGGGTCTGATAATGAACCTCGCTGTAAGCGGCGAAGTTACCGGCGAGGAGTATATCGGCGGTATCTGCGCAAAGAATGAAGGCACGATCTATAGCTGCTCCTTTGACGGTGAAGTAAGGCAATCGGCGACCACGCAGCGTAAAGGCAAGGTCGGCGGTATATGCGGCACAAACTATGCAACAATATCCAACTGCTTTAACTCGGCTGATGTAAGCGGTAAGGATTATATAGGCGGCATTTGCGGAGAAATGTGTGGTAAAGACCCTGTAGTAGTGTACTGTGTAAGCGTTGGCAAGGTCAGCGGTTTCACAGGCTCTGCAATTGTCGGCGGTATCTGCGGATATGGCGCCAACGTTTCCTATGGCGGCAGCCCAGAATTGAGCCATTGCCGGTTTGACATGGATGTCAGTGGGTCAATAAACATTATCAATAGCGGGGGTGCCATAACCAATAGAGGCGATAATTTCTCCTACAATACCGAGTTCCTTTGCGGCGATAATATCGGCAGCTTCGACCCCGATATCTGGAATGCAGCAAAGGGAGTTGTTGTTACACCCGATGAAAAAGACGGCAAATTCGGCACAAAAACCTGCTATTATATGAGCCTTAAGTGCTTCGGCGAACCTAAGCCCATTACCGGAGATGTCTATAACTTCGCCTACGCAGGCGGCAGGGACGACTGGCAGTCCTACATCCTTATCAGTTCAGAAGATGTTTTTCGTACCTATTGGCAGTGGGACGTGAAGTGGTCTGAAAATTTCGTTCTCGGCGACGATATAACCCTTGCTTGTTCACTGGCGCCTAGTGATTTAATTCCGACGAGCCTGAGTACGGGTACGTTCAGCGGCATGTTCAGCGGCAACGGTCATACTGTAACCATGACAGACGACAGCACCTGTGGACTGTTTGGCACAAACAGGGGTACTATCATTAACCTTGCGGTCAAGGGCAACATTGAAAGTGATAGAGACATTGGCAGTATCTGTGAAGATAATCACGGCACTATATACGGCTGCTCCTTTGAGGGAAAAGTTCACACTACCGGGGCTCACGCCGGCGGCATATGCTACGATAATCAGGGAACAATAAGCAATTGCTTTGCTCTGGCAGATGTAAAAGCGAGTGATTACGCAAGCGGTATCAGCGTAACAAATTTAAGCGACAGCCTGGAATCCTGTTATTTTGTCGGAAATGTTGACAGTGATATCACTGGAATGATTAGCGTGGGCAATTCTTCTAAGAATTGTTACTACAATAAGGAATTAAGCATATCCCCTGAGGATAAAGCGGCGAAGGAGCTTACAACCCTTGAAATGACGTCTTACGGCGCGCTTGCAAAGATGAACTTTACCGACGACATCTGGGAGAAGCTGCCCAACGATACTGCGAACGGAGTTGCATATTATCCCTCGTTCAAGGGAAGCACCTATGTACCGTCCGTTAAGTACACCGCAAAGCTTGAGCTGAACCGTTCCGGCGATGAAGCTCCTGTTTATGGTGACGACATTGAGTTCACAACAAAGGCGCTGATACTTTTCAGGAATGACTATTATGGCGACGATGTTTCCGTTGAGGATACCACGGGAACGTTCAATGCAGAGGTTGGCGGCAAAACAATTATCGTTGTAGCCAACAGGTTTGAGGATACGGCGGAAGCTGCGGGCGATGTAACATACAAGCTCATTTATAAGGGGTCTGATTATTTCCCCGATGATTACTCTGAGGACTTTATTGTAACAGTCGGCAAGAAGGCGCTGACGGTGGCTGACTTTAACGTTGCACTCCCTGCGGATATGGTGTTCAGCAACACCGAAAAGGCAGTCACGGTTACGGCTAAGCCCGGCATTACGGGCGCGGGCGAAATCACCGTAAAGTATTACGGTGAGAGCGGCAAGGAAGCAGAGCCTTTCAGTGCAGGAACGTATACATTTAAGATAGACGCTGCCGAAGGCAGCAACTATAAGGCGGTTTCCGGTCTTACCGCCGACAGCTGGAAGTTCACGATAGAAAAGGCTGGGGCTGAAACGCTTCCCGATACCGGAGTTTCGTACAGGTGGTCAACTGACAAGGATATAACGGTGAGCGTTGCAGGACTTCCTGAGAATATGGGGCAGGTAACCGTAGTCAGAACTAAAAAGGACGGGACGATAAGCGCGGGAATTATTCCGGGTTCCTGCTATTCTGACGGAAAGTTCACTTTCCATCTTGGTCCGAACACTGTTGACGATATAGGCAAGACAGGCTCGTTCACAGTCACGCTTGCTGCGGATAATTATGAGAGCGTTACATTTACCGTTAAGATCACCCTGACCGACAAGGATAACCAGGACGCGCCCGATCCCGCTGCGTTCGACATAGTATTCACCAACGACGGCAGCGAACTTACAGCGGCGATAAAGACCGGGCTTAAGGGCGTTGAATACAGCTTTGACGGCACGACATGGAGCGGCGTGAACACCACGACCGTGGCTCACCTCAAGGACGTTACCGCATATCTCCGCTTCAAGGAAACTGACGAACTGAACGCCAGCGAGGCTGTTTTCAAGACGGTAAAATCGGGACACGGCAAGCTCGTTCATCATGCAGCCGTGCAGGCTACCTGCCAGAATACCGGCAATATCGAGTACTGGGAGTGTGAAACCTGCGCAAAGTATTACAGCGACGAGGCTGCAGCGGCGGAGGTCTCTCTTGCGGACGTGATCATTGCAAAGACCGACCACAAGTGGTCGGTAAAGTACACATACGACAAGAACGGTCACTGGCACAAGTGCGAATATTGCGACGCCGCGACCGGAGCTGAGAGCCATGTTTCAAGCGGCGAAGCTACCGCCACAGAGGCGGAGTACTGCACGGTGTGCGGGTACATTATAACTCCCAGAAAGGGCGGAAGCTCAGGCAGTCATGTAAGCGGCGGTGGCAGAGATACCACTCCGACCGACACAAGACCCATAATAAACGGTGAACGAAAAACTTGGACGGAAATTGCTGCAGACCTTGGCAGACAGAACGGCGGCAGTGCGACTATTTCCATGAGCGGCGAAACCACAGTTCCCGCAGAGGTCATCAAGGCGATCGCAGACAGGAGGGTAAAGGTCGAGTTCGTTTACGACAGCACAAAGAGCTGGCTTATTGACGGTGCGAAGATAACAACTGTATCCGCAGCCGATTTCTCGCTGTTTCCCGGTTCTGTTGACACTAGCTCGCTGCGCGGGGTATCGGGCGGCAAATACAGGATAAGCGCTGATATTCCTGCTGAGATCAGGTTTACGTTCCTGAAGCGGTATGCGGGCGAGTTCGCGAATGTCTACAAGCTGGTAGACGGCAAGCTCATATTCCAGACCTGCATAAAGCTTGCAGAGGACGGAACAGCCGTTGTTCCGGGTATGAGCGCTCCGGGTGAATACGCGGTAATGGTATGCAGATACAGCGACAGGCAGGGCGACTTTGACAACAACGGCGTTCTTGACATTTACGACGCGGTTGCGCTGCTGCGTTATTCAGTAGGGCTTGAGTCGGGCGAAAACCTCCAGCTAATTGACCTCAACGGCGATGGTATGGTCAACTGTGCCGACGCCAGTATGGTACTCAGATGGGTGGTCGGGCTGAGCGCATGATCCGCTGACGAAAACTGAACAAAATGATGGGCGCACGGTGACGTGCGCCCATCTGGCTGTAAGGCATATCGCACGAGCAACCCAAATAGGATGGCTGCAATTCGCTGTCAGAAGAGCTTTGCAGGACGTCATAAGGACGATCGTATCAACGTTTTGTTTGGGTGGATTTGCGGCGTGTTCGTCGCGTTGACTGCTCCGGCAAGCTGCTTATTGTCACAACCAACCTAAACCCGGGCGAGGCGCGGAAGTCCGGTATCGGCATGCGCAGATTTTTCGACAGGCTCCGGGATCACTGCCGCTATATGGTGGCGGACGGTGAATCCCGCAGGAAAGCGTGCTGATGATTACGACAGTTCATCTCATTGTTGACCAGAAACATTATCCGGAATTAATCATGAAGGTCGAGAATGATATTGTCAATATAGCTTTACATATTTTACTCAAGGCAACCTCTAAAAACCTCCTTCACGGCAGATTTCTATGACTTATATCATCTGTTGCGTTACCAAACCTTGAAATACATACAGTATTACTGCGGTTTGGTGCCTTACATCTGATATAAGTCATATACGAAATCTGCTCGTGTCCCGGTTTTAGAGGTTCCCTCAAAATTTTTTTGAATTTTAGCTTCCTTAAAACCATACCCTCACCCGTAAACCTCAGAATCTTTTTTTTAATTATAATGCTTCGCTGAAGAAAAGTCAAATAACCTGCTGCAGAAATAAGTTCTGCTGATTTTTTGTTTACCGTTCTTGACAAACGATGAGTTAGTGTGGTATAATGTAAATGACCTGTATACAAAACAGTCATTTCAGGCAGGAGGGAACGATAATGCCCGTAATTTTCAGCGAGAAAAAACGCCATGAGATAAGCCGACAGATAAAGGAAGCGGCTCTCCGGCTGTTCAAGACGAAAGGGATACGCAAGACAACGGTCGCCGAACTTGCGGAGAGCGTCGGCATAGCCAAAGGCACCTTTTACAATTTTTACGCGACCAAGGGTCAGCTTGTGGCTGAAATAATGGACGACTTCGACGCCGCGTCAGAGCGGGAACTGAGAAAAAAAATCGGCGGCAGGGACAAAATACCGATAGCGGAGTTCTACAAGTACTATGTGGAACTGTTTCGTCCGGACACGGCGTTCTCGTTCCATTTCACGCCGGACGACATAACGGTCATGCAGGAAATGGAGGAGACCCGGAAGTTTTTCTCCCAGGAACACGCTGTAAAGACCACAAAGCTTGTGCTGGAATATGTGGACGGCGTGCGCGAGGACGTGGACTACGCTTACATCGCAAACTTCGCGAAACTTGTAAACCTTGCGATAGAGAACCGCGGCGCATTCTGTCAGGAAGCGTTCGAGAAGAATCTCAGGACGATATTCGATATGATGCTCGACTACCTCAGCGGAAACACGGATAACGGGAAAGGAACGTGCTGAAATGTATATTCAGATGAAAGATGTTGTAAAGAAATACGGCGAGGGGGAAAACACGATCTTCGCACTGGATCACGCTTCTCTGGAGCTTGAAAAGGGTGAAATGTGCGTTATTCTCGGTCCCTCCGGCTCGGGAAAGAGCACACTGCTGAACATGCTCGGCGGGCTTGACAGCGCGGACGATGGCACGATAATCGTTGACGGCTGCGATCTCAGCTCCATATCTAAAAAGGAACTCCGGGAATACCGACGCGATAAGGTCGGCATCGTGTTTCAGACATACAACCTGATAGGAGAACTCACCGTGCGGGAAAATATCAAGGTAGTCCGGGATATATCCGCAGCCCCGCTTTCCATTGAAGAACTGCTGAAAGACCTGGGACTTGAAAGGCACGCTGCACACTTCCCCGAGCAGCTTTCCGGAGGTCAGCAGCAGCGCTGCGCCATCGCCCGCGCGCTGATAAAGAATCCCGCGATACTGCTCTGCGACGAGCCTACGGGCGCGCTGGATTCAAAGACCTCGCGGGACGTTCTTCAGCTTCTCCAGAAAATAAACGTCAAGTATCGCACGACCATTCTGCTGATTACCCACAATGAAAACATAGCGCCCATGGCTGACCGTATCCTGCGCATTCACGATGGCAGGATAGTAGAAAACATCATCAACACAAGGAAACCGGTAAAGGAGCTGGACATCTGATGACTCTGCAAAAGAAGATACTTCGGGGTCTGAGAAAGAACCTGTCCTTTTACCTCACCGGTTCGCTCCTGACCGCGCTTTGCATAATGCTGTGGGTAGGCGCGTTTTCCGTCAGCAGGACTGCCAGCGGGACTTACACCAGACTGTTTGAGGAAAGCGACCTTGAGGACGGTCAGTTCACCGTTTCATCACCCATTTCCGACCAGGACATAACCGCGCTAGAAAGCGAATTTAACGTTATTCTTGAACGTCAGCGCTTTCGGAATATATCTTACGGCGAAACGACTGTCCGGCTGTTCGCAGACACGCAGAAAACGAACAAGGCGGTCATTCTGGAGGGCAAGCCGCTCAGCGGGGACAACTGTGTTCTCCTGACGTACAACTACGCAAAGGCTCAGGGACTTTCGGTCGGCGACTACATAACGCTTGCCGGAATCGACTTCGAGATAAACGGACTGTGCTTAAAACCGGATTACGCGGCGATGTACGCCTATTTCGAGGACAGCTTCCCCAACAGCACCGATTTCGGCATTGCGCTAATAAGCGAAAACACAATGCGCTCCATAGGCGGGTATTCCAGCTACTACTCGGTGAAATATCCGGATACGGCGCAGGAAGTGGATTTCCGCGCCGCGGTCTACAGCAGGTACGGAACACTGGAATACATCGGGAAATCCGCTAACCCAAGAACAGGAGGACTGCTGAGCCAGGCAGCCGACATTGAGGCAGAATTCTCAGTCTACAGCCCTATAATCATGCTGGTCGTTGTCGTGGTTATAGCAATGGTGCTCGGACGGACAGTCAGGCGGGAAAGCCGGACCATCGGCACACTGATGGCTCTGGGATACCGTCGGGGCGAACTTATTCGGCACTATATGTGGTACGCGCTTATCCCCGCCGTTTTCGGAGACGTCCTTGGGCTTGCGCTGTGGTATCCCTTTGCGAAGCTGTTCAATCTGTATATGTTCAGCTTTGCGGAGCACATCGTGTATCAGGTGCAGGTGCCTGTCGGAATACTTATCGCCGCGCTGCTAATTCCTCCCACCGCCTATGGGGCAAGCGCGCTGCTAGTGCTCGCAAGGGCGCTGGGACAGGATATCGTCCCGCTGCTGAAAGGCTCCGCAAAGGGAAAGACCGCGCATATGCTGAGCCGTAGCAGGCTGCCTTTTCCGCTGCTGTACGGCATTCGCAGTCTTTGCGGCAACATTTCACGCAGCCTTACCATGATAGTCGGTATCGCGGTCGCTTCGATGGCGGTAATTTTAGCCGGAGTGTATCAGGACGCTTACGATGATATGCTTGACAACAAAGTCCCGTTGGCTATGATGGGCGGTCAGTACGAGTACGGCTTTAGGGATTTCCAGTCCGAAAACAACTACGGGGGATATGGTATCATGGACGTATCTTTCGGGGTGGACGGCACTGACAGCATGTTCAATCTGATAGGATACGACGAGGGCTGCCCACTGCTTACAGCTGAAACAATCTCCGGCGCTTCCATGGAATACGGCGGGTTCTATATGACATCTTCCGCCGCAAGGATATTCGGCGTGGAATCCGGCGATGAATTTACATTCTACGATCTGATATCAATGGAGCACACCACCATCACGATAAGCGACATCGTAGAAAACGACGTGCTCTCGCTGATGATAACCAGCAAAGCGAACGTCGCGCAGATCATAGGCAGGAACGCGGAAGGATTCAACGTGATAATCAGCGGAGGACCTCTCAATATCCCGCCGGAGCTTCTCAGAAAAAGCGCCTCGCTGGAGGATTACCGCCGCAGCACCGAAAGCGCTCTTAACACCGCGCGGGTAGTCCTTTCCATCGTGAAAGTCATCGGCTCGCTCATATGCATATTGGTAGTGATACTGCTTTCAGGAATGATAATCGAGGAGAACCGCCGCAGCATTTCCACGCTGGAAGTGCTCGGCTACCGCGACCAGGAGTTACGCCGGCTGGTACTGTTTCCAAATCACCTGCTGGTGCCGGTGGGATTTGCGCTGGGGATCCCACTCGGACTTGCGCTTGCAGACATGATAGCCCGCGCAAACGCAGCTTCTGGCGGTGTAATGATGTCAATTTTGCTGACCGGAAAAACGCTTCTGATCAGCGCCGTTTTCATAGCGGCAGCCTACGTCCTGTCCCTTGCGCTTTCCGCGCGGAAGCTGAAAAAGATAGACATGGTGGAATGTCTCAAGGAAGAGCGGGAATAGCTTTTTAATTACCCTGGTTCAATATGCAAAACCGCCAGACTCTGAGCCTGGCGGTCAATTCTTTGATTTAAGCGGAGCGACTGGTCATCAGGTCTGAGCGGCTCCGTCCACTGAGATCACGGTTCCAGTGACATAGCTGGAAATGTCGCTTGCGAGGAACAGAAACACATTTGCGACTTCCTCCGGCTCGCCGATACGCCCCAGTGGTATCGGCGCGGAGATACGCTCCACAATCTCAGCAGGAAGCGCCGCGACCATATCCGTTCTTGTAACGCCAGGTGCGACCGCATTTACGCGTATGCCGCTGCGTCCGAGTTCGCGCGCAAGGCTCTTGGTCATGCCGTTTACCGCAAACTTACTGGTCGGATAGCCAATGCCGCTGAAAACGCTATCGCTTCCGTCAACAACTCCTCATTGTACAATCTGACGAAAAATCGAGTTT
>OGGZ01003085.1_pt1 | contig 10245 bp, 7 predicted proteins | sample 1571371 | NCBI WGS metagenome assembly OGGZ01 (sample SAMEA2582025, study PRJEB24529) | metagenome | biome: Human gut stool | place: China | collected 2011
AAAACGCAAGAAAGCCGAAGTTACTGACAATGATGTACTGGAAGGCATTGTACAGAATGTTTTGATTTAAAAAGAAGTGATCTTGAGTCAATTCTTGCAACTAAAAGCACAAGCCAGTATGAGAAGCTGTTAAAAGAGCTGACAAAAGATGAAATCTCAGAATTTGAGAGCCGTGTGGAAGATACAAAAAATAATCCATATATAAAAGGTGTGTGGTTTGAAGACAGCTATATAAGAAAATATCCATTTTCTACACTGGCGGCCGATGTAATTGGATTTGCAAGTGCTGCAAATGGCGGTGAGCTTGGGCTTGAAAATTATTATGATGAGGAACTGTCCGGAACAGATGGTATTTCATACAGTTATGTAGGTGAAAATCTTGACGTTGAGACACAGGAGAAAAAAGCTGAAGATGGCTATAATCTTGTGACAACAATAGATTATAAAGTACAGAGCATAATTGAAAATAAAATAAAAGAATTAAATGCTGAAAGACCATCAAAGTCAACGGCTGTAATTGCAATGAATCCAAAGACGGGGGAGATTCTTGCAATGGCAAGTTATCCGACATTTAATCTTAACAATCCGAGAGACCTGAGTGGTGTGTACACACAGGAAGAATTGAGCACAATGACTGATATAGAGATGACTAATGCCATGTATGCATTGTGGAGTAATTATTGTGTTTCTACTATATATGAGCCGGGTTCAACTTTCAAGCCATTTACGGTAGCAGAGGGACTTGAGGAAGGTGTTATACATGATGGCGATACATTTTACTGCGGCGGTTTCATGGAAGTCAGCGGAAGCATAATCAACTGCCATGAACACAGCGGACATGGTACTGTTACAGTAAAAGAAGGTCTTATCCAGTCATGTAATCCGACTATGATGCAGATTGCAGCAAAGCTTGGTGGTGTGAAAATTGCGAAATATGAGGCACTTTTTGGATTTGGTAACAGGACAGGCATTGATTTGCCGGGCGAGGAAGCCGGTCTTACAATCGGTGAGAAGATGACAGTCATTGATGCAGCATGTAACTCTTTTGGACAGAATATCAATGTAAATATGGTTCAGATGGCAGCGGCATTTTCATCACTTGTAAATGGTGGTAATTATTATCAGCCTCATATAGTAAAAAGAATTGAAAAGAGTACAGGAGAAGTCGTAAAAACGATAGAACCTAATCTTGTAAGACAGACTGTAACATCAGAGACATCACAGCTGCTACGCACATATTTAAGAGCCGGCGTAGATGAAGGACTTGCCAGAAAGTCAGGTGTTGCAGGATATGCTATCGGTGGTAAAACGGGAACGGCACAGAAACAGCCGCGAGAAGATAAGAAGTGGGTTGTATCTTATATAGGATGTGCACCTACTGATGACCCACAGCTTGTGTTGTATACAGTAATTGATGAACCATTTGAGACAAACGGAACATCAGGAAGTTCTCTTGATGCACTTAATCTTTCAAGAAGTATCTACGAGGAGGCTCTTCCATATCTTAATATTTATAAAGATATTAAGGCAGAACCGGTTGATACAACCAATAGTGCAGTTGAATCAACTGTAGAACTTCCGGATACAACAAATACAAATAATAATTAAAAAGAGTGATTATATCCGTTATATAGTACATAAAATTATGTAAGCCACTGACATATCAGGAGATGTTTATGAAAAACCGTGATGAAGGCATGGTTAAGACTTATCACCGCAAGAAGCTGCTGGTTAGTATTACATGTGTGATTCTCGCACTCTTACTTATAAGCATAAGACTTTTATATGTATGTGTATTCCAGTCATCGTACTATCTTGAAAAGGCACAAAAGCTGCATGAAAGAGAGCGTGACATAAAAGCGTTAAGAGGTGAAATCCTTGACAGAAACGGAGTTGTGCTTGCATCAAACAAAACAGTATGTACCGTTTCGGTTATACATAGCCAGATTACACAGCCACAAGAAGTAATACAAATGCTTGTAAAAGAGCTTGACATTACGGAAGAAGCTGCAAGAAAGAGGGTTGAGAAAGTATCCTCAATTGAGAGGGTGAAGACAAATGTAGACAAAGAGACCGGTGACAGGATAAGAGAATATAATTATTCAGGTGTCAAAGTGGATGAAGATTATAAAAGATATTATCCATATTCAAAATTATGTTCCAAAGTTCTTGGGTTTACAGGAAGTGACAATCAGGGGATACTTGGACTTGAAGCGAAATACGACGCATATCTTTCAGGTACTCCCGGGCAGATACTCACACTGACTGATGCGTGGGGGGTTGAGGTGAAAAATGGTAATGAAGAACGTGATGAACCTGAAAAGGGGAGTAACCTTTATACCAGCATAGATATTAATATACAGTCATATGCACAGCAGCTTGCACAAAAAACTCTTGAACAGAAACAGGCAAAAAGCGTTTCAATAATCGTTATGAATCCTGAAAACGGAGAGATTCTCGCTATGACAAATGAACCGGAATATGATTTGAATAACCCGTATGAATTAAACAGTGATTTGCTGATATCATCAACAGGAACATCAAAAATGGATTTATTAAATAATATGTGGAGAAATTTCTGTATTAATGATACATATGAACCAGGCTCAATATTTAAAATGGTGACAGCAACTGCCGCACTTGAAACGGGGAGTGTAACATTAAATGACCATTTCACATGTGGAGGAAGTGCTATTGTTGCTGACAGAAAAATAAGGTGCCACAAGACGACAGGACATGGAACACAGACGTTTACACAGACCGTAATGAACTCGTGCAATCCGGCATTTATAGAGTGGGGAAGAAGAGTCGGAACTGAACGGTTTTTTGAGTATATGGGAAAACTTGGGCTGCTTGAAAAGACAGGAATTGATATAGCAGGTGAAGCATCGACAATCATTCATAAGCAGGAAAATGTAGGTGAAGTTGAACTTGCAACAATGTCTTTCGGACAGTCATTCCAGATAACACCGCTTCAGATGCTTCGTGCTGCAAGTGCAATCATAAACGGCGGAAATCTTGTCACACCTCATTTTGCAGTTAAAAGCGTGTCAGAGGCAGATGGAACAGCGGTTGAATTCAATTATGAAATTCAAAGTAATGCCATAGAAGAAAAAACAAGTCTTATGATGAAAGATATTCTCAGGCAGGTAGTTGAAGAGGGAGGCGGTAAAAAGGCATATTTAGAAGGATTTTCGATAGGCGGTAAAACTGCAACCTCGCAGAAACTTCCGCGAGGCTCGGGAAAATACATTTCAAGCTTCATCGGATTTTCACCTGTTGATAATGCAAAGGTAATAGCAATGTGTCTTATTGATGAACCACAGGGCATATATTATGGCGGAACAATCGCGGCACCCGTTATAAGGGAGCTTTTTGAAAATATACTGCCTTATCTTGAAATACAGAATAATTGAGAGTAAAATGTGAACATAAAAGCGAATTTAAAGCATGCAAGGGAGAAAGCTGAAATGTTAGATTTAAAAAATAAAAAGATTATGGTCGTAGGAGCAGGAATAAGCGGAATCGGAGCAGTACATCTTCTTAATCAGGTAGGAGCTGATGTTGTATTGTACGATGGTGGTTCAAAACTTAGCGAAGACGATGTGATAAAGAAGTTAAATGGAGATAAAGCACAGATTATTCTTGGCGAATTCAGCAGAGAGTATATGGAAGGAATAGATATGCTTGTCATAAGCCCGGGCGTTCCGATAGATAATCATGTTGTTGTAGAATTTAGAAAGGCAGGCGTTCCGGTATGGGGAGAAGTTGAACTTGCATATAATTATGATAAAGGAACAGTACTTGCAATAACAGGTACTAACGGAAAGACAACAACAACAGCACTCACAGGACAGATTGTCGGAGCATGGGCAAAAAAGACATTTGTTGTCGGCAATATTGGCAATTCTTATACAAAAGAAGTATTAAATTCAGATGAAGATTCATATACAGTGGCAGAAATAAGCAGTTTTCAGCTTGAAACAGTGCATAAATTTGCACCTAAGGTAAGTGCTGTTTTAAATATTACACCAGATCATCTTAACAGACATCATACAATGGAATGTTATGAACAGACAAAAGAAATGATTGCAGCTAATCAGACAAAACAGGATACATGTGTACTTAATTATGATGATGAGCGTTTAAGAGAATTTGGCGAAAACAAGTGCAAAGCATCTGTTGTATGGTTTTCAAGTAATGGAAAGGTTCCGGTTGGTGCATATGTTGATGGTGATATGATTAAATATACAGACGGCACATCTACACAGGATATTATTAATGTGCATGATATGAATCTGCTTGGAAAGCACAATTATGAAAATGTTTGTGCGGCTGTAGCAATAAGCAAGGCAGCAGGTGTGCCTGATGATATTATAGTAAATCAGGTACGTGTATTTAAAGCAGTTGAACACAGAATTGAATATGTTGCGACAAAAAATGATGTAATGTATTACAATGATTCAAAAGGAACAAATCCGGAAGCGGCAGTCAAAGCAATTGAGGCAATGCAGCGTCCTACAATTCTTATCGGTGGAGGATATGATAAAGGTTCTGAATTTGATTTATATGTAAAAGCATTCAAGGATAAAGTGAAGCTTCTTGTGCTTATAGGCCAGACAAGTGAAAAAATTGCCGCGACAGCCAAAAAGTATGGATTTGATTCAATTATTTATGCTGATTCAATGGAAGAAGTTGTAAAAATATGTGCACAGAATGCGAAACCAGGAGATGCAGTGCTTCTTTCTCCTGCATGTGCAAGCTGGGGAATGTTTGATAATTATGAACAGCGTGGAAGAATGTTTAAAGATTATGTAAATGCACTTTAAATATTATAAATTAGAAAAGTTATTAAGGAGACAGTTGTGGATAGAACCAGAAAGAAATCGGTAAAAAGATATTTTGACTATAGCCTTTTATTTGTTACAATATTTATTGCCGGCTTTGGTCTTATAATGATTTATAGTACAAGTTCATATACTGCCCAGATGAAATTCGGCAATGCACAATACTACTTCAAAAAACAGCTTATGTTTATGCTGCTGGGGTTTGTTGCCATGTATATTGCATACAGGATTGATTATCATGTATGGCATAAACTTGCATTTCCGTTTTTTATATTTGCATCTCTTCTTGTATTTGCATTAATTCCATTTGGCAGTGAGGCAAATGGTGCAACCCGCTGGATAAGATTCGGTTCAATTGGTGTACAGCCGGCAGATGTGTGTAAGCCTGCGGTTATAATGATGGTATCTTCGGCGGTCTGTTCATATGGAACAAAGTTAAAGAAGTTCCGGTATGTAATGCTGATATGTATTCTTACCGGGGGTGTTGAGGCTGCACTTGTATTTGTTATTTCAAATAATATGAGTAGTGCTATAATAATTTTTCTTATTGCATTTGTTCAGACATTTGTAGCATATCCGGGATATAAAATATATGTGGCATTGACCGGGCTTGCGGCTGCCGGTGTCGGAGGTATTTATGCATGGCTTACGAATATGATTAAAAGTGGAAATATGACAGAGAGTTTCAGGCTTAACAGACTGCTTGTCTGGATAAATCCTGAAAATTATGCAAGCGATAAAGGCTTCCAGACTGTGCAGGCTCTTTATGCCATAGGTTCAGGCGGACTTTTTGGAAAAGGACTTGGAAAGAGTCTGCAAAAGCTGGGATACATACCTGAATCTCAAAATGATATGATTTTTTCGATAATATGCGAGGAACTTGGACTTTTTGGAGCTATTTTCGTTATTATTGTTTTTGGAGTAATGTTATGGAGAATTGCCCATGTGGCACAGAATGCACCAGATTTATTCGGAACACTTCTTGTATCGGGTGTATTTGCACATATTGCGATACAGGTTGTCCTTAATATTGCAGTTGTAACTAATTTTATACCAAATACAGGTGTTTCACTTCCATTTATAAGTTATGGCGGAACATCAGAGATAATACTTCTGGCTGAAATAGGGCTTGTTCTTAACGTTTCAAGTAAAATAAGGCTGGAAAGCTGACAGGATGGATGCACAGATTGTAAATAAATTCATATAATGTTATATAGCATTTCCGGAGGCAGAGTTTTGAAAAATCTGTGTGTTCAGGGTGGACGGAAATTATACGGAAGTGTAAGAGTGCAGGGTTCAAAGAACATATGTCTTCCAGTTATGGCAGCAAGTATTCTCAATGAAGGTATCAGTGTTATTGAAAATTGCCCATGCATTGATGATGTATTTATAATGCAGGAGATTCTTTCCAGTCTTGGATGTGTAATTAACAGGGAGCAAAATACACTGATAATTGATACTGCTAATGCTGTAAGCAAGCCTGTTTCGGCTGATATGGCAGGAAAACTGAGAGCATCTTCTGTGCTTATGGGACCGCTTCTTGCAAGATTCGGAAGCGTTAAGACGGCAAAACCGGGAGGATGTCAAATTGGAAAAAGACCGATTGATATACATCTTGATGTATTTAAAAGACTTGGTGCATCATGGGAGCTTGATGATGAGAATGTAAGTGTTTCGTCATTAAAACTTCATGAGGCTGATATATATCTTAGATTTCCAAGTGTGGGTGCAACACAGAATGCTATTATGGCATCGGTTAAGGTGCCGGGAATTACTATTATCAGAAATGCAGCTAAAGAGCCGGAAATAGTCGGTCTTTGTGATTATCTGACAGGTTGTGGCGCAGACATAAAAGGAGCAGGTGGTGACACAATTGCAGTAAGAGGTGTAGATAATTTAAATGACACAGTGTATACAATTCCGGCTGACAGGATGGTAATGGGAACGTATATTGCTTCTGTATGTGCGACAAGGGGGGATATAAAGCTTACCGGATGTAACATATGTGATGCAGGGGGATTCCTGGATGTATACACGGGCATGGGGCTTGAGTACAAAGAGTGCGAAGATGGAATATGTATATTCCAGAAAGAAAGACCCAAAGCGGTTAATTATATAAAAACAAGTGTATATCCGGGATTTCCTACAGATATGCAGTCTGTGACAATGAGTGTGGCTGCATATAGTGATGGAAAGACAGTGTTTGAAGAGAGCATATTTGAAAACAGATTTGGCGTTGCCGGACAGCTTAAAAAGATGGGAGCAGACATATCGGTTGATAAAAATATGGCTCATGTTACCGGCAGAAGCAGACTTACCGGAGCAGATGTTGCCGGAACTGATTTGAGAGGAACGGCGGCTTTATTTGTGGCAGCACTCGCAGCTGATGGCGAAAGTATAATCAGAAACACGCAATATATAAACAGAGGATATGAGAAATTTGTATCGAATTACAGAGAACTTGGAGCAGAAATAATAGAAATATGAAAAGGCAGAAAAACAACAACAGAGTTATAAAAATAGTAGTGCCTGTTATTATATGCCTTGTGGCAGCACTTGTGGTGGCAGGTTATTTCCTGTTCAGGGTAAATAATATATCATACGAAGGAAACAGGCACTACTCTGATGAGGAGATGAATAATTACATATTTGGAACGGATACACCGAATGCGGTTGTATATAACATTTTCGGCAAAAAAAACAAACAGATTCCTTTTATACAGAAATATGAAGTTGAGACAATCTGGCCGGATAAAATGAATGTTACAATATATGAGAAGGCGGTTGTAGGATATATTAATTATATGGGCTGCAACATGTATTTTGATAAGGATGGCATAGTTGTTGAAAGCTCCACAGAAAGTTATGACAAGGTCCCTGAAATAATAGGGCTTAAGTTTAATTCGATAGTTTTAGGTTCAAAGCTTGATGTTGGTGATGATGATATATTCAGGCAGATACTTGACCTTACACAAAGCTTTGATAAATATGATCTGGATGTATCAAAGGTATATTTTGATTCATCTGATAATTTAATACTGTATATTGAAGAGGTTAAGGTGTATCTTGGAAATAGTGATGATTATACGGACAAGCTTTTTGAACTGAAGCAGATGGAAACTAAATTCTCAGGCTTAAAGGGAACACTTTATATGCAGGATTATACGAAAGACAGCAATGCAATAATATTTAAAAAAGATGAGAAATGATTCCTGAAATTCTGGTATTGGCATCATACTATTATGGAATGAACAAAGATTATGAAAATGTGAATAAAATTGTGAATAAAAATATAAAAATTAGTTGATATTTGTTGTGAAAAATTATATGATTATAAATATGTATAAGTATAGAAGGAGGCAATAACCTTGTTAGAGATAATAGAAAACGAATCAAATTTATCAGCAAAGATTATTGTTATTGGTGTCGGTGGTGCCGGTAATAATGCTGTTAATAGAATGATAGATGAAAGCATATCTGGTGTTGAATTCATAGGAATCAATACAGATAGCCAGGCACTTCAGTTATGTAAAGCACCTACAGCTATCCAGATAGGTGAAAAACTTACTAAAGGATTAGGTGCAGGAGCACAGCCAGAGATTGGTGAGAAAGCAGCAGAAGAGAATGTTGAAGAGCTTACACAGGCTATTAAAGGTGCTGATATGGTATTCGTTACATGTGGTATGGGAGGCGGAACAGGAACAGGTGCTGCACCTGTTGTTGCTAAGATTGCAAAGCAGATGGGAATACTTACAGTTGGTGTTGTTACTAAGCCTTTCAGATTCGAGGCAAGAACACGTATGACTAATGCAGAAGCTGGTATAGAAAAGCTTAAGGAAAGTGTTGATACTCTTATTGTCATTCCAAACGATAAGCTTCTTGAGATTGTTGACAGAAGAACAACTATGCCTGAGGCATTAAAGAAGGCTGATGAAGTGTTACAGCAGGCTGTTCAGGGAGTTACAGACCTTATCAATGTACCAGGGCTTATTAACCTTGACTTTGCTGATGTTAAGACTGTTATGGTAGACAAGGGTGTTGCTCATATAGGTATAGGTTCAGCTACAGGTGATGATAAGGCCATTGAAGCGGTTAAGCAGGCAGTTGCCAGTCCTCTTCTTGAAACAACTATTGAAGGTGCATCACATGTTATTATTAATATATCAGGTGATATTGGCCTTGTTGAGGCTAATGATGCAGCCAGCTATATACAGGAGCTTGCTGGTGACAATGCTAATATTATCTTTGGTGCTGTATATGATGAAAGCGCTACAGACAGCTGTACAATTACAGTTATTGCTACAGGTATAGAGGGTGTTAACGTTAATAATGCCATGGCTAAGTTTTCGCCAAAAGCACAGGCACAGGTTCAGACACCAAAGCCAGCTGTAAAGCCAGCATATTCTTACCAGCAGCCACAGTCTGTGGCCGGTATGGGTATGAGTTCTACAACAGCTCCACTTCCAGGTCTCAAGCAGCCAACACCTGTTACAAGCAATGTGAAGTCTAATGGAATTACAATTCCTACATTTCTTCAGAAGAACAGAAAGTAATACATAAACAGATGCAGTAGTCTTATAATAACTTATATATAGCAGGATAGTGTATGATTGATTTATATACTATCCTGTTTTTTTATGTTTATATTTATGACGACACAATGAAAAGCAGCAGACTTTTATCTTAAATTTTGTATATGGCTCCTTACTGCGACAAATTTTGCACATAACTTTATGTATACTCTTCTTGTTCGCTGATACAGGATGTTATACATAATCTTGTATATATTGCGTAAAGGAGGTGGGAATGGATTGTAATATATATAGATATATTGTTTGGGATTAATTATTGTATGGATCTGGTTATACTGCTTATTGTTAACAGAATTATGCGTTATCATGCATCTGCTATCCGGCTGCTGCTTTCTTCCACTTTAGGAGCAGTATGGTCAGTTGCTGCAGTGATGATTCCTGACAGATATAGGCTATTCGTTAATTTATGCACATATTTTATTGTTACAGCTCTTATGCTTGCTGTGATAAATAGTCCATTAAATATCATAAAAGCACGACAAAGTAACAAGGACAGGTATGCTTTAACAAATTATTTAAAAGAACTGTTTAAGGGTATGATTATTATGCTGTCTGTAGCATGTTTTTCAGGCGGGATTATGCATATGATAGTATATTATACATATGCCGGCTGGATAATAAGACGTATATTAGTTACTTACAATCAGCTTATATATCTTATACTGATATCCGTAGTTGTTATAATAGTGATTGCCAGAGTGTATAGAACTTATAAAAAAAACAGTGACATATACAAGGTTACTGTTATAGTTGACAATCATAAGATTATGCTTCACGGAATAGTAGATACTGGGAATCAGCTTACA
>OGGZ01003095.1_pt1 | contig 10199 bp, 5 predicted proteins | sample 1571371 | NCBI WGS metagenome assembly OGGZ01 (sample SAMEA2582025, study PRJEB24529) | metagenome | biome: Human gut stool | place: China | collected 2011
TGCAAAAGCAATTGGACGATATGACATGCAACTATATGACATGGTCAGAGATTGCAGAACTACTAAAGAAAGATCCATATTGCCCGGTATTTGCCTCTGTATTTGTTAAACGGTCGGGAGAAAGTGACGAAATAGAAGATGGATTACCATCTGACGAAATAATTGACAAGTATGTACAGAGTATTATGGTGATGTATTTGTCACACCGTCCTGCATCAGCTGCATCACCAGAAAATTTAGGATTGTTCGAAGCTTGCTATCCGCAGCTCAAACAAATAGAGTTGCCTGATGAGGTACAAAATTTTAACAGTATTCTCAATAATCCGGCTAACCAAATTACCAAAGAGGACTGGCAAAACCTGATACAGGTTTACCTTGATTACACTGTCCGTAACAACCAGTCATTCTATCTTCGAATTCCAGGGAACGACAAAATTGACATATTTTCTACAGTGCGCTTTGCCACAGAAAAGCCTCGCCGCCGACCATTTAACAAGCCGAAATTGGAAGAAGGCAAAATATCTCAAGCCCGTATTGTACGATATTTGTGCGCATTGATTGCACGTGATGACCATTCACTTACCATCAATGGCGCTCAGCGTCAGTATTTCAAGATAATTTCTGATGTCGTAGATGCCCTTTGGAATACATTGACCAGTGACAAATATAAGATTCTTCAGGTAGGACAACGTCTGAACGATATGGGTAAATTCGTCAATGAGAAAGATAATGCTCCCCGTTTCAACCTAAATGATCTATGTTTCAAGCTCTATGATGACGTGTATCTGTGTGACACTAAAGCAGATGCTGGTCCTCATTCAGTATGTCTTCGACCTATTGGTAATAACTTCAAACGGTTCTCGCCTTATCTGGAAGGTGGCATTCCGGTTGAACTTAGAGAAGAGCTGCATGAACAATGGAATGTATTCCCTTACTATGTTGGTTCTGGCAAAAAGGAAGGTGACAGGAAATCAATTGAAGCATGGGCGAAAACACATCGGGCATTACTATGGGATCATAATATTTGGGGTACAGATGGTATATTTTCTGACCGTCTGGAGGATATTCATGCTTTTCCAAATCTATTCATTCAGCAGGAACATACAGCTCAAGTGGATAAGAATGTTGCTCGTGGATTACAATCTAAGTTCAAAGACCATACCATTAATATCCTTGCATGCTCAACAACCATGGAGATGGGTGTTGACCTTGGTAACCTGGAAGTCGTAATGCTTTCAAGTGTACCTCCAATGCCGGCCAACTACAAACAGCGTGCAGGACGAAGCGGTCGTAATAACAAGGTACGCAGTGCCTGTATCACACTTTGTAGTTCTGATGTGAGTGGTCTCCGTACTTTGAGGAACCCGATTGAAAAGATTATAAACCGACCTGTTCGTGTACCGACTGTTGATTTAATGAGCCCGCAGGTCATACAGCGTCATGTGAATTCCTTCCTTGTCCGCTCCTTTGGGGTGTTTACCGACGGATCGAACGGAGGACGTCTTACTCAGAAAGTTGCAGATTACTACACTCCTTTTGAGGTACGAATCAGCAACGAAAAAATTCTTATATTGAAAAACGGTACAAACGAAACAGACCCAGATGATTTATTAGGTGATCCTAAAGGTACTATGTATGAGAAATTCAATATCTTATGCTCAAAACCTTTGGATAAAGAAATCAGAGAGGATCTGACCAAACTCCTGAAGGGAACATGTTATGATGGCAATCTTACTCAGGTAGTAAAGAACGCACAAGATATAAACGACAGATGTTATGCCGAGTTACGCAACAAACTGGTTGACTACAAAACGGCGTTCTCCGGTAGCGGTAAAATCAGCGATAGGTTCCGTATAAAGCTAAAGATGCAATACATTGAAGTGTTATACAAACGACTTCTCAATTTCTGGGCAACCAGTAGATTCACTCCTAACGCCAACATGCCGGTTAATGTGCTCACTCTCGACTTGAACAGTAACGGTAAGAAAGACTTCTTCACTCCGATGACATCATCTAACCCCTCCTATTCTTTACGTGATGCCATCGCGCAATATGTGCCGGGTAATAGTGTTGTAGTAGATGGTGTGGTATATTCTGTTCGAGGTATCGAAGTTACTAATATGTATGATGACAACCATAAGGCATACAAAACCATCTACCGTAATAGTGATAAGACTGTTATTGACGATCATAACCTCAGTAACCAAATCAGGTGGTCTGTGAATAATGCGAACGGACTGGAGATGATTCAACCGGTTGGTTTTATGCCTGATATGAACGAAAACAGAACTCGAATTATGGACAACAATGTTTATACAAGAGTGAGTGCACAGTTGATTGATGCTGACGATTGGCCCAATCACGTAACTGAGCCACATTTGTTTTCTGTTCGTCGTAATAATGAATCAGGCAATGCCAAAATTCTCTATTACAATGAAGGAAAAGGTTATGGATATTGTTTTTGTCCACGATGTGGAAGGACGGTTGTGGAAGAAGAAGTGGCCGATAAAAATAACCCTTTAAAATTCCCAGTCGAGTTTAACCCATTACATGCACCAAACAAAGAAGGACAACCACAAAAGCCCAATTATCATTTTGCCATTACTGGAAAGGAAATGCGTAAGAGCTGCAGTTGTTCCAATGACATCTCTAAAATAAAACGCAATGTCATTATTGGCGACATGATTCAGACAGATTTTAGCGAAATACGTATCCGACATAAAGGCATGAACAGGTGGATGTCCAACCGTGATGAAGAAGAAAAACTGCTTTTCACACTTGGAATGGCATTCACCCAGACACTGGTGGATATTTTAGGGAAGGAACGTGGGGCAGTAGATTTCACTATCATGCCAAACGGCCATATCTGTATCTTTGACTGTAATCCCGGTGGTGCAGGTTATGCCAACCAGATGGCAAATTTGCTTGTGATGAAGGAGGTTATCAAAGCCTCAAAGAAACTTTTGAGCGAAGCCCGTGAAAAGCAATCGAAGGATATGCTGCTTGACAAATTTACGCTTCGTTATGCAAAATTCCTCGATATTAATGCAGCTTTAGCGTGGATTGAAGAGGAGGAAGAAGTTGGAGATACTGTTCCACAAAATATCAAAGATGCGTTTCCGAATACTTCTCCATCGCAGACAACACTATATGATCTGAAGAAGGCGTTTGCTGCTTCACATCAGGATCTTCTCAATCAGCGGGCGTCCCTGTTCAAACTCTCCCAAAGAAGCAGCGTCAAACCCATCCATACGGGCCATATCGTATTGGCAGATAACGATTATCAGGAATGGGATTATGAAGACAATGAGAACGGTTGGCAACCCCAGTTTATGAGCTACTTCGTCATGAAGAGCCACTATACTTCTTTCTGTATATTAAAGTCAAAGCAAGATAATATATCTGAACCAATTAAGGCTATTTGCCGAGAAATTAAGGCGTGGGCAAAGGGAGATGATATCAAGACCATATCAAACCCATGGATTGATAAAGACATATATCCTATTGCTTATATTGATGGCTATCTCTATTTTATGAACAACAAGGAAAATGCCCAACTCAATATCCAATGGGGCAATAATACCATGTTCTTCGTTCGTACAGATAATCCGGCATCAGGTGCCTCTGTAATTGATCTCTCCTACAAACCATCGGCTAAGCTTTTAAAGCTGTCTGGAGATAAATATAGAGAAATAAGTACCTGTCAGTTAGGAGATATACTACAGACTGAATCCGGAGGACTCATAGATCAGTTCATATCATACGCAAAGCAGAATGCCGAGACGTTGAAAATCAGTTATCAGGATGAACATCTAAAGAGCATCATGGGTATTATAATCACACTCCAGACGATTGAACACATAATAAAACAGATTGGTTCAGAGTTTGACATAGAGTTTATGATAGAGGTATATAAGGATGATAGAGGAAATGCAGACAGTATATGTGCAAACCAGCCTTCATCTGAGAAACGTGATGCATGGCTTACATCCCTTACCAAAGCGTGGATAGATGATCTTAGCTATGAGCATGGAATAAAAGGTACTCTTGTCCCTGTCGTTTCATTAAATAAGCGAACACTCACTCACTGGCGTGTGCTTACAATTACATGTGGTAAAAAAAGACTCTCTATCTATCCTGATGGAGGATTTATCAATGAATGGAACATAGGAAGACAACCTAACGGTGAACGATTTGATGTGGAGACAATCACTCATGACACAAATATTCATCTGTTTAGAAATAAAGACATTAAATTTGATATTATAATTGAAGACTGTTAAATAAAATATCAGAGTGTAATCAATAATAACATAAGAATCTTACAGGAAACATACTGAAGAATTCAAAATAGATAATCGACATATATAAGCAAAAACAATCACCACAAAAAATTATTCTGTTGTGCAGATAGACTGCACAACAGAATAATACCTTTACAACAAATATAGAAACTAATCATTAAAACAATGATTTTTCAATAATCTGATTAATTTAATATTACATAAAATGAAATACCCATGAGATAAAAAATCACGCCCAAGAGAATGTAAATAGTCAAGCTGAAGTTACCTTTGTATAGTGTAACCCTAAAATGTATCAGTTATGGCAGAAGTGACATTCCCTCAGTTGATACAGCGCGCTTGCGGTATCGACGTCCACCTGAAGGTTGTGGTGGCGACAATTGACGGAGCAGGCATCCAACGCGAGACCCGCTCATTCAAAACCTTCACGAGTTCTTTGAATGAATTGAAAGAATGGCTATTGTCCAATGGTGTAACGCATGTGGGAATGGAGAGTACCGGTGTTTACTGGAAGCCGGTTTATAAGGTTCTTGAAGATTCCATTCCCAATGTCTGGATAGTCAATGCCCGTCACATTAAGAATGTTCCGGGTCACAAGACAGACAAGATGGACAGCGAATGGATCTGCAAGCTTCTTCTGGCAGGTCTTCTCAAACCGAGCTATATTCCTCCCAAGGAGCAGCGTCAGCTTCGTGACCTGACGCGTTACCGGAACAAGCTTATTCAGCAGATAGCTTCAGAGAAGAACCGTATGATGCGTATTCTTGAAGACTGCAACATCAAGCTTTCAAGTGTAGTAAGTAATACAAGCGGTACGACAGCTACTTCTCTTATTGATATGCTTTGTGAAGGCAAAGTCCTTACTCTTGATGATATAAATTCAGTTTATCACGGTAAACTGTCAGCCAGTCCTGAAGAATTGCTTGAGGCGTGTACCGGTTTTGTTGAAGAGCATCACATTTATCTTCTTCAGATGATCCGAAAGGATATAGACCAGACTCAGACTTTGGTTGATGATTTGTCCGAACGTATAAAGAGACTGTTGTCCAAGTACGAGAATGTCCTTGAACTTCTCAGGGAGATTCCCGGTTTTAGCACCAAGGTTGTAGAGGATCTGGTTTCTGAGATAGGTCTTGACATGTCCCACTTCCCTTCTGAAAAGCATCTTTCGTCCTGGGCCGGTCTTTCTCCGGGCAACAACGAGAGTGCGGGTAAAAAAAAAGCGCACGAATCACTCACGGAAACAAACAGGTAAAGGCGGTAATCACAGAAGCCGCATGGGCTGCGACCCGTACAAAGAATACGTTTTTTAGTGAGAGATACCATCGTATAGCTGCCCGCAGAGGAAAGAAACGTGCCTTGATTGCAGTGGGACATTCTCAGTTGATATCCGTTTATCTGATACTGAGTACAGGGTCCCGTTACCATGAACTTGGAGCACAATATATGCAATCCAAGATAGAGCAGAAACGCAAGGTATATTTGTCTTCTGAACTTAAAAAGCTTGGATACAATGTCTCACTTACTAAAGTTCCACAAGCTGTAACACTGAACTAATAATATAGACCAAAGGCCGACTTTTACTGGAATTACCATAGCCCGACAATGAAATTGGTCTCAACAGCTAAGCGCCAAAGATTGTGACTTATGTACACGTGTATGAAACTTTTAAATTCTTAGCTGTTGCTATTTATTATTGTACAATAGCCGCACTTGTGTTCTCATAAGTGCTAATCTTTCTTTTATCCAAAACCTCGGATTTATATCAATTTTAGTATAAACCTGTCCTACTTTGTGTGTAGGACGCTTAATATTTACGTATGAAAAAGCAATATTATATAATTACTTTATTATTCGCTCTATTGGTAGGTATGACTACCTCTTGCGAAGACCGCCTGAACATTCCTAAACATGGAAATATGGGTAGTATGGACGATTATTATCAGACCGATAGTGAGGTTGAATCTGCACTGGCATCCATGTATCTCTCTTGGCGTAGCGCATATTATAATTGGTGGTTTGTAAAAAATGCCCTCTCTGATGACGCCTGGGCAGCCGGCGGTCAGCGTAGTGATAATGTGCTATTGGAACAAATGAACGAATATACGTACGATACATCCAATACCATGATCAGTGGCTTGTATTCAGATCTCTATACTATTATCTATAAAGCAAATCTGATTATCGACTTAGTACCTGGCACTACCAATTACATGAAGCAGGCTATTGCCGAGGCTAAAGTAGCTCGTGCATGGTCGCACTCCGAACTGGTAAGCCTTTGGGGAACCGCTCCTATCGTCGACCACCTGCTAACTCCCAATGAGTACCGTCAGGCCAATGGCACACCCGAAACGACTTGGGCTTTTGTAGAACAAGACCTGCAAGACGCCATCTCCTCGGGCGCTTTGGTAAGCAAAAGCGGTGTAAACGACCAAGTAACCGGCATGCATTTGTCACTTGAAGCAGCCAAGGCTTTCTTGGGCAAAGCTTATCTATTCCAAGGTAAGTACAAGGAAGCTGCTGCTATCTTAGACGAAGTGATAGACTCACAGAAATATGACTTGTACTCCGACTATGATGCCTTGTTCCACGCAAAGGCAAATAACTGCTGTGAATCCATCTTCGAATTACAGTTCCGCAATGACGCAGAACAAGCTTGGAATCAATGGGAAATGTTTTATATCATGATAGGTTGGCGTACCGATAAACTAACACTTACCGGCAATGCCCTGTCTACTATTGCATCAGGAACCTACGGTTTCATGAATCCTCGTAAATCTCTCTATGATGCTTTCGTAGCTGAAGAAGGAACTGATGGTTACCGATTGAACTGCTCTATCCGCAACTATGAGCAGATGCAAGCCGAAGGTGTCAGTGTTGCCCCAGGATCTCGCCTGGTAGGTAACGAAGGCTACTTCAGTTGGAAAACTCGTATCTTAAAAGAAGACTGTGTGATTGACCAGTCATACTTCCAAGTACTTCAGTACATCAATCACCGTATAATGCGCTATGCCGAAGTTCTTCTGATGGCAGCCGAAGCACATTTGCAAAGTGGTGGTAATCGTGCACTGGAATACATCAACAAAGTTCGCACAAGAGCTCAAGTAGAACCATTAAGCAGCGTAACACTGGACGATATCAAGACCGAACGTCGTCTGGAACTTTGCCTGGAAAGTTGTCGATTCCAAGACCTGATTCGTTGGGGTGATGCTGAGAGCGTTTTGGCTAATCAGGGTAAAGAAGTTCCTGAAATGGGATATTTTGCTACTGGCCAAACAGACGAACAAGGAAATCCGGTTTACGAATTCGGTCAGAAGTGGCCTTACACCAATACCACTTACGGTTTCAAGGCTAAACACAAATTGTTACCTATACCTCTGACTGAAATAGAAGTCAATCCTAACATGACTCAGAATGTTGGTTGGAATGAATAATTATGAACAGAGCTAAGGAGGGATTTATTTCCACCCTTAGCTTCCTGTTAATAAAAAAGTAAGCATTCTCAACAGATAAAGGTAAATAGATTGTTTCAGGATAAACATACAGATTATACATCTTGAATTATAGAATAAGTTATGAAGAAAATTATATTTTTTCTTTTGGCTGTCAGCCTGGTTTTAATAGCTGATGCCCAAACTCCCTGGGGACCTCGGAGTAAAGTGGTAACCGATACCATCTATAGCGAGATTCTGAAAGCTGACAGAGCATATACCATTTATTTGCCTCAAAGCTATGACGTGAATAAGACTCGTACTTATCCTATTCTTTACTTATTGCATGGAGTACTGGGTGTCAATACCAGCTGGTTTACCGACCAGCGGGCTGGGGAGGTAGCTGACTTGCTGATAGCCTCAGGCGAAGCATGCGAAATGGTTATTGTCAGCCCTAATGCCGGTGGTAATCCATACAAAGGTGATTGGAACGGATATTTCAATATGCCGGGCTGGGCTTACGAGGATTTCTTCTATAAAGAATTCCTGCCATACATAGAAAAAACATATCGCGTAAAATCAGACAAACAGCATCGTGCCATTGCCGGCCTGTCAATGGGAGGCGGAGGAACAACAAGCTACGCCCAAAGACATTCAGAAATGTACTGTGCCGCATATGCTATAAGTGCATTAATGGACATTCCTGAAGTTGGAGCCATTCCTTCTCAGAGTCCTGATGACAAAATGGCTATTCTGAATAAATCAGTACAGGAGCATAGCTGTATAAAGTATGTACAGAACGCGGACGAGGCAACCAAGGATAAAATCCGTTCTGTAAAATGGTTCGTGGATTGTGGAGACGATGATTTTCTCCTCGACCGAAATATAGAATTTTTCCATGCTATGCGTCAGGCTCAGATACCTGTTGAGTTTCGTGTACGCGATGGTGGACATGTAAACGAATATTGGCACTCTGCTCTTTACAATTGCTTGCCTTTCGTAAGCCGTTGTTTTAATAAGTAAACCTAAAAAATAAGTAAAATGAATAGATTATCTGTCTTAACGGCAGCCATGTTAATGTGTACCACATCGTGGGCGCAACAGGCTCTTTGGGGAGGAGCTTCTGTGATTTCTCCCGAAATACACGATAACAATACCGTTACTTTCCGCCTGGAAGCTCCTAAAGCTGTACGTGTACAAGTAACTGGCGATTTCCTTCCGTCTATACCAATCGAAACACCTCGTGGTATTTGGGAAGGTCCCGGCATTGCCGATCTGAAAGAAAATAAAGACGGTATTTGGGAATTTACCACAACTACACCTTTAGCACCTGAGTTATATGGGTATTCTTTTATTGTGGACGGGCTGAAAATTATGGATCCAAGCAACGTCTATATGATTCGCGACGTAGCTACCGTCACTAATGTATTCATTATCGGAGGCGAACGTGCCGATTTGTATAAAGTGAATGATGTTCCTCATGGTACAGTACGAAGAATGTGGTATAACAGCCCAACACTCAACATGGAACGACGCATCACAGTCTATACTCCTGCCGGCTATGAAACTAGTGGTAAAAGCTATCCTGTATTCTACCTGCTGCATGGTGCAGGTGGTGATGAAGAAGCATGGATAAATCTTGGACGTACGTCACAAATACTTGACAATCTCATTGCGCAGGGAAAAGCCGAACCAATGATTGTAGTAATGACTAACGGAAACGCCTGGCAAGAAGCCGCTCCCGGAGAATCGTCTAAAGGATTTACCACTCCATCAATGCGCCCTACAGAAGCTGAAAATGCTATTGAAGGAGGATTTGAACTAGCTTTCCCAGATGTTATAAAATTTGTAGAAAAGAATTTCAGGACCAAGAAAGGACGTACCAACAGGGCTATTGCAGGCTTGTCAATGGGTAGTTTCCACTCTGCCAACATTTCTCGCTATTATCCGGATATGTTTGGCTATGTCGGATTATTCTCAGGAGCTGCCTCAAAGAACGAAAAATCAAATTGTCCGGTATATACAGATTTTGAAGGTAAGTTGAAAGTACAATTCGAAAAGAAACCGTTGCTCTATTACATTGCTTGCGGTAAAACAGATTTTGTATATCAGGGTGTAAGCGACTATCGTAAACTACTGGATGACAATGGTTACAAATACGAATATTATGAAAGTGATGGTGGCCATATATGGCGCAACTGGCGTATTTATCTTACCGAATTTGCACCTAAGTTGTTTAAATGACAGTTATAAAAAAATAAACATTTCATAAAGAAAAACATACACATATGAGAAAAATATTATTCTTTTCAGTATTAATGCTGGTCTGTACAGTTGCTTTTGCACAACAGGCGTTGTGGGGAGGAGCTCCAGTAATATCTCCTGAGATACATGATAATAATACAGTAACTTTCCGTCTGCCACCATAGAATTGACAAATTATATGGATATAGACAGTACGGTG
>OGGZ01003098.1_pt1 | contig 10189 bp, 9 predicted proteins | sample 1571371 | NCBI WGS metagenome assembly OGGZ01 (sample SAMEA2582025, study PRJEB24529) | metagenome | biome: Human gut stool | place: China | collected 2011
ATCAGCGTTTAATGTTACAACTTAAATTACAAGCGGAATTACAACGCACAATTCAACTCATCGGGAAAGATCTGAGTCGCGAAGGCTTTCGAGCCGCAAACCAAAAACTCATTGAAGATAATCTGGCTTTATTCGAATTAGACGAAAAGGGCACAGCAATAACTATTGCTCAAGCAGACAATGCTCCATCAAATAGCTGTGTATTATTTTTTTATGATTTGAATAGTAATGGTTGTATTGGTGAAAAATACACAAAAAACACTTGCGTAAATGGCGTTAAAAATGTGGCAAAAAATATCGAAAAAGAGCTATTTGGTTACAAACTTAACGGCAAAATGATCGAAACCAAACAAACTTATAAAAATGCGGTAAATGCGGATTGCCGTTCAGCAGAGTGTCAGCGTGCTTTAACGCAATCTACTTGTAACGCCGGTGGTGGATGGACAGATTTATTGGATGAAAAAGAGTTTGAGATTTCTCAATTACGTTTTGATTGGTTAAAGGCAAGGAAAGGGATTGAAATCAAACTCGTGGGAAATCTTGCAACACATAAGCATATTCAATATGAAACTTCGCTTGTGGTACCTTTATTAAATCAAGAAGAATGATGATGAAAAAAGGGATTGTGACACTGACGGCGCTAATTTTACTTTCGGGCTTATTGGCATTGATCTTATTATTTGATGAACAGATCTTTGCATTTTTTCGAGCTCAAATGAGTCAGCGAAAATATTATGTAGAACAAGGCCTGGCGTTACAGAAAATCAGTCAGCAGCAACAAGACCATATTTGCCAAAACTTGCCTTTAAATGGTGCTGAAAAAGTGAAACAAGTCTTTTTCGAATCATCAGGGGCAGAGGATAAAGTCGCCTCTTCTGTTTGGTGTAAACGTGCAGAGTTATTTAAGAAATCGCCCACAAAAGGCATTAATGAAACTATGCTGCGAGATTTTATTTCCAGCGAAAAACAAGCTGATTTTCAACCGCACTTTGTGAAAGTCGATACGACTTTAACTGCTCAAAAAACACCACAAGTGTATTGGATAACGCAAAGCCAATTAGAAATTAAAGGGAATGTGAGTGGTATTTTGCTAGCAGAAGGAAATTTAACCTTAACCGGCAAAGGACGAATAAGCGGTGCAGTGATTACAGGCGGTTCACTTAAGTTAGAGGGAGATGTGACGGTGGCTTACGGTAAAGCCGTGGTGACAAAACTTGTACAAGAATATAGCCAATGGCGTTTAGTGGATAAAAGTTGGAGTGATTTAAGTGCGCAAGATCAAAGTGAATAATGGCATGTCGTTAATGTCACTTTTATTAGCCTTATCGATTTTCAGCGGGTTATTTTTGATTTTTAACCGATGGACGACTGAGCAACGGAAAAGTGCGGTCAGAATTTTTCAAGAATTTCAGGCGATTCAAATTGCTGAGAATCAAGCTCAACGTCAGTTTTTAGGCTTGTCTTGTGAAAATAGTGTAGAACAAAATGGCATTTCATTTGCAATTCAATGCAGTCATCATCAAGTGAATATACGCTATCCTCAAGGTGAATTTTTATTGAAAACCGAGTAAAATAACGCATTGTTTTTGCTTTCAAAAGGGCGTTACTTTGTTCGTTACTTATTATTCAAACCAACCAGAAATTCAAAAGGATATTTTAGTTTCGCTGTTGGAAAATTTACCTCAGCATGATCCGTTTCAATCTGACATTGTGTTGGTGCAAAGTCCGGGTATGGCACAATGGTTACAAATGGAAATTGCTAAAAAACGTGGCGTTGCAGCGAATTTCCAATTCCCCATGCCTTCCAGTTTTATTTGGAAACTTTACGCCGATAATTTGCCGAATGTTTCTACGCAAAACCCTTTTGAAAAAGATTCAACGTTATGGCGATTAATGCGATTAATCCCAACCTTTTTACAGCAAAAAGAATTTGAACCATTAAAAAAATATTTAGCGTCCTCGCCAGCATCAGAACAGCAAAAACTTTATCAATTAAGCCTAAAAGTTGCCGATTTATTTGACCAATATCTCGTCTATCGCCCCGAATGGATTGCCGCATGGGAAGAAAATAACGATGAAAAGATCTTGGCTCAAATTAATCAGCAAAAGCAGGGGCTTTCGGCGTTAAATCCTACCTTTCTTTCTCAAATTAAAGGCAATATTCACTGGCAGGGAATTTTATGGCGAGCCTTGGTGGATGATGTCCAACGTGATTTCGGTGGAAAAGCAAAACATCGTGCTGCACTCAATCAACAATTTTTAGCATTATGTCGTGATCCCAATGCGACGCTCAACTTACCAGAACGTATTTTTATTTTTGGTATTCCAGCATTGCCAACGGTTTATCTCAATATTTTCCAAGGTATTTCAGCTAAAACTGATGTGCATTTATTCTTTAATAATCCATGTCAAGAATACTGGGGCGACTTGCGAGATCTGAGTAAATCCTATTTATTAGAAAGAAAGCGTTTCGTGCAAGCAAGTGATGATGTGAAGCCTTTAATTTCAGCCGAGCAAGTGTCATGGGAACCTGCTGACCTTGATTATACCAATCAACAAGAAGAATTGTTCAGCGGGAACCCGCTTTTAGCCTCTTGGGGAAAAATGGGACGGGATTTTCTCTATCAATTAGTACGAGATGAGGAGAATATTCAAGCTATTTCCCGTGATTACTATGCAGAACTCCCCGAAAAAACGTTATTAGGGCAGATCCAAAACCAAATTTTGATGTTAAGCCATGGTGCATTAAATGTAGATAAAAATGACCGCTCTTTGGTCGTAAAATCTTGCCATAGCGCGATGCGAGAAGTTGAAGTGCTGCATGATTATTTATTGGATTTATTTAATCAAAATAAGCATAAGCCAAAAGAAGACCAGATTACACCAAAAGATGTGGTGGTCATGGTTGCCGATGTTAACCAATATACGCCTTATATTCAGGCTGTCTTTGGTGCGAATAGTGCGGATGCACCTGTTATTCCGTTCTCAATTTCTGACAGTAAAGTGATGTGATCGTGTCGAGCTACCTTTCCCTGTTAAATTTAAGAGAAAGTCAGTTTGGCGCAGAAGAGGTACTGGCTTTATTGGATATTCCCGCTATTCGTGAACGTTTTAATATTGCCCTTGCAGATCTTGAACAAATTCGCGAATGGGTGAAAGAGTCGGGTATTCGCTTTGGTTTAGAAAAACTGCAGAATACACTGAATTTTAATGCGTGGCAGGCGGGACTTGAACGTATGACTTTAGGCTATGCGATGCGTGAAGAACAAGGCGTTTGGCAAGACAGTCTTGGACTTGATAGTAGCTATGGATTGAAAGGACAGTTAGTCGGTGCGGTGAATCAATTTTTTACGGCCTTAAATAAATGGCATCAAGATTTGCAAAAAGCACACAACATTGAAAGATGGCGTGAAAAATTGACCGCACTTTTGACAGATTTCTTTATGCAAAATGAAGAAACTGCGGATACGTTGTTTTATATTCAAGATTGTATCAATGCCTTTGCCGATGATTTGCAGACCGTCAATTTTGAAGAAACTTTGCAAGCAGATGTGATTGCGGAGGTGATGTCTGCGCGTTTAGAAGAAACACCAAACAGCCTTCGTTTCTTAGCAGGGAAAGTGAATTTCTGCACACTTTTACCAATGCGTTCCATTCCTTTTAAAGTGGTGTGTTTGCTCGGAATGAATGAGGCGGATTACCCACGCAGTCATACACCAAATAGTTTTGACTTAATGCAATATCATCATCAAAAAGGCGATCGTGTTCGTCGAGATGATGATCGTTACTTATTCCTTGAAGCCTTACTGGCTGCCAGATCTCATTTTTATGTGAGTTATGTGGGTTGTTCAATTATTGATAATCAACCCAAAGAGCCTTCAGTATTGGTGAGCCAGTTAATTGATTATATTAATCATTATTCAGAAAATAGCTTGAGAATTGAACAACATCCAATGACAGCGTTTAGTCCAAGCAATTTCCAAAATGAAGGGGAAATTAACCGCTCTTTTGCGAAAAAATGGCTGCCGATTGCGCAATTCCAAGAAAGAAAATGTCATGAATTTGTTGTGCCGATGGGCGAAAATCAAGAGCCAATAACGGAAATTGAACTCGATCGTTTTGTGAGTTTTGTTGAAAATCCAGTGAAATTCTTTTTTGAAAAGCAGCTTGGTGTGTATTTCCGAGATGAAGATGATCGCATTGAAGAAAGTGAAAACTTCACGTTAAATGCTTTGGATCATTATCGCATTAGTAATGAGTTATTGCATTTAGAGGAAGCGCAATTTAACGATTATTTCGCCAAACAGCGAGTAAAAGGCATCATGCCACGTGGCGAGTTTGCGGAAGTCTGTGCACAATCTATTCGTGCTGATGTATTGGCTTTTAAAGAGAAAATTAAGGATTATTCTTCACCACACAGTGAGAGTGTCGATTTTGTGGTGGAAACGGCACAAGGCAATATTCGCTTGTTTGGCTATATGGAGCCATTATTTGGTGATGAAAATCAGATAATCGAATGGCGATTTGCAAAATATAAGGATCGTTATCGTATTCGCCCATGGCTTTATTATCTCATTCAACTGGCGACAAAAGAGAATGCACTGCCACCACGCATTATCGCTAAAGATAAGGATTTAACATTAAAAACAATAGAAAAATCAACTGCACTTGAGAAACTGAAAATGTATGTAGAGGCTTATTTACAAAGCCAGCAACAAATTAAACTCATACCAACGGAAAATATAGCGAAGTTTATTGAAAAAGATGAAAGTACGGTCAATTTTGACAATGTTTTGACGAATATCGAATCCCTTGCGAAAGATGATAACTATGGTTATAAAAAAGCTGATCCTTATTGGGCGAGGGTGTTGGGTCAAACAGAACAATTTAAATCGCAGGATGGTCTCTTGCAGTTGGTGAAACAAACCACATCCTGGTTTGGAGAAATGTTGTCTTAAAGCGGATCTTCAGATCGAAAAGATCCTGGATTTTTGATAAGATACTGGCTTAAGAATAATTTTAAAAAGGATCTAAAATGCGTTGTCCGTTTTGTTCAACTGAAGAAACTAAGGTAATTGACAGCCGTTTGGTTTCTGATGGGTATCAAGTGCGTCGTCGTCGGGAATGCGGGAATTGTCATGAACGCTTTACCACCTTTGAAACGGCCGAATTAGTGGTGCCAAAAATTATTAAAAATGATGGGTCACGCGAGCCGTTTAATGAAGATAAATTGCGTAGCGGTATTCAACATGCATTAGAAAAACGCCCTGTAAGTTCGGATGATGTGGAAAAAGCCATCAGCCATATTATTATCCAATTACGTGCGACGGGTGAGCGCGAAGTGCCAAGTCATCTCGTGGGTAAATTAGCCATGAATGAGCTGAAAGAATTAGATAAAGTGGCGTATATCCGCTTTGCGTCCGTTTATTTGAGCTTTGATAATATCAATGAATTTACCAAAGAAATTGAAAGCTTAAAGGATTAGTATGAGTGACACCTTTTCCCCTGATGACGTGAAATTTATGCAACTGGCTCTTGAGCTTGCGGCAAAAGGACAGTACACCACTACGCCTAATCCATCCGTAGGATGTGTGTTAGTTAAAAATGGTGAAATTGTCGGGAAAGGGTTTCATTTTAAAGCCGGTCAGCCTCATGCAGAACGTGTGGCGTTGGCTGATGCCGGTGAGAAAGCGAAAGGCGCAACTGCTTATGTGACGCTTGAACCTTGTTCTCATTATGGACGCACACCGCCTTGTGCATTAGGTTTAATTGAAGCGGGGGTCAGTCGAGTTGTCGCAGCCATGGCAGATCCTAATCCTCAAGTGGCGGGAAAAGGCCTGAAAATGTTAGCCGATGCAGGCATACCAAGTGCGGTCAATTTATTGAACGAACAAGCAGAAGCCTTAAATAAAGGTTTTCTCAAACGTATGCGCACTGGCAAGCCTTATGTGCAGCTAAAATTAGCCATGAGTTTAGATGGCCGAACAGCCATGGCGAGCGGTGAAAGCAAGTGGATTACGGGTGAAGCAGCCCGTGCGGATGTACAAAAAATGCGAGCAAAAGCGACCGCACTTTTATCAACAAGTGCTACGGTGTTAGTCGATGATCCAAGCTTGAACGTGCGTTGGAATCAATTCCCCGATGAGCTAAAAGCAGAATATGCTGAAGATACTGTGCGTCAGCCTATTCGTGTGATCTTAGATTCTAAAAATCGAGTTCAACCAAACCATCAATTATTCCATACCCATTCTCCAGTTTGGCTTGTGGGTTCAATTCCACGAGATATGTCTGTATTCCCTGATTTCTGTGAACAAATTTTACTGCCAGAAAACTATGATTTTGATCTATTGATGACAGAATTAGGTAAACGACAAGTGAATTCCGTTTGGGTTGAAGCCGGCGCCAATTTAGCGGGTGGCTTGATTGAACAACATGCTGTAGATGAATTAATCATTTATGTTGCCCCGAAACTCTTGGGAGATAACGCTCGAGGATTATGCCAACTCCCGCATTTAGAAAAACTTGCTGATGCCCCATTGTGGCAATTGCAAGAATGTGAAAGAATTGGGGATGATTTAAAGCTCAGTTATTTACCTAACTTATTAATAAAAGAATAAAAAATGTTTAAAAAACTTTTCCATTCCGCCCTTTGGGGGCTTGCTGCGGCAGGCGTTATTTTATTTGCCGTTCCTAAGCTCAATAACAGTAGCCTTTTCTCTGCTGATGATATCGTTTCGTTCAATAGTGCCGTGAGAATTGCTTCTCCTGCTGTCGTGAACGTGTATAACCGTTCTTTCTCTTCTGCCAGCATAAATGATAGCGATCAATTACAGGTAAATAACTTAGGTTCTGGCGTGATTATGACCAAAGACGGTTATATTCTTACCAATAAACACGTTATTCAAAATGCTGATCAAATTGTAGTCGCATTGCAAAATGGCAATATTTATGAAGCGAATTTAATCGGTTCGGATAATTTGACGGATCTTGCGGTATTAAAAATCAAAGCAACCAATCTTTCTACCATTCCACAAAATAAAGAGCGCCAAGTACGAGTTGGTGATGTTGCTCTTGCTATTGGTAACCCGTATAACCTCGGTCAAAGTGTTTCCCAAGGGATTATCAGTGCGGTAGGACGTAGTGCAGTTGGCGATTCTTTAGGCCGTCAAAACTTTATTCAAACAGATGCATCAATTAACCGTGGTAACTCTGGTGGTGCGTTGATTAACTCTGCGGGCGAATTAGTGGGGATCAGCACGTTAAGTATTGGTAAAACAGCCAATGAAATTGCAGAAGGACTGAATTTTGCGATTCCAATTAGCATTGCTAATGATGTGTTGTATAAAATAATTCGCGATGGTCGCGTGATTCGTGGTTATTTTGGGGTACAAAGTGAAATTACCGCTAATTCAAACGGTGGTATTGTGATTACAGGCGTCACGGCGAATAGTCCTGCGGCGAAAGCGGGGATCCAAGTGGGGGATGTGATTTTACGTTTAAATAAACAAGATAACCTGTCTATTCGTGAAATGATGCAAATTATTAGCGATACTAAACCGAATACAGAAGTCACCATCACAATTTCTCGTTTAGGTAAAGTGATTGATCTTCCCGTGATTATTGAAGAGTTGCCGTCTAATTAAGGATATATTGTGGAAGTTAAAACCAGTCACTTTTTTGCCTGTTTAGATCGTCTTCGCTTAATTCAGCGTTGGTCATTGATGCGCAATATTGAAAAGGAAAACTTAGCAGAGCATAGTCTGCAAGTTGCCTTTGTGGCACAAGCTTTAGCCATTATTAAAAATCAATTTTTTGGTGGGGAAGTCAATCCAGAGCGTATTGCGGTGATGGCGATGTATCATGATACCTCTGAAATCTTTACTGGTGATTTGCCGACCCCAATTAAATATTTCAACTCTGAAATCACTCATGCTTATAAAGATATTGAAGCGGCTGCAGAATTGCATTTAATTAGTTTGCTCCCGACTGAATTGCAAGAGAGTTTTGCTCCATATTTAGATAGTGAGCAATTTAGCCCAGAAGAAAAGCATATAGTAAAACAAGCGGATTTGATTTGTGCGTATATTAAAGCTCAATTTGAATTAGAGCACGGTAACCATGAATTTAAAACAGCCAAAAAACGTTTAGAAAATCTAATGGAACAATGGCATAGCCAAGAAATGGATTATTTTTTACAAGTCTTTTTACCAAGTTTTGGACGCTCGATTGATGAGATAGCGTTGTAATTTTAGGTGTTAAGCAACGAAATATATATTCCCAAAGAGCCAAACAATATTACCAAGTGATTTTTGAAAATTCATTCTTTAATGATTGATGAAAACTTAAGATCTTTTTATCCTTCACTTTCGTCTGCCCAATAAAAATTTCAACATCACTCTTAATACTATCCATTATAACATTATATTCCTCTATCAATTCTTGATAATTAGTTAACATTAAATTTTTATATAATGTTGTGATTTTTTTAGTTAATTCACCTTTACTTTCATGTCCAGTAAAGGGATCTAATATCTTTGGTACAAATGCTATATTCCAAGGCGCACAAAATGCATATGGATTTTTTGTATGACCAAATATGTGAGACACTTGGTAATTCACCAAATTTGTTTTTTTTCCACTATTTTTATAATATTCAGTCAAGTCTTGTAATAATTTAGTTGGGTAGTGGTTGTTACTTGGATCAACTTTAACATCACATAAGAATATATTTTGATAAAGATTCTGATATAACGCATTTCCTGAACCATTCCGAGCATATGATCTAACATAAGCTTGTTGCCCTTTGGTCTTTATCTTTTGTACTAAATCTCTCCATTCTTTGGCTGCTTTTTCTTTTGGGATCAAGATAATTGAATCTTGAGCAAATTTTAAGAAAGAGTTTTCATCAATCTGAAAATACTCAAAAAATTCTAAATATCCATCTTTTATTTTATTTTTAAGCACTAAAAATTCCCTTAAAGAATGCTATTTATTTCAATGTTGCCAAAATAATCTGTTCTGGATCCACGTGTAACCACACATTTTGTCCCACTTTCCAACCATCTTTGCTATGAATGCTGGCACAAAATTCAATTGAGCTGTCCTTTATTTGCAAAATCGCTTCTTCATTCTGCATAGAAAGAATTGTTGCTTGGAAAAGATTATTTTTTTCTTCTAATGGGGTAGCACTAATTTTTACCCAAGGGGCTTTAAACATGACCATCACTTCTTTTTCAGTAATGAGTCTGAGACGCTCAGCACTGCGCATTGTGATTGAAACATGTAATGGATGAGGCAAATCCTGAATATTTACTGCAACAATGCAGCGGGAGTCCACAATATGTTGGCTTGCAACCTTACCGAAAAATTGATTGCGCGCGCTACTTTGTAAGGAGAATTTTGCCGTTGCTGAAAGTAGGCTGTTTAGCGGGATCGTCTCATCTTGCAGAATATGAAAGGCATGCTCTTGTGTTTGTTCGAGCAAATCATAAAGCTGCAGTAAACGCTCGGCATAAGTTGTTAATGAGGTACCGCCCCCATTTTTCCCACCGATATTACGTTCTAAAAGCGGTTTGGGGCTGATTTTATTCATCGCTTCAAGGTGATCCCAAGCACTTTTATAGCTCACTTTAGCGTTTTTGGCCGCTTGGTTGATTGAGCCACATTCTTTAATTTCTTTTAAGAGGCGAACACGTTTTGGATCAATAAATAATTCTTGATGAAGTTTGATCGTCAGTAAAATTTCAGTTTGTTTCATCATCTCCTCCTAATACACAACTCTGTTTATTTTACTTGATCTTTAAGTTTTTCTGTATGCTTATTTAAAAATTCAAGTTATAATTTATCCGTAGTATATTTTTTTATATATAGTTTCATTTATATAGGAGATAAATAATGAAATTAACTAAATTTGCAACCGCACTTTTAATTGCAGGTATGGGCGTGTCTTTCGCTGCATCTGCAAAAATCACTGTATTTGCTGCAGCTTCAATGACTGATGCGTTAAAACAAATTGCGGATCAATATCAAACTGAAAAGCCAAATAATACCGTGGTTTTCTCTTTTGCTTCTTCTTCCACCCTTGCAAAACAAGTTGAAGAAGGTGCACCTGCAGACTTATTTATTTCAGCTAGCAACAAATGGATGAAATATTTATCAGATAAGAATCTCACTGTAAAAGAAACTGAAA
>OGGZ01003100.1_pt1 | contig 10180 bp, 9 predicted proteins | sample 1571371 | NCBI WGS metagenome assembly OGGZ01 (sample SAMEA2582025, study PRJEB24529) | metagenome | biome: Human gut stool | place: China | collected 2011
GTGGCTAAAATTGCTACTGCTACCAATCCAAAAAGAACTGAAAGTCCCATGGAACGTGAGCGATAAGCCACAACAATAACGATTATTGCTGCTAGTAACTTAGCCATATATTCTAAACCTACAAATGTATAGGTCTTTGTATTAACAAAAAGGTCTCTGACTACGAGTGCCGTAAACAAAGATACTGGCACGTATTTCATCCATTCATTAAACCATTCTGGAATCTTACGAGTTGAGAAGAATTTCAATGGTAAAAATCGAGGAATGAAAGCCGCAATCATCGAACAGATAATAAGTATAAAATGGTCCATTGACGAATATTGCATCATTTTTCTCCTGACTTACTAATAACTTTCCGACTTGCCTTTGGCTTGATCTTCTTCAACCAGAAATTGCCCTTGGCTTCACCTTTTTTAACGATATTATGTTCAATCATAAAACCGATAAAGGAAGCTAACAATGTAGCTACTATTAGTCCCATTGTACTCTTCAAAGTAACTAACGCAACAATTGCAATTACCCCTGAAATAAAACTAACTAAAATTGTTAGCTTGTTGCGAATTTGCATAACAATCATATAAATAAACATTGCAGTTAAAGCAAAGTCGACAATATCTAGATAATTTTCTATTGGTATTAAATTACCAACTAAACTCCCAATAAAATTAGCTACAGACCAAAATAGTAAGGACCAGTGTTCTACAGCTAAGGCATCTTTAGGCGTCCAGCTCTTATCAGTTGCGAATTTTAAGTAGTTTACAGCATAATTTTCATCATTCAATGAAACGGCAAAGAAATATAAAAACTTCTTGCTTGTTCCTTTAATATATTGTGACAAACTTGAACCCAACAACGCATAACGTAACTCTAGGAAAAATAGCATAATAACTATCGTTTGCATTGGGGTATTCGTAGTTAACATAGAAGCTATCAAGAACTGAGCTCCACCTGAGAATACTAATACGGATACCAATAAAGTTAATAGCGGGTTAAAACCGGCAGCATGTAATAAAATTCCGCACGCCAAACCGATTGGCACATAACTTAGGCATAATGGTAGAGACACCTTGAATACTTCTACCCAACGTGCTTCTGTTTTTTCCACGAATAAGCCTCCATTTTAAGAATAAAGTCCTCACAATCCAATTATAACACATGATTATTTAAACTTTAAAATAAAAATTAATATCAGATTTATTTGATTATCTGCATTTTACTATAGCTAATAATAATTTTTCCCTTAGCGTCTTGATAAGTAATTGATTTATTATACTCATCGTCAAAAATTATCATCGCTGAATTATGTAATTGTTTATCGACTACTCCTGTAAAAGTATGACGATGAAACTTAAATTCAACATGTGTACTTTTAACGAACTTTTTACCAATTTCACTAACTTCTATATTTTTGTCTTCGTTAATAGCTTTTGCCATTTTAATCACTTCCTATTTTCATTATACCCCTTTTTTAGAATTTGAAAAATGTGGTAACATTGAGTCAAATATATTAATTAAGGATGTGACATCATGAAACTTATTTCATGGAATATCGATTCTTTGAATGCTGCTTTAACTAGTGATTCTGCTCGCGCTAAACAATCACGTGAAGTCTTAGTAACTATTATTGATGAAAATCCAGATATAATAGCAATTCAAGAAACAAAATTATCAGCTACAGGTCCAACTAAAAAACATCAAACTATTTTAGCTGAACAATTTTCAGATTATTAAATTTTTTTTCACAAGAACCAGCTCGTAAAGGTTATGCTGGTACTATGTTTCTTTATAAAAACAATTTAAATCCTACTATCAGCTATCCTGAAATTGATGCACCTGAACCTATGGATTCTGAAGGTAGAATCATCACACTTGAATTCGATAATTTTTACGTTACTCAAGTATATACTCCTAATGCTGGCGATGGTTTGAGACGTTTAGCTGAACGTCAGGTTTGGGATGAAAAGTACGCTGACTACCTAGTTTCATTGGATCAAAATAAACCTCTTCTTTCTAGCGGTGATTTCAATGTTGCTCATAAGGAAATCGACTTAGCTCATCCTGGTAATAATCATCATTCTGCTGGTTTCACTGATGAAGAAAGAGCAGGCTTTACTAACTTGCTTAATAAGGGCTTTACAGATACCTTCCGCTATGTTCATGGCGATGTTAAGGATGTTTACTCTTGGTGGGCTCAAAGAAGTCGTACAAGCAAGATTAACAACTCTGGTTGGAGAATTGATTATTGGCTAGCAAGTAATCGTATTGCTGATAAAATTGTTCGTTCTGAAATGTTGGATTCTGGTGAACGTCGCGATCATACTCCAATAGTGTTAGAAATTAATATCTAGACAAAAAAAGAGAGATTTTCAAAATTCGAAAATCTCTCTTTTCTATTCTAATCTTCAATGCTTGTTGGTTCTTCTGAATAACTTACCTTTCCGCTTGTACGTAAGTAACTCATAGAAATCCATAATAGCAATAAGCTTGCTACGATAAAGATTAATTGAACTGTCAATGAAATTGTCATTTGGCTGCTTCCTAAACCACTGGATAATGATTCACGGAATCCGTAAACAGAGTAAGTCATTGGTAAGTATGGGTTAATTGCTTGGAAGAAACCATTCATACCCTTAGTAATTTGAATTGGGAAGGAACCACCACAGGCACCTAATTGAATTACTAAGAAAATCATACCAATGAATCGTCCAGGGTTACTGAACAACATCGCTAATACCATAATTATGAACATTGCCGCCAGTGAGAATGAAATAGCATTCATAAACGTAGCAGCAGGATGATCTGGATGCAATCCAGCCAACATCATCAATCCTACTTCAACAACCGCATTTCCGATTGCTACCACAGCACCTATGGCTACCTTACTAAAGAACCATTCTGTTGCAGAACCATCAGGCGTTGATAGTCGACGAATTGGATAAACTAGGTTAAATACCAATGCACCAACATATAAAGCGACTGATAGCATGTATGGAGCTAATGCATAGCCATAGTTAGGAACATAAGAATAATTCTTGTGTTTCAATGTTGTAGGTGCAGCGAACATATTAGCATTTGCACTATTCAAGTTTTGACTATTAACTTCCTTAGCACCAGCACTTAAGCTCTTAGCTAGAGTACCATTGCCGTCGCTAATCTTATTGGCACCATCAATTAATTGTCCTGAGTTAGCAGCTAGTTGTTGAGTACCATTTGCTAATTGGTTTATACCATTTGTTAATGTTGGTACTTGAGCATTAAGTTGTCCAAGACCACCAGCTAATTGGTTACCACCGTTTGCTAATTGATTTACACCACTTGTTAATGCTGGAATTTGTGCATTCATTTGGGCTAAACCACTAGCTAATTGGTTACCACCATTTGCTAATTGATTTACACCACTTGTTAATGCTGGAATTTGTGCATTCATTTGACCTATTCCACCAGCTAATTGTGCGGAACCAGTAGTCAATATACCATTTTTATTAGCTAATGTATTTATACCATTTGTTGCGCTTGATACACCATCAGTATATATCTTTACACCATCATTTAGTTTTGAAGAGTAGTACGCTAAATCTTTAGTTGCTTTTTGTAAAGTAGCTACTTTTTCTGATAATTCTTTTAAATTACCTAAACTATTAGGATCTATGGTAATCCCATTTAATACATTAGCTGCATTAGTTAGTTTACCGGACATTGCTGATAAACCAGATAATTGTCCTTGAAGTCCTGATAACTTAGCACTTACACCATCCATTTGAGCTTTAATTTGACCAGCTGTAGTTCCTGCATCTGAAATTGCACTACCAGCTGCTTGATTTTGTTGCAAGGCAGCTTGTAATTTTTGCTTATCAGCATCTGTTAAATTGCTAGAACCTAATACAGCTTGAATATTTGCAGATGAGCCTTGAATACTACTTCCAGCAGTCTTCAAATCACTACCTAATTTATTAGACAATTCTGTTGATGAACTTTGAACAGCAGTTAATTCGTCCTTCATTCCACTCATACTACTTTGTAGAGTTGTTATAGCTTGCATTGCTGGTTGTAATTGTTGCTTTACAACTTGTAATTGTTGTAAGCCATTAATCAATTGTGTAGTATCTCCACTATTAAATTGGCTGACATCAATTTTAGCAACTTCATCAGCCAATTCTTTATTACCATCAGCAATTTGTTGAGCTCCTAGCTTCAAATTATTTGAATTATCATTTAACTTTGTTAAGCCTTCCTGTAATTCAGTTACACCACCTGTATATTGTCCAATACCAGAGTTTAATTTACTGCTACCATCCATTAACTGTTTTACACCTACTGGCAATACGGCTGTCTTACCTTGTAGTGTATTCAATCCAGATGATAAAGTCTTAGAACCTGTTGCTAATTTATTTACACCTGAAGCAAGTGTTCCTGTTTTACTTTGCAATTGGTTTAATCCATCTGCCAACACACTAGCACCAGTTGTTAACTTCAACACACCGGCACTCAATGGAGCAACACCGTTCTTAAGTTGGATAACACCATCGTTAACTTGGTCAACACCTGCTGTATAAACCTTCAAACCATCAGATAATGTATATGCACCATCTGAAAGTTGTGTAGCACCTTTAGCAGCTTTGTTGAAACCTTTACCAACTTTCTTCACTGTGTCAAACATTGTTGTGGCATAAGCTTCGGAAACAGAATCACGGACAGAAGAATTTACTTGCTTAGCTCCTTCTTCTCCGATAACTTTACCAATGTAGTTCAACGCATCATTAGTGTTATATGTTAGTTGCATCTTCTTAGGATGCTTGTCTAACACAGTCGTAGCATTTTTAGAGAAGTTCTTAGGAATTGTAATTACCATATAGTACTTCTTATGGCTCAATCCATATTTAGCTTCTTTTGCGTTAACAAAATGCCAACCTAAATCTTTATTCTCTCTTAATTCTTTTTCTAAGTCTTCACCGACTTTAAATGTCTTTCCTTGATACTTAACTGGCTTATCGTTATTTACCACTGCGACAGGTAAATACTTAGTATTGCCGTAAGGATCCCATACTGATTTTAAGAAGAATAAACTATATAGGAAGGGAATAATCATAATAGCAATAATTGTTGCCGTTAAAATCTTATGTTTACGAATGTTATTAAATTCTTCAGCTACCATTTTCAAAGTAGCATACCCCCTCTTTCTCAATTTATATTCTAACGTTATATAATATACACTTTATGTTACCACTTAGACAACAAACAGATAACGCCATTTGTCGCATTCTAAGCATTATTAGTTCGCAATAATAGAGAAAGATTGCTATTTTAATAGACATTTGAAGATGTTATGATTATTCTCCATAAACAGTTGTTTTATTTGCTAATTCATTTACTCTATTTACAAGATTATGCGTATTCATATAATCAATAATTTCATCTTGTGTAGTACTACCTATTCTGAAGAAATCAATTGTTTTATCACTTTGTTCATAGAAATAGACCTCTCTATTCCTTCCTAATTTATAACCACAATTATTATCTATTTCCCCTGGAGCTAAGCTATAAAAAATAGGTGTTTCATCAGGTTCAGTATCATTTCCACCTGTTGAAACAACATCAACTGTTAACGTGGAATTTTTGAGAGCCATATCATAAGTTCCTTTAAAATTTCCATTATATTTTATAGCACCATATATAAGAATAGAGGCTGCATTCTGCTTATTTGTTAATCCAGCTACAGTTAGCTTATTAGATTCATCTATTGTGCTTGATCTGCTCTGATTTTTTTCTGCTTGAACTCTCTTCCTTGCTAACTGAGCTTTTTCTACTACTTGATGAACTTTTCTTTAAAGTAACTTCATTTCTATTTTCAGCTATCTGTGTATTATTTTTACCGTTCTTTAAATAAACAACCCCCACAATTGCCATAATAATTACAATAACTGTGACAACCATTGCTGGTATTTTCTTATTCTTAGGGGCTTTCTTAGAGCGTCTATTGACTGGTTCTATGTTATCTTCCAATATTGATATATTTTCTTCTTTCTTATTTTCATTTAATGGGCTGCCACAATTCTCACAAAAAATAGCATCTTTAGAGTTTTCCGCCCCACATTTACTACATTTTTTCATCATCTATTCCTCCTATCTTTTCCCAACAAAAAAACCACCCTCAAAATGAGAGTGGTCTATATCATAAAGAAAATCTATCTTAAAGTTTTTCTTTGTTTACAATGTTCAACTTGTCATCCAAGTCGTAAACAACTGGTTGACCTGTTGCCATTTCAACGTTCATGATGTCTTCATCAGAGATTTGTTCGATGTACTTAGTTAAAGCACGTAATGAGTTACCGTGTGCAGCAACGATTACGTTCTTACCAGCCAATAAGTCTGGTGCAATGTGATCTTCCCAGAAAGGAATTACACGTTCCAAAGTAACTTTCAAGTTTTCGCCACCAGGAATGATGCGTGGGTCTAAGTCAGCATAACGACGATCGTTTGCTGCAGAGCCTTCATCATCTGCACTCAATAATGGAGGTAATACATCGTAAGAACGACGCCAGATGTGAACTTGTTCGTCACCATACTTTTCAGCAGCTGCTGCTTTGTTCTTACCTTGTAATGCACCGTAGTGACGTTCGTTTAAACGCCATGTCTTCATTTCTGGAATCCATAATTGGCCAGATTCTTCCAAAGCAAAGTGTAAAGTCTTGATAGCACGAGTTAAAACAGATGTGTAAGCTTGGTCAAATTCGATACCAGCTTCTTTTAACTTACGACCTGCTTCCTTAGCTTCTTCAACGCCTTTTTCACTCAAGTTAACGTCTTCCCAACCTGTGAAAAGGTTCTTTAAGTTCCATTCACTTTGTCCGTGACGGATAAATACTAATTTTGGCATAGTAATGTAAACCTCTTTCTTAAAATAATATTTACAAGCCTAATTTTACACTGAAAATGAAAAAATTGGTAGTTATTTCATGTAAAACTTTACTTAATTTTCTGATTTTAAAGCATTTACTAATGCAGATACTGCTTTTTTTATGTTTTCTGGTGTAGTAGCAAGGTTCACTCGGATATGGCCTTTACCACTTTCACCGAACCAATCACCAAAATCAACTGCTAATTTAGCTTGTTTCTTAACTAGCTTTTCAACTTTATCAGCTGGAACAAGTGCTGATAAATCAATCCACATGAGATATGTTCCTTCTAGATCACTAACTTTAATTTCAGGGAATGCTTTAATTAATTCATCGCGCACATAAACGAAGTTATCTCTAATTACTTCGATCATGTTGTCTAACCATTCTGCACCTTCACGATATGCGGCTTCTGCAGCTATACGACCTAATAGACTGCCTTGAGGAGCACTTAAACGACCCTCTACTTCATCATATAAATCGCGAATTTGAGGATTAGGAATAACTACATGACTGTTTAATAATGATGCCATATTAAATGTCTTAGAAGGTGCATCTACCATTACTAAGTTATCGCGGTAGAAACCATCTTTAATTGATAACATAGATGTGAACTTCTTATCCCCAATAATTAAGTCATGGTGGATTTCATCAGCAATAACTCTTACTTTTTCATCGTGACAAATTGCTAGTAATTTTTCTAATTCATCTTCAGACCAAACTCTACCAACTGGATTATGTGGACTGCAGAAAATTAGTAACTTAACATTGTTTTCTTGCATCTTCTTTTGGATATCTTCGTAATCCATTTCGTAATGTCCGTCATGATTTACCAATTCAGAAATTACTAATTTGCGATTGTTATTTTCAATTACTCGCATGAATGGATAATATACAGGTTGTAAAACCATGATTGCTTCACCTGGAACTGTCAAGGTTTCAATCAAAGTACTTAATGATTGCACTACCCCTGTACCAAATCTCATCCAATCCTTATGTAATTCAATCCCATAACGTTCCTTTTGCCAGTTAAAGTATGCTTCATAATAGCTATCTGGCACTAAAGAATATCCAAAAGCACCATGTTCAACACGTTCAACCAATGCTTTTCGTGCTGCTTCAGGAACCTTGAACTCTGTATCTGCTACCCATAAAGGTAAAAGATCAGTTTCGCCGAATTGAGATTCTAAGCCATCCCATTTAGATGAGTTAGTGTTACGACGTTCAACTGCGTATTTCTTGATAAATTCTTCTTTTTCCATCTATTTTACCTTCTCTCTGAATTTCTTTAGTCTTTCTCTGCGAATATGGTCGCTTTTAACCCCTAAAATATCCAAAAGGAATGTAAATACTGGGATACCAACAATTAATCCCCACATTCCAAATAAATGTTCAGACACATATAGTACAACAAATGTGTAAAAAATTGGTAATTCTGTTCTGCTTGACATTAACTTAGGATTTAACACATATGCTTCTAAGGCATGAACCACGCAAAGCATAATGATGATATAAATAATATACCTTACCCCACCAACAGTGTAACCAATTAACATCATCGGAATTGCTGAAATAATAACCCCAGCAACTGGAATCATACTCATGAAGAATATTAATAACGCTAAACTGAACAATTGAGGCATCTTCATACATGCTAAAATCGTTGTTGTAATTGCTGTATTAATTAAAGCAATAATAAATTGAGTTTCTAATACAACTCCAAAACTGTTAACAAAGATCTTAGCAAAGTAGTAAACGTCATTAAAGAACCATGAATATGGACCCTTTAAAAATGATTTTGAAAACTTAAACAAATCATCTTTATCAATTGTAAAGAAAAAGCTTAGTAATAACGCCATAATAAACGTCATTCCCATCGTTCCAATATTTGCCAAATACTTAACGATAATTGACATACCACCACGCATTTGTTTCATAATATCGGGTTGACTAATGTATTGCGTGACCATATTAATCACATCATTTGTTCCCTTAGGTGGGTGATTATAGAACTTAACAATGTAATTTACCAAATTTTCTGTTTGTGTAACTAATTTTGGTAGGTAGATAGTTATTGCTAAGTAAATACCACCTATCATCAACAAATAAACAATGATGACAATTAATTTAGAAGGAATATCTATTTTCTTTCTAATTGCATCATTTAAGCTAATAACTAGAAACGAAAAAATAAAGGTTAGTAAGATTAAACTCATCATACTTCGAGCTAGATACAGCACTCCTACTAAAAATAGTAAAACTGTAAATCGCCTTAACCGTTCGTTTCCTAAAAAACGTTGCCACAGTGTCAAAAACATCACTTCCCTAGCATAATACCTTTATTTTACAATTTTAGTTCAATAATGTCTTTAATTTTCCCCTAATTTTACCTATAATCGATAAAGTATGTTTTTTAGGTGGTGAAATTTTGCAAACAAAAACACATTTAAAAGGGGTTATTTATGCTAGTTTAGCTGGTATTTTCTGGGGAATGGCTGGAATTGCCTCTGAATATCTATTTCAAGATCAACACGTTTCGGTTTATTGGATGATGGGTGTAAAAATGAGCCTATCAGCCTTAACTTTACTAGGATTGGCTTACTATCTTGATGGTAAGAAAATTTTTCTAGTCTTTAAAAGTTTCAAGGATATTTTGGGAATTGTCTTATTCTCCATTTTAGGTTTGGCAGGAGTTCAGTTTACTTATTCAATGACTGTTAATTATAGTAATGCAACTGTCGCAACTATTATTCAAACTTTAGGGATTCTTCCTGTTATCTTTTATTCAGCTATTATTTTTAAACAATTACCTGGTAGAAAACAATGGATTGCGACTATTACCGCCCTTATTGGTGCTTGGTTATTGGTTACTAAAGGTTCTTTTAATCAACTTGCGATCTCAAAAGAGGCAATCATCTGGGGAATTTTTCTGATGCTAACTCAGGCTGGAAATTCTGTTTTGCCAGTTGATCTTTTACGTCGACATAACCCTACTACTATTAGCGCTTGGGCGATGCTAGTTGGTGGTATTGTCTTTGAATTTATTCATCCAGTATGGAAATCTGTCCCTAAATTTACACCTGCAGTTACTTTAAATATGCTTTTCTTGATTTTTATCGGAACTGCTTTATCTTACTATCTTTTTGTAAAAAGTCTGCATCTAATTAGTGCTACTGAAGCAACTTTATTAGACACTTTCGAGCCTTTAACTGCTGCTTTACTAGACTTTCTTATCTTTAAAATGCAGTTTAACTGGGCTGAAATTTTGGGGAGTTTGCTAGTTATTA
>OGGZ01003102.1_pt1 | contig 10173 bp, 9 predicted proteins | sample 1571371 | NCBI WGS metagenome assembly OGGZ01 (sample SAMEA2582025, study PRJEB24529) | metagenome | biome: Human gut stool | place: China | collected 2011
AAGCTCCAGCATATCCTCACGGTTGATCTGATTCATATATTTTCTCCGTTTTCTCTGTTATTTAGTCTTAGCTTTTATTCAGTCTTATCTGTCATCTTCCAGCACTCCAAAAAACCTACAGAACCTGTCACCAACATCCCTTACTAATACATAGCCACTAAATGTCTCTGCGGCTTTCCTAATATGGTTTATCTCGATTCCAGACTCAATTCTCTCCCTAAAATCTTATGTTTCCATTATACATTTAGAACATATGTTCGTCAAGTTTTTCTATCTTTTCCTTCTTACAAGACTTACAGGACCTGCTGCCGACAGCCTCTTCCAACTTCATCGCAACAAAAAAGACCCCGCAGAGCATTCACACGCCCCGCAGGATCTCCCCAATTTCTCTTTTCCAAATTTAAATGGAATGCTGTCTCACATACTCCCAGGTATAAGTGCCGCTTTTTCCCTCATCCTCAAGGATAAACGGTGTGATCTCCTTATATCCCTCATCCTCCATCATATTTGCCGCCTCAAGACATGACTCAAGGTTATTTTCAAAATCTACGGAAATATATGGATTCTTGTCGGAATCTCCGTTGCCGTCCTGATCTAAATGTGCAATCGCGTACTGCATATTGGTAACTTCCTTTCTCATAAATATTTTTGATCAACCTGATTATAGCATAGCGCGGATAGGATATCAAGTAAATATCAGTAATTATTCCTGTTTTATCTTGTCTGTTATTTCCTGTCCTTTCCCTGTTTTCTGTTTCTTCCTAATAAGATGCAGCCTCTGTCCATACGAGTCATTTTTTATCAAAAGATACCGTGAAAATCCTCAAAAACAAAGCCTTTCGTCTTCTTGACAATCCCCAGTGTTCACGCTATAATACAGAGAATGTAAAGCTAAAAATTATAAAGGGTCATTCTGCCCCGAAACAATAAGAAAGGTAAGACGTCATGGCTGATAAGAAACATATTTTAACTTATGCAGGACTGAAAAAATACGAGGATGAACTTCAGGATCTGAAAGTAAACCGCCGTCGTGAGATTGCCCAGAAGATCAAAGAGGCAAGAGAACAGGGAGACTTATCCGAGAACGCCGAGTACGATGCTGCGAAAGACGAGCAGAGAGATATTGAGTTAAGAATCGAAGAGCTCGAGAAGCTGTTAAAGAACGCGGAGGTCGTTGTTGAGGACGAGGTAAACCTTGACAAGATCAACGTCGGATGTATCGTAAAGGTTTACGATGTCGATTTCGACGAGGAGATGGAATTCAAGCTCGTTGGTTCCACAGAGGCAAACAGCCTTGAGAATAAGATCTCCAACGAGTCCCCGGTCGGACACGCGCTGATCGGAAAACGCGTTGGTGACGTTGTTGACGTTGAGACACAGTCCGGAGTTATCCAGTATAAGGTACTCGATATTAAAAGAGTCGATTGATCGCCGCCGTGTACAGACGGGAAGCTTCCGGGCTGAAAATTCTGTACACGACCGTATCGATCATACACAAAGACTACAGTGAAGGAGAAATAGAAAAGTGGCTGAACAGCAGAATCAGAACAAGAATGCAAATGCAAAAGAGCAGGATATCCACCAGCTCTTAAAGGTGCGCCGCGAGAAGCTTTCTGAGTTACAGACAGAGGGCAGAGACCCGTTCCAGATCACAAAATATGATCAGACAGCTCACAGCGCAGATATCAAGGATCATTACGCAGAATATGACGGAAAGGAAGTTTCCATCGCAGGACGTATTATGTCCAAGCGTGTCATGGGTAAAGCTTCCTTCTGCAACGTCCAGGATCTCAAGGGCAACATCCAGTGCTATGTATGCCGCGATGACCTCGGTGAGGATTCCTACAAAGACTTCAAGAGAATGGATATCGGCGATATCGTCGGCATCAAGGGCTTTGTATTCACAACAAAGATGGGCGAGATCTCTGTTCATGCCCATTCCGTAACACTTCTCTCCAAGAGCTTACAGATCCTTCCGGAGAAGTACCACGGACTTACAAACACAGATACCCGTTACCGTCAGAGATACGTTGACCTGATCATGAACGAGGACGTTAAGAAGACATTCGTTATGCGTTCCAAGATCATCAGCTGCATCCGCAGATACTTAGATGACCTCGGATTCCTTGAGGTCGAGACTCCGATGCTCGTCGCAAACGCAGGCGGTGCTGCCGCGAGACCGTTCGAGACACACTATAACGCTCTCGACGAGGATGTAAAGCTTCGTATCTCCCTTGAGCTCTACTTAAAGAGACTCATCGTCGGCGGTATGGAGCGCGTTTACGAGATCGGCCGTGTATTCCGTAATGAAGGTCTTGATACAAGACACAACCCGGAATTTACTCTTATGGAGTTATATCAGGCATACACGGATTACCAGGGAATGATGGATCTCACAGAGGATATGTTCCGTCATATCGCAAAGCAGATCTGCGGATCCACAACGATTCCGTACGCAGATGTCGAGATCGACCTTGGAAAGCCGTTCGAGCGCCTTACCATGATCGACGCGATCAAAAAATATACCGGTATTGATTTCAATGAGATCACTACGACTGAGGAAGCAAAGAAATTAGCAGATGAGAAGGGCGTTCACTACGAGGATCGTCATGTCCGCGGCGACATCATCAACCTCTTCTTCGAGGAATTCGTTGAGGAGCACCTGATCCAGCCGACCTTCATCACAGACCATCCGATCGAGATCTCCCCGCTTACCAAGAAGAAACCGGGTCACCCGGAGCAGGTTGAGCGTTTCGAGCTCTATATCTATGCCCGTGAGATGTGCAACGCATACTCCGAGTTAAACGACCCGATCGACCAGAGAGAGCGTTTCAAAGCACAGGAAGCAGCACTTGCTGCCGGTGATGACGAGGCAAATACCACTGACGAGGACTTCTTAAATGCCCTTGAGATCGGTATGCCGCCGACCGGTGGTATCGGATACGGTATCGACCGTCTTGTTATGTTATTTACAAACTCCCCGGCGATCCGTGACGTACTGCTCTTCCCGACAATGAAGTCCTTAGATTCCGACAAAAAATCTTCCAAGTCTTCCGTAGCCGCTCCGGCAGCAAAGACTGTTGAGAAGATCGATTTCTCCAACGTTAAGATCGAGCCGATCTTCAAAGAAATGGTTGATTTCGAAACATTCGCAAAATCCGATTTCCGCGCAGTTAAGATTTTAGCCTGTGAAGCGGTACCGAAGTCCAAGAAACTCCTGAAGTTCACATTGGACGACGGAGAGCGCAAGGACCGCGTGATCTTAAGCGGTATTCACGAGTATTACGAGCCGGAAGAGCTGGTTGGAAAGACAGCAATCGCGATTGTGAACCTTCCGCCGAGAAAGATGATGGGAATCGATTCCGAAGGTATGCTGATCTCAGCAGTCCATGAGAAAGATGGCCATGAGGGACTGAACCTCCTGATGGTCGATGACAGAATCCCGGCCGGTGCAAAGTTGTACTAATAACGAAACAATCTACTGTGCCCGGGTGGTTCCTTACGGAGCCGCCTGGGCACATTCTTTTTACATTAAAATACGCATCACATCGCCATTGATCTGATAACGGGAATGTGATGCGTACTTTTTTCATATGAATGTCTCCTGATCGCGGGTTACAGGACCCGCGATTTTACCATTCAGCCGTTCTACTTCGTGATCTGGAAGGACCGGTTGATCGGGGAGGCCAGATAGTTACCGCCAAGGACAACGACTGTCATGGTATAACGTCCCGGTTCTGTCGGCGGAGTTGTGGTGCTGGAGTATGCTCTCCATTTGCTTGTAAATCCGGAGGGATGAAGCGTTTTCTTTTTCATATCTGTATCCTCATGTTTCTCTTTAATTTTTTATTTTTCCTTACTTCTCTTTTTCATCACAAGACCTGCCGCCAGAAGGACCGCGCCTGCGGAGAGCAGGATCCCTACCGGCCACCACAGCTGTCCTGTCTGGGGAAGCTTCTTTTCGTTCTCCACGGTTGTCTCCGTAGATGTCTCTGTTTCACTCTCTGCCGTACTCTCCTCCACTCTGGTTTCCGACTGTGTCTCCGCATCTGTGATCGTCACCGTCTCGTCAGCCGCTGTTGTGATAGTCGGCTTCTTATTCGGAGTCGGATCCCAGTCGTCATCATCGCTGTCATCATAATAACGGGTCGGAGAGGTCGGATTCGATGGATCCGTCGGGTTTGTGGGTTCCGTTGGGTTTGTCGGGTTTTCCGGTTCTTCAATATCACACTTGATATCTGCTTCCGCCGCGGCACCGCCCGCTTCCACGAGAACCGGTGCCGGAATGTAGGTCTTGCCGCCAACGGTCAGCGGATCCCCCGTCACAAGGTAGAGAGCCTCTCCATCCGGAAGATTCCGAAAAAACACATGTTTTCCGCTTCCCGTTCCGGTCCGGTAAGGCTGGGTCCCCTGCGCCTTCACAAAATTTGTCAGAGTGATCGCAGCCTCTCTGGAGCCTCCTCCGGAAACATCCGCGCCGGAAGCCTGAAAATTCTCATTCAGTACATAGACACCCGCCTGTTTTTCTGCAACCCGATAGAGATATACCGTCATTCCGGCCTGTTCTGTTTTTACATTCAGGCTGCACCGCTGTGCCGCGTAGGACGGATTTTGAAATATCACCATCCATACCGCAAGCACGGCAAAAATAAAGCCCAGGATCTTATTCTTTTTCCGAATTCCTGTCATCTTGGATTCCTTCCTTCTACATCGATTTCTGTATCTGATCTACATGCTTCTTTTTCTCTTCCCTGCTGCTGCCGCTGTGCCCATAAACAGGAGTCCAAGACCCGTGAACATTCCCCGTCCCATTCCGCCTGTGGACGGAACCTTCTTATCGAGGACCGCACCTTCCACGGAGTCATGTTCTCCATCGTTGACCCAGGCTTCGTTAAACAGCTCGTCCCCCTGGATCGCGTCGTCTGTCACGACCGCTTCATAGGTCACTGTAATCGGATTTTCACCCGTCAGATCTTCATAATCGATGATTCCGGTATTAAAGAGGTTTACAAGATCAACCTCAACCCGGAATGCGTTGGAACCACTGGCTGTTACCGTGTAATACCCGGAAGGAACTTCTTTTCCATCCCTGCCCGCAGTCACACGGAGCGTACCGTCGATAAACTTCAGATACCGGTTCATCTCATCGTGGAAGACCATGGTCTCCACAACAGAATCCGGGATCGCATATTTTTCATCTGCTAAAAGGAACTGTCTGGCAATCTCATTGTCGTAGTTGTCCCTGATTACGCTTCCCGCTCTTCCGGCACCGGATGCGCTGTACACGCGGACTGTCTCCGCACCGGACGCACTGTGTACGCGGACTATTCCCGCGCCGGACGCACTATGTACGCGGACTTTGCGAATCTCCCTTGCGGAGTTTGCCGGTGAGGCGTTGGATGCCGTTACAACATAGCGTGCAAGCAGCTTTGGAAGACTGGAGTTCAGTGTAAACTCGATCTTCTTTCCCTGACTTACGGTTCCGATCTCATCCTCGCCGTCTGCCTTTTTATCGATCGGATAACTTGTCGTCTCGTAGATGTCCGCGCCATGAGCCGCCTTGATCTGGAATCCCGTCTCATATCCGCCGGAAGCTACCGATACGATATGACGGTTTTCCGGAAGGTCATCATCTACCTTCGCCACAGCCGCCAACGAAGAAAATGCCATGGCAGCCGTCATCGCAGCAGCGGCTGCGGTGACGGTCATGAAACTTTTCCATGATTTTTTCATGTCTCTACCTCGTTCTCATAACTAGCAACAATCCGAAAAGTCTGAATTACTGTTCTTCTTTCTTTTTCTTACCTGTCACGATCACAGCACCTGCTGCAACTCCCATCAGGGCGATTCCTGCTGCTGTGAAGGCTTTTGTTCCAACTCCACCGGTGGACGGAACATCTGGATCGATGACCGGGCCGTCAACGATATCCTCTTCGCTGTCGTTGACCCATGCACGGTTCTCCACCTTGTCTCCATTGATAACACTGTCTTTTACCGTTGCGTCATAAGATACGACGATCTGTGCCGCATTCTTCAGCTGATCATACGAGATCTGACCATCATTAAACGCTGCCACAAGTCCTACTGTTACCCGGAAAGTCTCACCTTCAAGATCTGTACGCACCATGTAATATTTCTCCGGCAGTTCCACAAGCTTTCCATTATTCATGATTTCGACTTTCAATGTAGCCTGATTAAGAGAAAGATTACTGCTCATCTTATCATGGAATATCAGCTGATAAGACTTCTTTTCTATAATATATGGTCTGTCATCATCTGGTCTGTCGTCATTTGGAGTACGTCTTTTTACCTGCGCTGACAGTGACTGCGGCAGATTGGATTCCAGTGTAAAAGAAATAACATCTCCTGGCCTTGCTGCCTCGATACGGTCCTGACCATCCGCTTTTTTGTCCACCGACGGTTTACTTTCCTTATCGCTGTCCCAGTAAATTCCATCTTTAAAATAAGTGAACGTTTTGATCAGATTGTTTTCATCAATTCCCGTAATGCTCAACGTTCTGGATCCACTTTCATTCGCTGCATCCACCAACTCCTCGATCTTTGCTTTGGATCCATCCGGATTTAATCCGGCATCAATGCCAAAATCTTCAATTCCTGTCACTCTCCAGCAGCCTTCGCTGTTCTCCGGCGCATGATATGTCGCATAAAATTCAATGGTTCCCGGCTCCACCGCCTCAACATAAAAACTGTTTACGCCCATCTCATTGGAGGTCAATACTGGTGAGATCGTTTTCCCGTTTTCTCTCAGATTCACAAGTCCCACAAGTGCATTCACAAATGTGTTTCCAGAGATATCCGCGCGAACGGCCCCTGTATTACTCAGATCCTGAATCACTACTTTGGCGCGCAGATCATCCGTACCGGTTACCTTATTATTCTTAAAACTCAGCACTCCGCCATCCGAGCCGCCGCCAAAATATCCATGAATAGCAAAGCTACAGTCACGGACCGTATTCCCACTGACCGTATTCCCACTGACCATATTTCCAGATTCCGGAACTACAAAATTATCTCCAAAGAATTCAACTGCCTGCTTAAAACCTGAAATTTTACAATTTTTCACATCAAATCCCGGACTGTCAAATAAAATACCATCCGCAAATTGTGAATCTGTTCCCTTGATCGTACAGTTTTCAACATGAAGAGAAAAGCCAGTTCCACCTACTGCGCCATTGTGATTGGAAACCGCTGCTGTAAACTTTCCCTCTTCAGCCGGTACATTTCCAGCATCAATTGTAAGTCCTTTTAAAGTAATATTACTGCCAAACGCGTTAATTCCGCCAGCATCTGAAAGGTTGTCTGCCACTGACGCATTCATCACCTGAATAACGCTGTTTTTCTCTCCCTCAACCGTGATGTTCTTAAAATCTGCCGGAATTGTAAATCGGTCATATGTACCAGACTTTATTTTGATGGTCCACCCATCTTTATTTCCGTTCCCCGAGATCTGATTTATGGCCTCCTGGATATCCCCGGCTCCATCCTTCGCGTCAGCAACCGCTGTCTTTGACTCCAGATCGAGAGTTGCCCCAAAAGCGGTTCCTGAAAATGCTGTCATCGCTGCTGCCGCTGTGCAGACTACTAAAACCTTGTTCATTTTCTTTTTCATTTTCGATTCCCTCCATGTCAATTTATGTCGAAAAAAGCTCCGTTTTCACTTTTTGTGAACCGGCGCATTTTTTTCATCATTCTTCCGGTTCTGTTACCCGGTGTCCGCGGACAAGGAGCCTGTGGGTATTTACCCCATACGGAGTACAGGTATAAAGCGTCACAAGGTCTTTTCCGTTCTGGACATAAAGTTCTTCCGTCTCTTCCGGAAGTGTTACGAGGATCTGATCCACCTCATACGTGAATGTCTCGTTTAAGACATCCAGAGTGAACCGATCTCCCACTTCTAGTTTGTCCAGGTCAGTGAACAGTTTCGCCTTCACAAGACCGTTATGGGCGGCCAGCACACAATGGGTATTTTCACCGCCCACCGGCAGGCTTGTCCCATACCAGAAACCGGCGCCCGACTGAAGCGCCCGCTCTTCCGTTCCGTGGTAAATGGGAACGTGGACCCCGATCTTCGGAATGTCCACATATCCCATCATCCCTGTTTCCCATGGATCCAGAAGGTGGTCAAGCTCCTCCCGTTCCTCTGCGGGAACCAGAAACTGTTCCTCTTTCTTTGCAAGTCTTTCATTGTACTCTCTGGCCGCCTGGATCATTCCTTCGCAGTCGATCCCCTGAAACCGGTCATACGCCGCGATCGCCTTGTTGAACTGATACTGATAGTACCAGTCACAGATATGCGGGTACAGAAAAATTCCCAGTCCCAAAAGAAACATGACTGCTATGAGGATCCCGCGCCCGGTGAGCCATGAAGGTTTCCTGCCGGAATTACCGGATCCATGCTCCATTTGCATCTACCTGATATCCATCCGGTGTTGTGGTGTTCGCAAGTATTGCGCCAAGTGTTCCCTTGTCGGATGCTGTGTTGAAGTAATACCACTTGCCGTCGATCTCATGCCAGCCGGTGTACATGTGTCCTCTTGTGTTGTCCCGTTATCCTCCGTGAACTCGCCGCCCTCTAAGATCCAACGTCCGGACTTACCAGCTGCGTTTGTGGCTTTGCCTCTTGTGGAGGTGCTATAGTCATAATCACTGCCACTGCCGCTTGATCTCCACTTGTAGGTGATCGTGAAGGTCGTTCCATCTTTTCCTACAATATATCCAACCGGGAATTTATCCCAGGTCTGATCGCTGTAACTGCTGCTCTTACCCTTGGATGCAGGAATATCCGCAAGCGTGAGCTTCGTTCCAACCTCAAAGGTCTTTGTAAGTTCTGTCTGACCGTTCTCAGTAAATGTTCCGTTATATACAGCTGTCTTGTTAAGCTCAATATCCGGGTCTGCTTCTGTTGACGCTGTTCCATCAAAGTTATATTTCTTTGCAGCCGGTGTCAGCGTACCAGATGGTTCACCTGACACATCCGCCAACGACACCCCCGGCACAGACCCAACTACCATACAGGCCGTCATGAGTGCTGCCAGAACACGTTTTTTTATTCTGCGCTTCTTCATCTCTCTTTTCCTCCTTTTTTTCGAATCGTGGATCGTAACTGTATCTCTGTCGAACAGTTACTGTGAGTCAATATTTCAATTACTGAACAGTTACACTGCCACAATGATTCCGCCGTCCCCTGCATAAACGGTAGCAAGTCCGGCTGTCTCGGTCACAATGATCTTTTTGAACTTTGCGGCCTGTTCAAATTTTTCTTTTACATACTGGGCACGTTCCGGCGCATTGCAGTGAGCGATCGTAAGACACTTATCTTCCACTGTTCCTGCATCTTTCACAACGATCTCCACCATTCTCTGAAGTGCCTTCTGGATTCCGCGGGCCTGATCCAGTTTGATGATCACGCCGTGATCCGCACCCATAACAGGCTTAATGTTTAATTTTGTCGCGAAGAACGCCTGAAGTCCGGTGAGTCGTCCGTTCTTTCTCAATGTATCCAGAGTTTCCAGAACGAAATACGTCTTCTGTCTGTCGCGGTACTCGAGAGTTTTCTTTACGATCTCTTCAAACGGAATATCCTGCTCACAGAGTTCCTGAACATAAAGCGCGAGATTTACTTCTCCGGTAGAAGCAGACTCAGAATCGATCACCACGATATTCTTCTTTCCGGTTCCAAACTCTTCCTCATAAAGATTCTTTGCGAGAACCGCACTGTTATAGCATCCGCTCAGGTGGGAAGAGATCGTAATAACAAATACATTCTCCTCCTCGCAGCAGTAAGCTTCCTTAAATGTCTCTGGAGACGGGCAAGCAGTCTTCGGACACTCCGGGCTTTCCTTTACGATTTTTAAGAATTCCTTCTGGTTAAAATTCTTATCGTCAACAAACTGGTGGTCTTCCACCATAAGCGTAAACGGGATCAGGGTAAAATGCGGGTCCTTCCTCTGCTCCTCGGTAAGATCCATGCAGCTATCCCCAATAATTCTATAATTCATACTGCTTCCTCCAGCTCTATTCCCTATCACAGTTCTCATTTATTTTTCCCTGTGATGTAGTATTCAATACCATATATTATAGAGTGGCTTCTACAGAAAGTCAATAGAATGATAGAAAAACCTCGCTTGATATGTCCTGGAAACGTTACTGTAC
>OGGZ01003118.1_pt1 | contig 10108 bp, 8 predicted proteins | sample 1571371 | NCBI WGS metagenome assembly OGGZ01 (sample SAMEA2582025, study PRJEB24529) | metagenome | biome: Human gut stool | place: China | collected 2011
GCCTCTCCCTTTGGGAGAGGTGGCACGGCGTAAGCCGTGACGGAGAGGGCGAGGATGTTTACGGGGGAAAATCCCCTTCTGTGAAAAGGCAATTCTGGAAAATCTGTGGATTTTCCAGAATTGCAAAATTATAAATCATCTTTCCGCTGATTATGGCCAGAGCGCAGCGGAGGCCATTTTAAATCGTCCCGGCAGCAAGAAGCCCGCTGTCTTGCAAATGCGCCGGGATGTGCTATAATAGAAAACACTTATTTCATACAATCTATGTGGGTATGTGGGCGCTGCTGGCGACCATCGCGCTGCATAAGTGGAAGCACCAGACCCTGCTCAGCGTAGCCGGGGGTACGTTTTGCTATGTACTGCTGGTGCAGCTGGTGTTCTGAAAAAGCGGCTCAGTGATAGAAGGTGTCAAAGTTCACCTGACGGTAGAACCGCTGCTGCAGCTGGTCGAAGCTTTCGCAGTTCTGCGCCAGCAGCCACATACTTTTGGTCACCACGGCCTCAATGGTCATATCGTGGGCCTCTAAGAAGCGGAAGCGGTTGCGCACTCGCTTGCCCACCTCGTACACGCCCACATCGCTGCCCTCGTAGGTGACCTGCGTAGTCATGATGAGTACCTTGCGGGTGGTCTCGTAGTCGCCCAGCCCGGCGGCAAAGGCGTCCATCAGCTGCTGCGGGATGCCGCCCACGCCGAAGCTCTCCACGATGACGCAGTCGTACAGACGGAAGATCTCCGGGATAAGCGCCGGGGACATCCCCGGCGTCAGCTTGAGCAGGAACACCCGGCTGTCCAGCGTGCGGCTGAACTCCACCGGCCCGGTGGGCCACGGCGAGGGGATGTACCGCACCAGCCGGTCGCCCTGCACCAGCGCCAGCTCCGGGAAGTTGACCGACGCAAAGGCGTCGTAGCTGATGGTCTTGTTCTTTTTGGCGCGGGTGCCCGCGATGACGTGCCCGCCGAACACCACCATCACGCCCCGGCTGCCCGGGTCGATGGCGCAGACTACGCTGTCCCGCAGGTTTTTCTTGGCATCCGTGATCTCGTTGGAGATGGGCTGCTGCGCGCCGGTAAGGATGATGGGCTTATCCGCATTTTGAATCAGATAAGAGAGCGCCGCCGCAGAATACGCCAGCGTATCCGTGCCATGGCAGATGATAAAGCCATCGTATAAGGCGTAGTTTTCCTGAATGGCGCGTGCCATCATGAGCCAGTGCTCCTGCCCGAGGTCGGTGCTGTCGATGCTGCACAGCGCCAGCGTTTCCGGGCAGCACAGTTCCTTCAATTCCGGCAGATGGGCGAGCAGTTCCTCGCTGGTAAGCACGGGTTTTAACCCCTGCTGGGTGCGCACGCTTGCAATGGTGCCGCCGGTGGTGATGAAAAGCAGACGTTGTTTGGACATAAAGCAAAAGCCCCCTGTGGCAGTAATTTCAACATGACAACAGTATAACACACGCCCCGGGGCTTGAACAGTGCCCGCCGCCCAAAAAGTTTTTGCGACCCGGTCACAGAAGTCCGCGCGGTTTTGGTGTATAATAAGGGAAAAAATCAGAATACCCCTTCAGCTTCGCTGCGCTCAGCAACTCCTCCAAGGGGAGCCTTCTGGAGGAACCGGAAAGTTGACCGCTGCAACGAAAGGCGTCCCCTTGGGGGAGCTGGCAAACCCGCAGGGTTTGACTGAGGGGGTAACCATGCAAAGGAGCAACACCATGTCCAACATTGTTATTGTAGGTTCCGGCCCGGCGGGGGTGTCCGCCGCTTTGTACGCCGTGCGCGCCGGGGTGCAGACCACCGTGCTGACCAAGGGCTCCGGGGCGCTGGCACGCGCCGAAACAATCGAAAATTATTACGGCTTCGCTCAGCCGGTCTCCGGGCAGGAGCTGGAACGCCGCAGCATCGAGAACGCCCGGCGGCTGGGGGTGCAATTCGTGCAGACCGAAGCCGTGGGGCTGACATGGACCGACCGCCTGACCGTGGAAACGCTGGCGGGCGCGTACCCGGCAGATGCGGTCATTCTGGCGACCGGCGCTTCCCGCGCGGTGCCGCGCATCCCGGGGCTGACCGGGCTGGAAGGCCACGGCGTAAGCTGGTGTGCCGCCTGCGATGCCTTTTTCTACCGTGGAAAGGACGTGGCGGTGCTGGGCAGCGGCGAGTACGCCCTGCACGAGGTGCAGGCGCTTTTGCCGGTGGTGAAAAGCGTCACCCTGCTGACGGACGGCGCAGCCCTGACCGCGGATTTCCCGCCCGAGGTGGCCGTCTGCACCCAGAAGGTGGAAGCCATTCTGGGTGAACAGACCGTCACCGGCGTGCAGCTGGCAGGCGGTGCGGTGCGGGAGGTGTCCGGTGTGTTCGTGGCGCTGGGCGTGGCGGGCAGCACCGCACTTGCCCGGAAGCTGGGCGCTGCCGTAGAGGGCAGCCGCATCGTGGTGGATGACAAAATGCAGACCACCGTGCCCGGCCTGTACGCCGCCGGGGACTGCACCGGCGGGCTGCTGCAGGTGGCAAAGGCTGTTTACGAGGGCGCACTGGCGGGCACGGAAGCCGCCAAGGCGCTGCGAAAGGGGTGAGCCGTATGGCAGAAACATCTCCGCACGCCCGGTGTCTGGCCTGTGCGTTCCCGTTCTGGGAGCAGCTGACCCCGGAAGAGCAGGAGCGGCTGTGCCGCTTTACCCGCCCGGTGCACTACGCCAAAGGCGCCCGGGTGCACAGCCCACTGGAAAGCTGCGTGGGCATTCTGCTGCTGCGCAGCGGGCAGCTGCGCTCCTATCTGCTGTCCGAGGACGGCAGGGATGTGACGCTGTACCGCCTGTTCGGCGGGGAGGTGTGCATCCTGTCCGCCTCCTGCGTGATGGATGCGGTGAACATCGACCTTTACATCGACGCCGAGGAGGACACCGAAGCGCTGTGCATCAGCGCGGGCATCTTCCGGCAGCTGATGCAGGAGAACGTCTATGTGCGCTGCTACGCCTACCAGATGACGGCAGAGCGCTTTTCCGACACCATGTGGACGATGCAGCAGATCTTGTTCATGAGCGCCGACCGGCGGCTGGCGATCTTTTTGACCGATGAGCTTGCCAAGACCGGCGGCGAGGATGTCCGCATGACCCACGACCAGATGGCAAGGTACATGGGCTCTGCCCGCGAGGTGGTGAGCCGGATGCTCAAATACTTTGCGCAGGAGGGCTGGGTGCGGCTGTACCGCGGCGGCGTGCAGGTGCTGGATAAGCAGAAGCTGCAGGCGCTGGCAAGAGGAGAGTAAGAATAAAAAACAACACCGGAGCATCCGAAGATGCTCCGGTGTTGTTTTATGTCAGAAGGAGCATCAAGCCTTCTCAGAGGGCTTGCTCAGGTCTACGCTGCGGATGATCTTGCGCACCGGCAGGATGCTCTTGGCGTTCATGGACAGTTCGTCCACGCCCATGCGCAGGAAAGTCTCGGTCAGGGCGGTGTCAGCGCCCAGCTCGCCGCAGATGCCCACCCAGATGCCGTGGCGGTGACCGGCTTCAATGGTCATCTTGATGGCGCGCAGCACGGCGGGGTGATGGGGGTTGAAGAAGGGCTCCAGCTTTGCGTTCTGGCGGTCCAGTGCACAGGTGTACTGGGTCAGGTCGTTGGTGCCGATGGAGAAGAAGTCGCACTCGGCGGCCAGCTCGTCCGCGATGAGCACGGCAGCGGGGGTCTCGATCATGGTGCCTACTTCAATGTTCTGCCCCATCTTGACGCCCTCGGCGGTCAGCTCGGCGCGGCACTCTTCCAGAACAGCCTTGGCGTCCTGCAGCTCCCGCAGACTGGTGATCATGGGGAACATGATGCTCATGTTGCCGTAGGCAGAAGCCCGCAGCAGCGCGCGCAGCTGGGTCTTGAAGAAGTCCTTGCGGGTCAGGCAGATGCGGATGGCGCGGTAGCCCAGCGCGGGGTTCTCCTCGTGATCCAGCTTCATGTAATCCACGGTCTTGTCTGCGCCGATATCACAGGTGCGCACAACGACCTTGCGGGGTGCAAGGCTTTCCACCACCTGCTTGTAAGCCTCGAACTGGTAGTCCTCGGTGGGGAAGTCCTTGCAGTTCAGGTAGACGAACTCGGTGCGGAACAGACCTACGCCGCCGGCGTCGTTCTGCTGCACCGCGCCTACGTCGCCCATGCCGCCGATGTTGGCGAACACGTTGATGGTCTTGCCGTCCAGCGTGGTGTTGGGCTTGCCCTTCAGCTCCTGCAGCAGAGCCTGCTTTTTCTGGTCCTCCTGCTGGCGCTTTTTCAGGCTCTTGAGCAGGTCGGGGGTGGGGTCCACATACACACAGGCGTTGTAGCCGTCCACCACAGCCATCTTGCCGTCCCAGTCGTCCTGAATGTCCTTGCACTGGATCAGGGCGGGGATGTTCATGCTGCGTGCCAGAATGGCGGTGTGGCTGTTGGAGCTGCCCTCGCGGGTGATGAAGCCCAGCAGCAGGCTCTTGTCCATGCGCACGGTCTCGGAGGGAGCCAGATCCTCGGCTACCAGAATGCTGGGCTCGGTGCCCTGCAGGGAAGCGTTGTCCACCCCCTGCAGAATGTCCAGCATGGCCTGCGCAATGTCCAGCACATCAGCGCTGCGGGCCTGCAGATACGGGTCGTCCATGGCAGAGAACACCGCAGCCTGATTGTTGCCGGCGGTCTTGACGGCGTACTCGGCGCACATCTTCTGCCCGTTGATGATCTCCTTGATGGCGTCCACAAAGTCGTCGTCATCCAGCATCATGGCGTGGATGTTGAACACCTCGGCAATGTCCTCACCGGCTTCTGCCAGTGCCTTTTCGTACAGGGCGGTCTGCTGCTCAATGGCCTTCTGGCGGGCAGCTTCAAAACGCTCCAGTTCTGCGGCGGTATCTGCCACAGGAGCGGTGGAAATAGTGGTGTTTTTTTTCTTGTAGATCTTCAGCTTGCCAATGGCGATGCCATTGAGTACGCTTTTGCCGGTGCCTACCTGCATAGCACTTTCTCCTTCCACTTACAGCCGGGCGTGCAGCGCCCGGCGTTTTGTTAAAAAAAGCCCCCGCAGTTTTCCCGCGAGGGCTCGGCTTTTACGCCGCGGCTCAGACGTTCTCGCTCAGGAACTTCTGGATGGCCTCTGCGGCTGCTTCTTCATCATCGCCTTCGACCTTGATGGTCACGGTCTCGCCCTGCTTGACGCCCATGCCCATCAGAGCCATCAGCTTGCGCATATCGCAGCTCTTGCCGTCCTTCTCGAGGGTAGCGGTGCTTGCAAAGCCCTTCACGGTCTTGACCAGCAGACCGGCGGGACGGGCATGGATGCCGCAGGCATCCTTAACAGTGTACTGAAATTCCTTCATGATCATTTTCTCCTTACTTGATCCCTCTGCCCGGACTGCACATTCAGCCCCGGAGCATGGCTTTGCCAATGGGGATTGGTATACTACTATTATAAACCCGTCCCGGTTTTTTTGCACCGTTTCATATTGCCGATTTTTACAAGAAAATTTTGTTACATTTGAACATACAGATGCTACAAAAATCCGTGTTTTGTCTAATTTTTGTCGAATCGTTTGTAAAAACTAGGCAGTTTGTGCAACTGCCGGACAAGAGCTTAAAAAAGGTCGTTTTTCCCCCGAATACCGTCCCTATTCCACGGGGTACCCTTCTGCGTCCAGCGGCAGCTCGGTGTAGGGGGCTGCCTGCGGGGCGGCTTCGGGCTCTGTCTCCGGCTCGCCGGAGGTCTGCTGCGCGGTGCTGTCGGTCAGCTGCTCATCGTGCCGCTCGCCCCAGTCGCCGCTGTAATCCTCGCCGGAGGTCTGCTTTGCCAGCTCGTTCTGGGCGTCCTGCAGCCCCAGCACCGTGCCGGAGGGCTTTTCCAGCAGATACGCGCCCACGGCTTTCTTTTTGTACACCAGCAGCACCCCGTAGCGGCTGGTCTCGCCGTTGCTTGCCGCCGGGAGCAACGCCGACCATTTTTCCACCGTTTTGCCCTTGTAGCGGGCAAGATCCATGCCGCTTTGCTGCACCACCCCGTTGAAAGCGGAAAAGCTGTCGTCCCACTTACGGGGGATCTTGACCTTATCCGCCGTGATGGACGCGCCGTCCACCTCCAGCCCGTAGCCGGTGAACCATGTCTGGATGTCCTGCGCACTCTCGATACGGTTCACCGGGGCAGCCACCGCCACCGTCCGGGTACTGATGAACCGCCCCAGCATGGCGCTGAACACCACCAGCGCGCAGCACGCTGCCCCTGCTCCCAGTTTTTTCAGGCTCGTCTTGCTCAGTGTTACCACAAACATATCCCCATGCCTCCCCGCCATTTGCGCTTGCATACTCTGCCACCAGCTTATGCACAAAAACAGGGGAGTATGATAAAAACACCCCCCGGTCAGGGCTTGTGCCGCTGACCGGGGGTGTTTAGTCTCTTTTACCCGATGTAGCTGATATTGGCGTCCAGCTCGCCGCTGTAACCGTTGATGCGGGCTTTCTCGGTGCCCTGCCACAGATCGCAGCCGATGGGGCTGGAAGAGACGCCGTAGTGGGCGTTCCAGATGGTGTAGCGGCTGCGCAGGGTGTTGTAGTCCACCCGCTTGCGGTACCATGTGGTGGAAGCGTACACGCCGGGCTTGTAGCCCAGCTCCTTTACCCGCTCGCAGAAGGCGATGGCGCATTTGGTGCGATCCTCAACGCCCAGACCGTCAGCGCGGCCGGTGCCGCCCGGAGCGGTGGAAGCCTCGGTGTCATAGAAAATGGGGTAGTCCAGCATCCGGCCGTTCAGCGCCCAGTTGCAGCCCTCGGCCTCCTCCTGCGCTTCGGCCTCGTTTACGGCCTGCGTAAAGAAATACACGCCCACCTTCAGTCCCGCGTTGCGGGCATTGGTGAAGTGCTCTTCGAACATGGGGTCCTTGACCAGGTTTCCCGCAGCGCCGTAGCCACGGTAGCCGATGCGGATGATGACGAAGCTCACGCCGGATTTTTTGATCTTGTTCCAGTCCAGCCCGGACTGATACTTGGACACGTCGATGCCAAAGGTCACGTTATCCTGCTTTACGCCGTTGGCGTCAAAATAATACAGCTTGCCGTCAATGGAGCGCAGACCGGTGACCTTTTTGTTGGTGTCCTGCGCGTAGTAGTAGGTTTTGCCGTTCTCGGTGCGCCAGCCGGAGTAGGCGGGTTCTTCTTCCTTGTCTGTGATGCCGAACAGCCAGTTGAACAGCCACCGGAAAAAGCCGTTTTCATCGGTCAGGTCGATGCACTGTGCTTCGGCATCCTCCAGCGCGCCGGAATCCAGTGCCTGCTGGATCTGCTCCGGGGTCAGCAGCACGCTGCCCTCCGGGGTGTGCTGGCTGGCGGTGTCGTTCTGGGCGGTGCCGTCCGCTGCGGGAGCCTGCGGGTCCTGTGCGGCCAGCTCCGGGGTCTCTTCCAGCAGCAGTGTGGGAGAGTTTTCCTCTTCCAGGGCGGTATCCTCAGCGGGCTGCGCCGGGGCTTCCGGTACTTCTGCGGTTTCTTCCGGTTCAGACGGGGCGGTTTCAGTGGTTTCCGGTTTTTCCGTTTGCGCCGGGGCGGGCTCAGCCTGCTGCGCGGTGCTTTCAACTGCCTGCTCCGGGGCAGTGGCCGCTGTGCTCTCGGTGACCGGTGCAGGGTCAGCCGCTGCCGGGCTGCTTGCCTGCGGCGTCCCGGCGGTGATGTGGGGCACGACTGCGCCCACGGTCAAAGTCTCCGGCTGTGCAGACAGCAGGGTCGCTGCCCCTGCGCCACCCACAGCCAGAACCAGCGCCATGGTCAGCGCTGCAACGGCTGCCGCCGCTTTGCGGCGGGCTGTGCCGGATCGGTCAAATCGTTTTTTCATCTGTCGTCTCTGCCTCCGAATCTCCCGGTGGTGCAGCACTGGGCTGCACCGGGCCCTTGCCCCTTGCCCGGGGCGGGCCCGCTTTTATTCCACGCCGCCCATGCGTTCAGGATAAAAAGGACGGCGGATGATAACTTTACTCTTCCTCTAGTATACACCCGCACGCAGGGAGCAGTCAACGGCGCAGCGGGCTTCTACACAAATTCTCCACCGGGGCAGTGTGTCGGAAAATGTTCCAAATGGAATACGTTCCGGCGGGGCAGAACATTGCACAAAGCCGAAATTTCACAATTTTTCCAGCAACCTCTTGCTGTCTTGACAGGTGTATGGTATGATACAGAACATACGTTCGTAACCTTAACGATCTGTTTGGGATAGAAAGGCAAGTTTTATGTCGAAGCTGAAAGAATTTTTGGCGCGGAAGGATATCGTCATCTCTCCGCAGCGTTACCTCATTGACGCGCTGGGCGCAATGGCACAGGGTCTGTTCGCCAGCCTGCTGATCGGCACCATCATCAAGACGGTGGGTCAGCAGACCGGTCTTGCCCTGCTGGTGGATCTGGGCGGCTACGCCACTGCCATGAGCGGCCCCGCCATGGCCTGTGCCATCGGCTGGGCACTGCACTGCCCGCCGCTGGTGCTGTTCAGCCTGATCACCGTGGGCTACTCGGCCAATGCGCTGGGCGGCGCAGGCGGCCCGCTGGCTGTGCTCATCATCGCCATTGTGGCGGCAGAGCTGGGCAAGGCCGTGAGCAAGGAGACCAAGGTGGATATCCTTGTCACCCCGCTGGTGACCATCTTTGCGGGCGTCGGGCTGTCCATGCTCATCGCCGCCCCCATCGGTGCAGCCGCAAGTCAGGTGGGCACCCTGATCATGTGGGCCACCGAGCAGGCTCCGCTGGTCATGGGCATTCTGGTGTCGGTCATCGTGGGCGTGGCGCTGACCCTGCCCATCTCCTCCGCTGCCATCTGCGCCGCACTGGGTCTGACCGGCCTTGCTGGCGGCGCTGCCGTGGCAGGCTGCTGCGCCCAGATGGTGGGCTTTGCCGTGATGAGCTACAAGGAGAACGGCGTGGGCGGCCTTGTCAGTCAGGGTCTGGGCACCAGTATGCTGCAGATGGGCAACATCATCAAGAACCCCCGCATCTGGATCGCCCCCACGCTGGCCAGTGCCATCACCGGCCCGCTGGCTACCTGCCTGTTCCACTTTGAGATGAACGGCGCGGCGGTGTCCTCCGGCATGGGCACCTGCGGTCTGGTGGGTCAGATCGGCGTTTACACCGGCTGGGTCAGCGACATTGCCGCCGGTACCAAGGCCGCTATCACCCCCATGGACTGGGCTGCCATGGTGCTGCTGTGCTTTGTGCTGCCCGCCGTGCTCAGCGTGGTGTTCTGCGCGGTAGAGCGCAAGCTGGGCTGGATCAAGGAAGGCGATTTGAAGCTGAACTAAATAGTTATAGGTAAACCACCGGAGCATCTGCGGATGCTCCGGTGGTTTTGTTTGTGGGGGGACGGACTCTCAGGCGCTCCCGCGCCAGCTCTCCCAAGGGGAGAGCTTTTTTGTACCCCCCTCAGTCGCTGCGCGACAGCTCCCCCAAGGGGACGCCTTTCGGCGCTGCCGCAAAGTTTCCCGCCACCACTGAAGCCGTCCCCTTGGGGAAGGTGGCTGCGAACGCAGTGAGCAGACGGAAGGGGTATCTCCTATATAATAGGAATAACCCCCGCGTCTACCGCCCATACTGATGCTGCAAAGGGGAGCGGGGGAGTTTTCCACCGGCAAAAAGCGCCGGGATTGTGCATCTTGCACAGAAAATACGGCCATTGACAAAACAGAGAAAATAAAAAAGAAAAATCGTAATTTTCTGCAAAAAACACTTGCCAAATAGACGAAGATGTGATAAAATATTTCTCGGCTGCAAAAGGCTTGTGCGATACAAGTCGTGCAGGCCAGCGATATGCGTTGATGCGGGAGGTTGTCATCCGGCGATAGCTGCGATGGGTTATTTCCGCGGAGTATGTCCGATCTTAGAACCGGGCGAAAAAATTACTGACAGCGATGGAATACGTTCCCTCGGCGGGGTAACCTGCGAAACGGGCGGAACCAATGTTCGGATTTGATTTGCTAATATATCTCCGGGAGAACTGCCAGGCGGTTCACCGGTTTTTCTAGTGCCAAATCAAGGAACACCCGGAACTGTGTAGAGCAATTTATCGGCTCGCCTAGGGCAAAATCAATTTTTTCAGGAGGCGTAAGCAATGGCAGTCAAAGAGAAAATCAGAATCCGTCTGCA
>OGGZ01003123.1_pt1 | contig 10085 bp, 7 predicted proteins | sample 1571371 | NCBI WGS metagenome assembly OGGZ01 (sample SAMEA2582025, study PRJEB24529) | metagenome | biome: Human gut stool | place: China | collected 2011
TAGAGGGGATTGTCTTGAAAAAGCACGACATTTTGCACAGCCATTAAATGATAACCTTTTACGTTGATGATTTAACAATTATCAACAGCTCATGTTTTTTGTCAAGAAATTTTAGACGTTTAGACGTCTAAATATTTCCTTATCAATTTGGTAAACAAATTACACTTGAAATTATTTCGATTTTTCAGTATGTTAGCTATATGCAACTATCCAAAATGCTGTCAAAAATGACCGCACTTTCATGGCTCTCTCGCCTTCCGCTGAAAAAACTCCTCGGCTATGCTTTGGGGTTAGGTTTACTCGTCTTGATTGGTTGCTTCACGATTGATCGTGCTATTAGTTTCTATGTACAGGATCGCGTTTATGAAGACGTTGAAACGCTCCCACATCGTCACTATGCATTAGTATTGGGCACATCCAAATATGTCGCCAAAGGTAAAACCAACAAATATTACGATTACCGTTTAGAAGCATCAAAATACTTAATCGATCAAAATAAAGTTGATTATCTACTGCTAAGTGGCGATAACCGCACGCTTCAATACAACGAGCCGCGTACCATGTTTTTGGATCTGCGTAAGATGGGCGTGTCTGAAAGCGTCATGTTTAAAGATTTTGCAGGATTCCGCACCTTAGACTCTGTTGTGCGAGCAAATAAAGTTTTCCAAGTTCCTTCCTTTACGATCATCAGTCAAAAATTCCATTGTGAACGTGCTATACTTATTGCGAAACATTACGATATTGATGCGATTTGTTTCACCGCGAAACAGCCTGAAGTTTATTTTGGAACACGTGTCCGCGAAATGTTTGCTCGCGTGAAAGCCGTATTAGACTTAATTGTCGGAGTAAAACCTTACTTTCTTGGCACGCCAGAACCGCTGCCAATGCCTACTGAATAGTTAACTATTCTTTAATTTTTACCCTGTTTAATCAAAAAAGATCTAAATAAAAAGATTTTTATATGATTTTTTATCATATTTATTTGACAATTTTTACTTAAATCGCTATTTCTAATAGCCATCATAAAACACAACATTTTACTTTTCATTTTAGAGGATTATCTTATGTCTCATTTATCGGTAGCAAAATTTGGTGTCGCGAACTATTCCGCTATGCAAGCTTGTGCCAAAATCGTCATTGCAGATCCTAATACTCGCGTTGTGGTACTTTCTGCATCAGCTGGTGTAACAAATTTATTAGTTGCCTTAGCCAATGGCGTAGAAGCTGAAGAACGTGCAAAATTAATTGGTGAAGTCCGCCAAATTCAAGAAAACATTTTAAATGAATTACAAGATGACAGTCGCGTTCGTCCTATCATTGAAAAATACTTAGAAAATATTACCGCACTTTCTGAAGCGGCTAGCCTTGCAACATCACTTGCTTTAACTGATGAGCTCATTAGTCATGGTGAAATGATGTCAACGCAAATTTTCATTGAAGTATTAAGAGAATTACAAGCCTCTGCAACTTGGGTTGATGTACGTACTTTAGTAGCAACTAATGATAACTTTGGTAAAGCCGCACCAGATGATTCACAAACTCAAGCGAACTGTGATAATTTATTAAAACCATTAATTGACCGAGGTGAATTAGTCATCACTCAAGGCTTTATCGGTCGTGAACCAGGCGGTAAAACCACAACTTTAGGGCGTGGTGGTAGCGACTACTCTGCTGCACTTTTAGCAGAAGTATTAAACGCAAAAGACGTCTTAATTTGGACTGATGTGGCCGGTATTTATACGACCGATCCACGTATCGTACCAAATGCACAACGTATTGATACCATGAGTTTTGCTGAAGCAGCTGAAATGGCAACCTTTGGTGCGAAAGTATTACACCCAGCAACATTACTTCCAGCGGTGCGTAGTAATATTCCTGTTTATGTGGGTTCAAGTAAAGCGCCAGATGCTGGTGGTACTTGGGTAACACGCGATCCACAACCTCGTCCGACATTCCGTGCAATTGCATTACGTCGCGATCAAACCCTGTTAACCCTTTCAAGTCTCAGTATGCTACATGCACAAGGCTTCCTAGCGAATGTATTCACTATCTTAGCAAAATATAAAATTTCAGTGGATACGATCACAACCTCTGAAGTAAGCATTGCATTAACCTTAGATAAAACAGGCTCAGCTTCATCTGGTGTAGAATTACTTTCTCCTGAATTATTAGAAGAATTAAGCCAATACTGTACCGTGAAAGTTGATACAGGCTTATCGCTCGTCGCATTAATTGGAAATGATTTACACCTCGCTTCAGGTGTGGCAAAACGTATTTTTGACACGCTTGAAGGCTATAACATTCGCATGATTAGCTATGGCGCAAGCACGAATAACATTTGTATGCTAGCGTATAGTGACAAAGCGGATGACGTAGTACGTTCATTACATAAATCGTTGTTTGAATAATAAATTTATAAAAAGTGCGGTTAAAAATAACCGCACTTTTTTTATATTTTCACTTGCCAAAAAACGAAAAATCAATAAAATGAACGTTTATTCATTTTAAGTGTTCATCTTAAATGACCTTTCTCATATATAACCCTAAGAATTTAATTTTTTATTATGCGACAAGTAAAAGCCTCTAAAACGAAGCTTGATGTCAGTGAGCAGATCTTTGATGCAACAGATCGTCTTATGGCAAAAGAAGGATTACACCATCTTTCTATGCATAAGTTAGCCAAGGAAGCAGGCATCGCAGCTGGCACGATTTATCTTTATTTTAAGAGTAAAGACGAGTTATTAGCACAATTTGCTCGTCGAGTGTTCAATAAGTTTGTTGTGGCGATTGAAGAAGGTTTTGATGAAAATCAACCTTTTTTCGAACAATACAGAAAAATGTGGTGGAATATTTGGCATTTTCTTCAAGAAAATCCAACGGTTTTGTCAAATATGAATCAGTATAAATCTTTGCCGGAGTTTCTTGAAACCTGCAAAGAAATGGAGTGTTCGTGTTGGGATCAGTTTTGTCTCAATGGACAAGCAGCAAATGTGTTAGCTGATTTAGAACCTCGAATTTTATTTTTGCTGAGTCTAGATACTGCAATAGTTTTAGCCTCAGATAACAAATTTCTCGGTATAGCGGTTACCGATGCGGTGTTAGAATCTGTCATTGAACGCTCTTGGCGTGCAATTCAGAAGTAGTCATTTTATTGTCTTAATGGAGTTTTCCAAATGAGTATAACTCAAACTAATAGACCAAAGCGTTCACACGTTTTCTTTTTGAAATTAGCGTTAGGCGTATTTGTGTTAATTTTTGCAGCAATGATTTTCCTTAATCAAATGAAAGCAAAAGGCATTGCTGATTTTTTAGCAAATAAACCAGAAACAGCCTCTCCGGTGACTGCAATGACAGTTAAGGCTTCAGAATGGACGCCAATCATTGAAACGACAGGTCTTGTTCGTCCGAATCAAGGGGCGATGTTAAGCGCTCAAAGTGCAGGAACGGTGTCTAAAGTGCTCGTGCAAAATGGACAGAGCGTGAAAAAAGGTGATTTGTTAGTTGAGTTAGATAGCTCGGTTGAGCGTGCAAGCTTACAAGCCGCACAAGCTCAGGTGGTGTCATTGCGTCAAACTTATCAACGTTATGCAAACCTTGCGGGCAGCGGGGCTGTTTCTCGTCAAGAATTAGATAATGCAAAAGCAGCTTATGAAGCACAAGCGGCAAATATTGAGTCATTAAAAGCAGCAATTGAACGTCGTCAAATTGTGGCACCATTTGATGGTAAAGCCGGTATCGTGAAAGTGAATGTCGGTCAGTACGTTTCAAACGGTACTGAAATTGTGCGTGTGGAAGATCGTTCTTCTATGAAAGTGGATTTTGCGATTGCTCAAAACCTATTAGATAAATTGCATATTGGTCAAAAAGTAACGGCTACGGCAGACGCACGTAAAGGTGAAACCTTTGCAGCAAAGGTTACCGCAATTGAGCCTGCAATTAATTCTTCAACGGGTTTAGTCGATGTTCAAGCAACGTTTGAACCAGAAGATGGTGCAAAATTATTATCCGGAATGTTTACTCGCTTAAATGTCGCTTTACCAACTGAGCATAATCAAATCGTTGTGCCACAAGTGGCAGTGAGCTACAACATGTATGGCGAATCGCTTTATATTTTGACCGCACTTTCCGATGAAGATATTGAGAAATTAGGCGGAACAGAAAAAGCGGCGAATATGTACCGTGCAAAATCAATCACTGTATTTACGAAAGATCGTCAAGGTATTTATGCACAATTAAAAGGCGATGAAGTTAAAGTCGGCGATAAAATTGTGACCGGCGGTCAGCAAAACTTAAGTAACGGTGCATTAGTCTCTGTTGCAGATAAAGCGGGCGTAGGTACTGAACAACCTGCGAATAAAACGAATCTTTAATTAGGAAAAGCGAATGAAATTTACCGATATATTTATTCGTCGTCCTGTTTTGGCGGTTTCGATTAGCTTGTTAATCATTATTTTAGGATTACAAGCGATCTCGAAATTGGCTGTGCGCGAATATCCGAAAATGACCACAACGGTAATTACGGTGACCACCGCATATCCAGGTGCAGATGCAAACTTAATTCAGGCATTTGTGACCTCGAAAATTGAAGAAGCGGTAGCACAAGCAGACAATGTGGACTATATGTCTTCAAGCTCTAGCCCAAGCACTTCAACAGTCACCGTAAAAATGAAATTAAATACCGATCCGAATGCAGCCTTGGCAGATGTGTTAGCCAAAGTTAACTCGGTTCGTTCTGAATTGCCAAGTGGTATTGAAGATCCAACAGTTTCTTCCTCTACAGGTGGTTCGGGAATTATGTATATTAGTTTCCGTTCTAGCAAACTCGATGCAAGCCAAGTGACTGACTATATTCAACGCGTAGTCAAACCCCAGTTCTTTACCGTAGAAGGGGTGGCGAGCGTACAGATCTTTGGTGCATCAGAGTACGCACTTCGTGTTTGGTTAGATTCAGAAAAAATGGCGGCTCAAAATCTTTCTGCCACACAAGTGATGTCTGCATTATCAGCGAATAACGTTCAAACAGCGGCGGGTAATGATAATGGCTATTTTGTAACCTATAAAAACAAAGTAGAAACCACGACAAAATCAGTTGAAGAATTAGGCAACTTAATTGTGACATCAAACGGTGATAAATTGGTGCGTTTACGCGATATCGCTGATATTGAGTTAAATAAATCAAGTGATAGCTCACGTGCGGTAGCGAATGGTGCTGATTCTGTTGTATTAGCGATTAACCCAACTTCATCAGCGAACCCATTAACCGTTGCGGAGAAAGTGCGTCCACTTTATGAGAGCATCAAAAATAATCTGCCGGATGCTATTGAATCTGACATCTTATATGACCGTACAATTGCGATTAATAACTCAATTAATGAAGTAATCAAAACTATTGTTGAGGCAACGATAATCGTGTTGGTGGTGATTACCATGTTTATTGGTTCATTCCGCGCGATTTTAATCCCGGTTATCACCATTCCGATTTCATTAATTGGGGTAATCATGTTGCTTCAATCATTTGATTTCTCTATTAACCTGATGACGTTGTTGGCATTGGTTTTGGCCATTGGTTTAGTGGTGGATGATGCGATTGTGGTATTGGAAAACGTGGACCGCCACATTAAGTTAGGTGAAACGCCATTCCGTGCGGCGATTATAGGTACGCGTGAAATTGCCGTTCCGGTTATTTCCATGACCATTGCCTTGATTGCAGTATATTCTCCAATGGCGTTAATGGGCGGTATTACGGGTACGTTGTTTAAAGAGTTTGCTTTAACCCTTGCTGGCGCGGTATTTATTTCCGGTATCGTAGCATTAACGCTTTCACCAATGATGACCAGTAAATTGCTGAAATCCAACGAGGCTCCAAGTAAATTGGAACAACGAGTAGAGCATACCCTTAGTAAAGTGAATGCAGCTTATGCGTATGTACTTGATTTGGTGATGGTAAACCGTAAATGTATGTTGATGTTTGCGGCAATCATTTTTGCAACCTTACCAGTGTTGTTTAAATCACTTTCAAGTGAATTAACACCTACAGAAGATAAGGGCGCATTTATAGCGGTCGGTTCTGCACCTTCTAACGTAAACATAGATTACGTGCAAAATGCGATGGCACCTTATCAAGAGATTTTAACCAATACGCCAGAAGTACAGTTTGCGATGACGATTTCAGGGGCACCAAGCTCTAACCAATCTTTAAACGTTGTGACTTTAAAAGATTGGAAAGAACGTTCAAAAAGCCAAACAGCTATCATGAATGAGTTGAATGAAAAAGCGAAATCCATTCCTGAAGTGTCTGTACAAGGCTTTGCGTTCCCAGAAATTAATACAGGGGAGCAAGGTCCTCCAATTGGTTTTGTGATCAGCACATCACAAGACTACGGCGATTTAGCAAATGTAGCGGGTAAATTCTTAGAGGATATGCAAAAATCCAGTAAGTTCGTTTATACCAATCTCGATCTTAAATTTGATACTGCTCAAATGCGTATTAAGATCGATCGTGAAAAAGCAGGAACTTATGGCATTACAATGCAACAAATCAGCCGTACTTTAGGTAGTTTCTTATCTGCCGCAACCATTGAACGTGTAGATATTGACGGTCGTGCTTATAAAATTATTTCCCAAGTAAAACGTGACAATCGTTTATCACCGGAAAGTTTTAATAAGTATTACATCACCGCAGCAAATGGTACCTCTGTTCCATTAAGTAGCTTGGTGACGGCTACATTGGAACCGCAACCAAGTACATTGCCTCGTTTCAGCCAGTTAAACTCTGCGGTGATTAGTGCTGTACCGATGCCAGGTACTTCAATTGGTGATGCTATCCAATGGTTACAGGACAATGCGAAAAATACTTTACCACAGGGTTATAACTATGACTTTAAAAGTGAAGCGCGTCAGTTAGTACAAGAAGGTAATGCGCTTGCTGTAACGTTCTTACTTGCGGTAGTGATTATTTTCTTAGTCTTGGCAATTCAGTTTGAATCAATTCGCGATCCAATCGTGATTATGATTTCTGTGCCGTTAGCTGTAAGTGGTGCGTTATTAGCCTTAAATGCCTTTGGATTTGTAGGGATTGCTGGAACGACACTCAATATCTACTCACAGGTTGGTTTGATTACCCTGGTTGGTCTTATTACGAAACACGGTATTTTGATGTGTGAAGTAGCGAAAGAAGAGCAGTTAAACCACGGTAAAACGCGTATTGAAGCGATCACTGAAGCGGCTAAAGTACGTTTGCGTCCAATTTTGATGACTACCGCTGCGATGATTGCAGGTCTTGTACCGTTGCTTTATGCAACAGGTGCGGGTGCGGTATCTCGTTTCAGTATTGGTATCGTTATCGTGGCAGGTTTGGCAATCGGTACATTGTTTACCTTGTTCGTGTTGCCAGTGATTTATTCTTACATTGCAAGCGAACACAAACCGTTACCAGTGTTTGATGAAAATGTAAAACCAATTGAAGGTCACATTAACGAACAACATTAATTGAAAATACGATAAAAACAAACCGCACTTTGATTTTTCAAGTGCGGTTTTCTTTTTGAGATTAAAAAAGCGAACATGATGTTCGCTTTTTATTTATGAAAGTGCGGTCAATTTTTTGACTGTTTTATTTAGCCATTTTTATTTTTAGCGGCTTTGTAAAGTTCCATTGCTTCTGGTAATAAGCGTTGTAAGTTTTCTTGACGGGACTCATCACTCGGGTGAGTAGAAGCTAACACATCAAGTGCGCCTTTAGAGCCACCAGAGGCTTTAGCCATTTTTTGCCATAAACCAGGCGCGACTTGTGGATTGTAACCTGAGCGAGCCATTAACATGAGGCCCACTTCATCGGCTTCAGTTTCAGCGCTACGAGAGTAAGGCTTATCTAAAGCAAAGTCTTTAGTCAGTGTGACTAAATCAGTCACGTCGGCTCCAACGACAACAGACAGAGCTGTTCCACCAATAGCGCCAGCAATCGCACTCATGGTGCCGAAGTTGGCTTTGGCTTTACCGTGCTCTTTTAAGGCGTGAGCCATTTCATGACCCATTACAACCGCGATTTCATTATCGTTTAGTTGTAAAGTATCCACTAATCCTGTGTAGAAAGCCATTTTTCCGCCTGGCATAGCCCAAGCATTGAGCTCTTTAGATTTAATGACATTGATTTGCCAATTAAACTTTAAGCCAGTTTCATTCGCTTGGTTTGCATAAGGCACCATTTTGTTAAAGACATGATGAATACGTCTTGCGGTATTTGATGTGGTATCAATCGCACCTTGTGAGCGAATTTTCCCCATTTCTTGTGTGTAGCTACTTGCTGCTTCTTGATTGATTGAGGCAGAATCCGCACAAGACGTGATAACCGCCCCTGCTAATACAGCAAAAGCAAAACTTTTGAGTTGTTTTTTCATAAATTATCCTTTTGTTGAGATGGCTGATTATATGAATTTATTGCGTTTTGTCGATACAAAAAGATTGTCTTTTAAATTTGCACTACTATAATAGTGCAAATTTTTATTTTAGGACTTAACGATGACAATAAAAAAATCTCCTTCTTTATTAGGCGGCGCCATGATTATTGCAGGTACCGCAATTGGTGCAGGTATGCTTGCAAACCCAACCTCAACGGCTGGCGTATGGTTTATTGGCTCTATTCTTGCTTTGGTTTACACTTGGTTCTGTATGACCACATCAGGTTTGATGATCTTAGAAGCCAACTTACATTATCCTACCGGCTCAAGCTTTGACACCATCGTAAAAGATTTGTTAGGTAAAGGTTGGAATATTATCAACGGTCTTTCTGTTGCTTTCGTGTTGTATATTTTGACTTATGCCTACATCACTTCTGGCGGTGGGATTACACAAAATTTGCTTAATCAAGCCTTTGGTTCTGCTGAAAGTGCGGTCGATATTGGACGTACTTCTGGATCCTTAATTTTCTGTTTTATTCTTGCGGCTTTCGTGTGGCTTTCCACTAAAGCTGTAGACCGTTTCACGACGGTATTGATTGTTGGAATGGTAGTCGCTTTCTTCCTTTCTACCGCAGGTTTATTGAGCTCTGTAAAAACAGAAGTGTTATTCAATACTGTTGCAGAAGGTGAGCAAACTTATTTACCTTATTTATTGACCGCACTTCCTGTTTGTTTAGTGTCTTTCGGTTTCCACGGAAATGTGCCAAGCCTCGTAAAATATTACGATCGCGATGGTAGTCGTGTAATGAAATCGATCTTTATTGGTACAGGCTTAGCCTTAGTGATTTACATCTTATGGCAGCTTGCGGTGCAAGGTAATTTACCGCGTACCGAGTTTGCTCCGGTGATTGCAAAAGGTGGCGATGTATCAGCATTATTAGAAGCGTTACACAAATACATTGAAGTAGAATACATTGCCGTTGTATTAAATTTCTTTGCTTATATGGCTATTGCAACCTCATTCTTAGGGGTAACGTTAGGTTTATTTGATTATATTGCCGATTTATTTAAATTTGATGACAGCGTATTAGGCAGAACAAAAACCACATTGGTAACATTCTTACCTCCACTATTGTTAAGTTTACAATTCCCTTATGGTTTCGTGATTGCCATTGGTTATGCTGGATTAGCTGCAACAATTTGGGCTGCAATCGTGCCAGCACTGCTTGCTAAAGCCAGTCGCCAAAAATTCCCAAATGCGACTTATAAAGTGTATGGCGGTAATTTTATGATTGGCTTTGTGATCTTATTCGGTGTGTTAAATATTGTGGCACAAGTAGGTGCAAACTTAGGATGGTTTGCAAGTTTCGCAGGATAAGTTTTCGCGTTAATATTGTAGGGGCGTATCGAATACGCCCTTTTTAATTTTACATAGGAAACGAGATGAGTAACCAAACGAGCGTTTATGATAAAGAAAACTTCTTTGCGCTTTATCAAAAACTTCGATCTAACCCAATCAGTCTCAATGAAATAGTAGAAAAGCCGACTATGCTTTCCCTCTTACCCGATTTACAAGGGAAAAAATTGCTCGATCTAGGTTGTGGAACGGGCGGACATTTGCAACTCTATTTAGAACGCAATGCGGTGAGTGTCGTGGGAACCGATCTTTCAGTTAAAATGCTCGAACAA
>OGGZ01003131.1_pt1 | contig 10065 bp, 9 predicted proteins | sample 1571371 | NCBI WGS metagenome assembly OGGZ01 (sample SAMEA2582025, study PRJEB24529) | metagenome | biome: Human gut stool | place: China | collected 2011
CCATGGAATCCCAGACAGAGGATACCATCTGGTTTTCTTTACATTCCGACGAAGAAACCATGAAAAAATATCCATTTGCATTTGTATTAAAAATTGGATACAAACTGGCAGGCAATGAATTAAAAGTCATGTGGAAAGTGGAAAATCCGGATACAAAGACCTTATATTTTTCCATTGGAGCACATCCGGCTTTCTTATGCCCATTTAACGGCGAAGAAAATAAGCTTGGATATGGTCTGCAATTTGCAGGACTAAAGGAAGTGCATCATCATGGAAATACACCGGATACCGGACTGGCAGTAATGAGTGAAGATATTGTGATCCCATTGGAGGATGAGAAAGTGTACTTTACACCGGGATTTTTTGACCGCTGCACTTATATGGTGGAAGGAAAACAGACTGGGGAAGTTTCACTGGTCACACCGGAAGGAAAAGACGCACCGTTTGTCTGCATTGAACCTTGGTATGGAAGATGTGATGCGGATGATTTTGAGGGCACATTAGAGGAACGGGCATACGAGAACGCAGTGGAGCCGGAGCAGGCATTTGAGGCTTCTTACAGCATCCGTTACCTGTAAAAAGGGAGAAAGATTTCATCTATCCCGGAATAACATAAGCGGGCTTTGAAAAAAATCCGCATAAGCAGCCGGATTGCTTCATATATATAGACAGAAGTGAAAGTCTGGCGGTGGCGGATTGGGAACAGGATTGAGATTAAGGGCGAGAGATGCAAAGGAAAACCCGGCAAAAGTGCTGGCAATGGTTGTTTTTATCATGTTTATCATAAGTGCGTTATTGTTATTGCTTCTGGCATTGCTTTTATACCGGCTGGAGCTCTCGGAGGCAGTTGTCAAAGTGGCAGTGATCGTTATTTATATCATAACGGGGCTGACTGGAGGCATTCTGATGGGAAAAAAGATCAGGGATAAAAAGTTCCTCTGGGGATTTGTGGCAGGAACGGTTTATTTTGGAATTTTGTTTGCCGTCTCACTGATCATAAAGGGGGGAGCAGGCATTGAACCGGTGAAAATGATCACAACCTGGGTGCTCTGTGCGTGTGCGGGAACTGCCGGCGGCATGATCAGTTAAAAAAATGCTTTTCTTATGAAAAACTATGTGTTATACTATAAAGCAGTGAAAAAGATTTTTAAAGGAGAAATAATCATGAAACACGTTAAAACATTAAATACTAGAAAATTACAGAACACAGTAAAAAAAGGTGGATGCGGCGAATGTCAGACATCCTGCCAGTCTGCATGTAAGACATCCTGCACAGTAGGAAACCAGACTTGCGAGAACAAATAAGTTTTAACTCAAAAGTGAATAATGACACTCACAAACGACCGTTCGCGCAGCGTGCGGTCATTTGTACGTTATAGATATGTGTAATGATTGCACATATTATGAGGAAAAGATGATAGAAAGTGAGGAAATATTATAGTGGTTCATCAGTATAAGAACAACGGCTATGATATTGTTCTGGATGTAAACAGCGGTGCAATCCACGTAGTTGACGATGTGACATATGATGTCATTGAGATGTATGCTGCACGTGAGAACGCAGCAGATACCTCTGCGGAAGAGATTGTAACTGCATTATCCGGCAAATATGGAAAAGAAGAAGTAGAAGAAGCGATTGACGAAGTTCAGACATTGATCAAAAATGAGGAACTTTTCACAAAGGACACCTATGAAAACTATATGATGGATTTCAAAAAGCGTCCGACCGTTGTAAAAGCCCTTTGTTTACATATCGCACATGACTGCAATCTTGCCTGTCGTTACTGCTTTGCAGAAGAGGGCGAGTATCATGGAAGAAGGGCATTGATGTCCTTTGAGACCGGTAAAAAAGCATTGGATTTCCTGATCGCAAATTCCGGTAACAGAAGAAACTTAGAGGTGGACTTCTTTGGTGGAGAACCTCTTATGAACTGGCAGGTCGTAAAGGATCTGGTTGCATACGGAAGAGAGCAGGAAAAGCTGCACGATAAGAATTTCCGTTTTACCCTGACAACAAATGGTGTGCTTTTAAATGACGAGATCATGGAATTCTGTAACAAAGAGATGGCAAACGTGGTCTTAAGTATCGACGGAAGAAAAGAAGTCCATGATCATATGAGACCATTCCGCAAGGGAGCAGGAAGCTATGACCTGATCGTGCCGAAGTTCCAGAAATTTGCAGAGAGCCGCAATCAGGACAAGTATTATGTGAGAGGTACTTTCACACACAATAACCTTGATTTCTCCAATGATGTGCTGCATCTGGCAGATCTTGGATTCAAACAGATCTCAGTAGAGCCTGTAGTGGCACAGCCAACCGAGGATTATGCAATCCGTGAGGAAGACCTTTCACAGCTTTATGAGGAATATGACAAGCTGGCTGCTGAGATGGTAAAGAGACATAAAAATGGAAATGATTTCAACTTCTTCCATTTTATGATAGATCTGGAGGGTGGACCGTGCGTGGCAAAACGTCTTTCCGGCTGTGGTTCAGGAACAGAGTATCTGGCAGTGACACCTTGGGGTGACCTTTATCCTTGTCATCAGTTTGTTGGAAATGAGGATTTCCTGCTTGGAAATGTGGACGAGGGTATCAAACGTCAGGATATCTGTGATGAATTTAAGTGCTGCAATGTTTATGCGAAAGAAAAATGCCGTAACTGTTTTGCAAAATTCTATTGCAGTGGCGGATGTGCAGCAAACTCCTACAATTTCCATGGAGATATCCACAATGCATACGACATCGGATGTGCACTTCAGAAAAAGCGTATTGAATGCGCGATCATGATTAAGGCTGCCGAGGCAGACGAAGAATAAAGGAAGGGTAAAACAATGAAAAAGAGTAAAGCAGCAGTCATATTGGCAGTGATCCTTGCAGCGTTTGTGGGACTTGCTTATTATGCATCAATTATTCTTTCATCCACCGGAATCGGCGAAGATATGTCAATTCCTCTGGGACTGGATCTCTCCGGTGGTGTTTCCATTACTTATCAGGTAGTGGACGAGAATCCAAGTGCTGAAGATATGAGTGATACCATTTATAAACTTCAGAAACGTGTAGACAGTTACAGTACAGAAGCTTCCGTATATCAGGTTGGAGACGACAGAATTACGGTTGAGATCCCTGGTGTGCAGGATGCAAATGAGATTTTAGAGGATCTTGGAAATCCGGGATCTTTAGAGTTCCAGATGCCGGATGGAATGGTATTCATGACCGGTGACATGGTGGAAGATGCTCAGGGAGCAACAGCGACCGACAGATATGGAAACAAACAATATATTGTATCTTTAAAGTTAACAGACGAAGGTGCAAAGATATTCGGTGAAGTAACAAGCGAGAATATTGGCAAGAACCTTCCAATCGTATATGATGGGGAGACGATCAGTTATCCGCAGGTGCAGAGTGCAATCACAGGTGGTGAAGCACAGATCACAGGAATGTCTTCTTTTGAAGAGGCAGATAATCTGGCAACCCAGATCCGTATCGGTTCTCTTTCTTTACAGCTTTCCGAGTTAGAGTCCTCTGTTGTAGGAGCACAGTTGGGAAGCCAGGCAATCTCTTCCAGTTTAAAAGCCGGTGCGATCGGTCTTGCAATCGTCATGGTATTTATGATCATTATGTACGCAGTACCGGGTATTGCAGCATCTTTAGCACTTGCAATCTATACAACATTAGTGATCGCAACCTTATATCTGTTCGAGATCACACTGACACTTCCTGGTATTGCAGGTATTATCCTTGGTATCGGTATGGCGGTGGATGCGAACGTTATCGTATTTGCACGTATCCGTGAGGAGATCGCAACCGGAAAATCGGTCCAGACATCTATGAAGATCGGTTTCCAGAAAGCGATGTCAGCTATCTTAGATGGTAACATTACAACTTTGATCGCAGCAGTTGTGCTTATGGCATTAGGTTCCGGTACTGTAAAAGGATTTGCATATACTTTAATGATCGGTATCATCCTTTCCCTTTTCACAGCGATGGTTGTTACCAGATATATTCTTTATTCTCTGTATGCATTAGGACTGAAGGATGAAAAACTTTACGGCCGTGCAAAAGAGAGAAAGAGCATTGATTTTATTGGAAAAAAAGCAGTATTCTTTACAATTTCCGGTATCATTATCGCTGCCGGACTGATCAGTATGGGAGTACATTCCGCAACAGAGGGCAAGGCATTGAACTATGGTCTTGACTTTATGGGTGGAACTTCCACAACGGCTGATTTTGGCAAAGATATGTCCATCGAGGATATCGAGAAAGACATCGTTCCTTATGTGGAAAAAGTAACCGGGGATTCCGATGTGCAGGCAACAAAAGTAGAAGGAACAACACAGGTTACAATTAAGACACGTACCTTAAGTCTTGATGAGCGTCAGGAATTGGAAGATACACTGGCAGAAAATTGTGATGTGGATGCATCCACATCACTTCCCAGAGTATCAGTTCTACCATCAGTGGTGAGATGCGTTCCGATGCATTGAAAGCGGTTATCGTGTCCTGTATCTTTATGTTACTTTACATCTGGTTCCGTTTTAAGGATATCAGATTTGCAGCAAGTGCGATTCTTGCATTGGTTCATGACGTTCTTGTTGTGATCACAGTATATGCACTTGTGCGTATTTCTGTAGGAAGTACATTTATTGCATGTGTTCTTACCATCGTAGGTTACTCTATCAATGATACGATCGTTATCTTTGACCGTATCCGTGAGAACCTGGCATTAAAGACTGGAAAACAGAATGCAGAGGAATTGCGTGAAGTTGCGAATAAGAGTCTGACACAGACATTGTCCAGAAGTATTAATACTTCTATCACAACCTTTATCATGGTTGTGATGCTCTACATTTTAGGTGTGGCAAGTATCCGCGATTTCTCACTTCCACTTATGGCAGGTCTTGTATGTGGTGCTTATTCTTCTATCTGCATCGCAACAGAGTTATGGTATGTCATGAAAGTACATTTAGGAAAAAATAAAGCAACAAAATAGTTGTGAAATAGGAAAACGGCTGCCTTCTGGCGGCCGTTTTTGCATTTCACATTTACAGAAAAAACGAAGGGAGACAGGAGAATGCAAAAAGGACTTTTGATCTATCTGATCGTTATGAATCTCATTGGACTTGCAGTGATGGCAATGGACAAAAGCAAGGCGAGACATCATACATGGCGGATACCGGAGAAAACACTTTTCCTTGTGAGTATTTTAGGAGGCAGTGCCGGAACGTGGGCCGGCATGTATCTGTTTCATCATAAGACAAAGCACTGGTATTTTGTGGTGGGAATGCCGGCGATACTGATCTTGCAGATATGCATTGCGGTATTGGTCTGGAAAACGCATGGGTTTGGGATGTGATAAAGGCATGGTTTGCGACAGCGTATACATTTTTTAAATAAATTTATAATTGAATATTTACAGAAAGTCCTTTATAATGAACTTTAAAATCTGGCAAAGACATATGTCTCTGTCAAAAAGACAACTGAGGAAAATCAATTTTCAGATGATCAAAAGATAAAGCTGATAGAATGAAAATATATTTTCCGTCGAAGGACAAGGAGGATTTTATGTACACATTAGAAGATATTCAGGCAGTGGATATGGAAGTCGCACAGGCAATTACCGATGAACTTGACAGACAGAACAGTCATATTGAGCTGATCGCATCCGAAAACTGGGTGAGTCCGGCGGTTATGTCTGCAATGGGAAGTGTCCTGACGAATAAATATGCGGAAGGTTATCCGGGAAAGAGATATTACGGTGGCTGCGAGTGCGTGGACGTTGTGGAAGAACTGGCAAGAGAGCGCGCAAAAGAATTATTTGGGTGTGAGTATGTCAATGTGCAGCCACATTCCGGTGCGCAGGCAAATATGGCGGTACAGTTTGCAATTTTAAAGCCGGGTGATACGATCATGGGAATGAACTTAGACCATGGTGGACATCTGACACATGGTTCTCCGGTCAATTTTTCCGGAAGTTATTTTCATGTAGTGCCATATGGTGTCAATGACGAGGGATTCATTGATTATGATAAAGTGGAAGAACTTGCAATGGAATGTAAACCAAAAATGATCATTGCAGGGGCATCCGCTTATGCGAGAACCATTGATTTCAAGAGATTCCGTGAGATTGCAGACGCATGTGGTGCAGTGCTCATGGTCGATATGGCGCATATTGCAGGACTTGTGGCAGCAGGATTTCATCCAAGCCCAATTCCATATGCACACGTTGTGACGACCACGACACACAAGACATTGCGCGGACCAAGAGGTGGAATGATTTTAAGCAGTCAGGAAGTTGCGGACAAATATAACTTTAACAAGGCAATTTTCCCGGGCATTCAGGGCGGACCACTCATGCATGTGATCGCAGCCAAGGCAGTCTGCTTCAAAGAGGCATTGCAGCCGGAATTTAAGGTTTATCAGCAGAATATTATTGACAATGCACAGGCACTCTGCAAGGGATTGATGGATCGTGGAATTAAGATTGTATCCGGTGGAACAGACAATCATCTCATGCTCGTAGATCTGACCAATTATGATCTTACCGGAAAAGCAGTTGAGAAACTTCTGGACTCTGTAAACATTACCTGCAACAAGAATACCATTCCAAATGACCCGAAATCTCCATTTGTGACAAGTGGTGTACGTCTTGGAACTCCGGCGGTAACTTCCCGCGGATTAAACACGGATGATATGGATCAGATCGCAGAGGCGATCGCAGTGATGATCAAAGAGGGTGAGCCGGCAGCTGACAAGGCAAAGGCGATAGTGAAATCTTTGACAGAGAAATATCCATTGAAATAAAATAAATTTTTTTGTTGAATAAGAAGCGGTTATTGGCTTCATGAGTAAAAAAGCCTCCCGATAAAAATGTGGGAATTGCAATGAAAGGCAATCCGGATCATTTTTGCCGGGAGGCTTTTGTGGTTTAGGAATGCAGCGTTTTGCAAAAAAATCAGAGCTTAGCAGAAATGATTATCTTGCGAGCACATCAATGATCTGACCAACGTACATGGTGTGCATGTCGCCGTCTTTGTACCATTTGTCAGTAATCTCGGAATCGAGGAAGGAATCATCCGTGATTCTGGTAGCAGACATTTTTTCACAGACCAAAACAAGATTTCCCTCATCAATGTATTCCATGCCGGTAGTCCACGGAAAGCCCTGCATTTGCAATCTTATCCTCGTTCCGGCCGGAATGGGAGCCACAGTAATTCAAGGCATTGCGGTACTGGTCGCTTACAAATGTAAGGGAGAAAAAGTCTCCTTCATCGATCAATTCTTTGGTATATCTGGAATCGCGGACAAAAATATAGACCACATTTTTGCCCCATAAAACACCAACACCGCCCCAGCTGACGGTCATTGTGTTAGATTTTTGTTTATTTCCGGCTGTGAGCAGTGCCCATTCTTTGCCGATTTTCGTAAATGGATTCATGTCCAGCATATCAACTGGAATTGGCTGAAATGTATGCATAGGGATCACCTCTCATAATTTTTTAGGTAGTTTTATTATATTACAGGAGAGTGGAAAAGTCACTTGAAAAAGAAAATAAAATCAGGTTATAGAAAATAAAACAGACAATAACTAATAGTTATATATAACATAAGGCTTCGGAATAATCTTGACATGAAAAAAAGAAAGTATCATAATGGTTGTCAAAGTTAATTTCCTAAAAGTGCAATGGGAAAAGGAGGCCAAATCCTCTGCTCCTGTAAGGACAGTCGCATTTGCTTCGCAAACAAGGAGGATATTATGGATATCAGATTTGAGAAAAGACCAGTATTAAAGGAGAAACCAGACCAGAAGAATCTTGGTTTTGGCAAGTATATGACAGATTACATGTTTGTCATGGATTGGACAAAAGAAGACGGATGGAAAGATGCAAGAATCGTTCCGGAAGGACCTATCACAATGGATCCGGCATGTGTGACACTTCACTATGCACAGGAAACATTTGAAGGTATGAAAGCATACCGTACAGCAGAAGGAAAAATCCAGCTGTTCCGTCCAGAGATGAACGCAAAGAGAATGATCAATTCCAACGCAAGACTTTGCATGCCGGAATTCCCGGTTGATATGTTTGTCGAAGCAGTGGAAGCACTTGTAAAAGTAGAAGCTGACTGGGTTCCATCTGAACCAAACACTTCCCTTTATATCAGACCATTTATGTTTGCAACAGAAGCAGCACTCGGCGTACATATGGCAAACGCATACAAGTTTATGATTATCTGTTGTCCGGTAGGTGCTTACTATGCAGCAGGTCTTAATCCGGTTAAGATTCTGGTTGAGGATGAACTTGTCCGTGCTGTAAAAGGTGGTACAGGCTTTACAAAATGTGGTGGTAACTACGCAGGTTCTATTTTAGGACAGGTTAAAGCAGAGAAGATGGGATATTCCCAGGTACTCTGGTTAGACGGCGAGCATCGTAAATATGTAGAGGAAGTTGGAACCATGAACATCATGTTCAAGATCGCTGGCGAGATCTACACAGCACCGATTGAGGGAACTGTTCTTCCGGGTGTAACAAGAGATTCCATGATCCATCTGTTAAGAGACTGGGGTTACAAAGTAAATGAGACAAGACTTTCCGTAGATGATCTGATGAAAGCCGGACATGACGGCACATTGGAAGAGGTATTCGGTACAGGTACAGCAGCCGTTATCTCACCAGTCGGAGAACTCCGTTACAAAGATGATGTTGTGACAGTCAACAACTTTGAGATCGGTGAACTGACACAGAAATTATATGACACCTTAACCGGTATCCAGTGGGGAAGAATCCCGGATAAATATGGCTGGACAGTGGAAGTAAAATAACTTCTGGACATTTTTCGCATATCATAGTATAGTAATCATGTTATAGATGCCTTCATAGATGTAGCAGCATTTATGAAGGCATTTACAATATATATAGCACATTGATAATCGAATAAGGTTTATATTTTCAGATATGCAATCCTGTCTGTGACTGATTGCAGACATTTAGGTTTCTCTTCTAGCGCCATGTACCTGTGAGGACGACCATACACAGGTTAACGAGGAAAAGGGTTATCGAAAATTCGGCGGACGCCCTTTCGTACTTCCCAGTGCGAGATATGCCGGCAAATATGCAGGTGACTGCAAAACAAATACGGTATAATGGGACAATTGAATTCGAATATGATTTAAATTTTAAATAGAAAAGAAGAGGAAATTTAATATGTGTGGAATTATAGGTTATACAGGCAGTGAAAACGTAAAAGATGTTTTATTAGATGCGTTGGAATTATTAGAGTATCGTGGATATGACAGTGCGGGTATTGCAGTGAAAGACGAAACTTCCCATGTGACAAATGTTTATAAATGTGCCGGAAGAGTAAGTGATTTAAGAGCAATTTGTGATTCGAAGAAGATTTTGTCTACCTGCGGTATCGGACATACAAGATGGGCAACTCACGGTGGAGTTACGGATCAGAATGCACATCCGCATCAGCAGGGAAAAGTGACTCTGGTTCATAACGGGATCATCGAAAACTATCGTGAGCTGATCGCCAATTACGATTTGCAGGAAATCCTTCATTCTGAAACAGATAGTGAAGTTGCGGCTGCATTATTAAATCATTATTACAAGGGAGATCCAAAGGAAGCGATCAAAAAAACAGTGAGCAAATTAAAGGGTACCTTTGCGCTTGTGATCCTGTTTGAAGATCAGCCGGATGTGATCTACTCGATCCGGAATGTCAGCCCGATCGTTGCAACCATATGCAAAGAGGGAGCAATGCTTGCATCAGATCTGACTGCACTCTGCCGTTTTACAAATGAATACTTTGTTGTACCGGAATATCACATTTTAGAGTTGCACAAAGATCATGTGGTACTTACGGATTTAAATGACAATGTGGTAGAACCAGAATTTTTGTCCGTTGACTGGGAGTTGAACAGCGCGGGAAAGAATGGTTATCCATTTTATATGGAAAAAGAGATTATGGAGCAGCCGGAAGCAATCAAGAATACGATCAAAGACCGTATCGTGAACGGTCTGCCTGATTTTACTTCGGATGGTGTGCCGGATTCTCTTTTTACA
>OGGZ01003147.1_pt1 | contig 10035 bp, 4 predicted proteins | sample 1571371 | NCBI WGS metagenome assembly OGGZ01 (sample SAMEA2582025, study PRJEB24529) | metagenome | biome: Human gut stool | place: China | collected 2011
TTTGTCTAAAGTTTCCTTCTTTTCTTTCGAGAAAAAATTAAAAAATCCCATCCCGGATTTTGTTTTAAATTAGGATTTAATCCGATTTGGTTTGTCGGAATAGAGAACAAATAGTTCTTGGGATCTATAAAGTTTGGAACTGGATTTGTCATTCGTTTTGTATAAACATCAATGGCACCGTTTACGAAACCTAATCCGGATTTAATGGATTCATAATCTTTTGTATTATATCCATTTAAATCATTCTCACTTGTTGCTTTGTCTGGAATGATACCCAATTTCGGTTGGTTCAGGCGAATACCGCAGGCCCAACGCATTAAGTCGTGATAACGATAACCTTCTGCCATTAGTTCAACACGACGTTCACGGCGGATTTCGCGGATCAAGTTGGCGTTCGGGCCTTTGATTGTTGGATATTCGGCAACCAATTTCGGGTCTTCAATCGGATTTGTTGTCAAATGGTGATTAAAACCAACCCGATCACGCAAAGCGTTGATTGTTTTATCTAATTCGGGATCTTGGCCAAGTTCGGCTCCTGCTTCTGCACGTATCAGAAGAATCTCTGCATAACGGAAGATTGGAGCGTCTAATGTTCCAATATGATGAGATGATGTGTATTCTGACGGATTGTAATATTTGATAACACCATATCCCGTAGATGTACTAACACTTCCACTGGTATATTTACCGATATCCGGACGTTTCCCTTCTAGGTAATAGGTGTATTCACCAGCTTCGGGAGTCGGTACTGTTTGTAGTAAACGCGGATCTCGATTCTTTAGTTCGGCGATTAATGTAGTATGATGAGAGTGCCCTTCGCAGCCGCACATAGAGATTGGTTTTCCTGTTGTTGCACACAAATAATCTTCAACAGCGTCACGACTCAAACCGATAGGAGATTCACCAACTGCAATTTGGCGGCTTAAGTTATTTCCTTTGCCGACAGTCGGATCATATTCCTTCGACAGAATAATTTCAGGATTGGAGTTGTAATCTGCTTGGATAAATAATTCATAATAGGCTTTACCAGGTTTTGAACCTTGGAACAATGAATAGCCATATTCGGATTTCATCAGTTCGCCTGCTGCTTCATAAGCGGCTTTGAGCAATTCGGTATCACCTTCCATATTATGATAACGGCGGAAAGTTCCTTCAAATAAACATATACGTGCCTTTAATGCAAGTGCAGCGTCTTTGCTGATGCGGTAGACACCTGTCGTTTCTTTTTGGGGTAACCATTCAATCGCTTGATCAATGTCTTTTATCATGTTTGCTACAACGGTAATACGGGAATCGCGGCCTTTGTATAGGTCTTCGTCTCCAGGAACCAATACTTTGTCATACCAAGGTACATCGCCAAAGCGTTTTACTTTATTAAAGTAATCCAATGTCTTGAAGAATAAAATTTCACCAGCATAACGATGTTTTACGGCCTCGGTTTCCGGGGATAGTTCGTAATCTTGCATAAAAGCATTACAAGCACGAATATTTTCCCATTTCCAATTGTCATTGTCTGCTGTAGAAATGCTGTGTTGACTGAAAGCTACAGAGTTTGCGTCCCACGGAAGCAGGTCATCAGACTGGAAATCAGTTTCCATCATCCCAAAATTATATTCGTTCGGATTTCCATGTCCGGTGATTAATTTGGGATATAAATCATTACAATATTGCTCTAATGCCTGTGCATTGGCATTTGCAAAGTATTGTTGTGTACTGATAGAGTCTAATGGCTCTTTATCCAGTACATCACAACTTTGGGTTGTGAGGAACAATAAACCACCAAATAATATAATTGACTTTTTCATGTTACTTTGTCTGTTTTTAGAATGTTACGTTGGTACCAAATGAATAAGAACGGGTGAACGGGTAAACACTACCGTTGTCGTCAACTTTCAAGTTACCGTTATTGTCACGTCTGCCTACAGCATCCGGATCGAGGTATTTGTACAATCCTGTAGCTTCCCAAAGATTCTGACCGCTTACGAACACTTTTAGCTGACCAATGCCGTATTTATTGATGAGCGCTTTAGGAATAGTGTAGCTTAATGTAACATCTTTCAGACGGATAAAAGCACCGTTTTGCAGATATTTTGTCTGTGTTTGTTTACTTCTATCACTCCATGTCGGAATAGGATAGTAAGCGTTCGTATTGGTTTCACTCCAAGAGTTATCGATGATGTAATCATTTAAGTTAGCCCACCAAATACCTGTCTTGTATCCCCAAAATACAGGAGAGTCCAACCATACGTCGCGTTTCATTGTACCTTGGAAGAACAGACGTAAGTCAAAACCTTTCCATGAACCACTCAAGTTGAGGTTGAAATTGTAACGGGGAGTTGTATTACCAATGACTTTTTTATCTCCCGAATCACCAACACGATTATTCCCACGGTCAATTTTTCCATCACCGTTCAAATCTGCATAACGAATATCTCCTGGTTTCCAAGTTGTGCTGATGAAAGCCTGTTTATTGGCCATTTCTTGGGCTTCAGCTTCATCTTTAATGAAGCCATCTGTTACATATCCCCAAATTTCGCCGATTTTCTTTCCCTGGTAATGAGTTTCATCCAAACTTAATGTCGGATTATCATATTTCGTGATCTCAGAAGTGTTGTCTGAGATGCCGATGCTGATAGAGTAATCCAAAGGACTGCCGGCCACGTCTTTAATCTGATCGTTCCACGTTAAAGATAATTCCATACCTTTGGTTCTCATATCTGCCAAGTTCTCTTTACCTCCTGTCGTCCCTAATACAGCTGGGTAAGTTTTGTTTACGACCATTCCTTTTGTATCGCGGATGTAATAGTCAAAAGATCCAGTGAAACGGCCGTTCAGCATAGTCCAGTCTAAACCGATATTGGTTGTGTAAACTTTTTCCCATGTGATGTTTGTACTAGCCAATGTCGGAGCTTTCAAGCCACTAATGATACTGCCGTTCATCAGATAGGCCAAAGATTCGCTTGTCAAGAAACTTAAATATTGGAAATTGCCATCTGTAACTTGATTGCCTAATGAGCCATATGAAGCTCTGACTTTTAGGTTGTCGAAAATATTACGAGCTGGTTCGAAGAAACTTTCTTCAGAGATACGCCAACCTGCTGATACCGAGGGGAAGAATCCCCAACGATCACCAGACATATATTTGGATGAACCGTCATAGCGACCATTTACCTCAAGCAAATATTTTTGCATGTAATCATAATTCAAACGGAAGAACGCACCCTGTACAGCCCAGATTGTTGCTTCTTCACTTGGCATGTTATAAGTACTGGCCAAATCGGTGACAGGGAAATTGTTATCAAATAGATTACTAGTGCTTACGCTTAATTTAGTCGTCTTTTTGCTTTCTTGGTTGTAACCGACCATTACACCTAAATTGTGCTTGTCATTGAATGACTTCTTGTAGTCAGCCCATAAGTTCAATGCTTGATAAGTATCTCCGTAATTAGCTTTTGTTACACCTCCAGGTGTACCAACGGATAGCGGAGATAACGTACTTTCTTCTGGCATTGTCTGGTACAGTATCTTACCGTGCTGGGTTTGATCTTTATAGAATTTGTTTCCGGTATAATCTCCCTTGATTGATAAACCGGCTAACGGTGTCAGATTAAAGGCGGCAGTGTACCAAAAGTCATCCGAGTTGGTTTTGTCTCGCCCTGCTCCATCTAATAAACCAGCAAAGTTATAGTTGAAGTTGCTACCTGCTATACCTGCAAAATTATTACCATCTGGTAGGTAAACAGGAATAGTTGGGAATCCACGATAGATTTCGTAAAAAATGTTTCCTAAATTAAAATTACTGGTGTAGGGATAATCACTTGTATTGCGATTATATTTTGTACGGAAAGTTACTTCCAACCATTTTGTAATCTGAGTGGAAAAGTTGAAAGACATATTAATACGTTTGTATTTATCCGTACCATATTGCAAAATACCATCTTGTCCTTTATAACCAATAGAGCCGTAGTAAGTCGTCTTGTCTGAACCACCGCTGATACTTGCATTGTGCTGTTGCATGAATGACGGTTTGTACATTACGTCAAACCAATCGGTGTTCCCTGCATAAGCCCATTGTCCGGCAGCAGTTATTGAATTGTCTGTTGTATAAAATGCAGAAGGACCTCTCCCCGCAATGAAATCATCTACAGCTTGAACGTGTTCATCTTTGAAATACTGTCCGCTGCCATTGTTCACGTTTGCCTGATTCATGGCACGGATCCACTTATCGGAAGAAACGCCATCCGGTAAGCGAGAGGCCATTGACCAAGAAAAGTTGTTATTGTAGTTGATTTGAACTTTTTGTTCTTTTTTCCCTTTTTTAGTTGTGATCAATACAACGCCAAAAGCAGCACGGGCACCATAAATAGAAGCAGAGGCAGCATCTTTTAATACTGATACGCTTTCGATATCTTGTGGGTTAAGCAAAGACAAGTCTGATGTTTCGACTCCGTCGACTAACAATAGTGCTTGTCCTCCATTCAGTGAAGTTGCACCACGTACATTAAATGTAGTAGCTGCATTTGGATTACCACTGGCGAAATCAATATTCAAGTTTGGAATAGCTCCTTGCAAACCTTGTGCAATGTTTCCGATCGGACGATCTTCCAGAATTTCGCTATCTGCAATCCCTACAGCGCCGGTCAGGTTTACCTTCTTTTGTACGCCATAGCCAACGACTACGACTTCTTCCAGTTTTTGAGTGTCTTCCGCTAATTTGATTTGAAGAGTGGATTGTCCTGTGTATTTGATTTCTTGAGTTGTGTAACCAATGAAAGAGATCTGAATGATGTCTCCATTTTTTACACCTTCCAATGTGAAATTACCATCCATGTCGGTAATGTTTCCATTGGTTGTTCCTTTCACTACGACCGATGCTCCGGCAACAGGCCCTAGATCATCTACCACAGTACCTGTAACTTTTCCGTTCTGCTGGGAAATGTTCATACCTTGCTTGGAGGGCATTGTTTCTGCAAATATACTTGCTGGGAAACAAGTGGCACCTGCCAGCAAGATTAAGCTGATAGGTTTGAAATTTTTCAACATAATTTGTGTCTTATATTTAATTGAAAGAATGCTCTTTTAATTAAAATGATGGCGCTTATTATCGCTTTTCTACATCATATATACAAAATGTTAGAGTTTTTAGCTTTTGCGTATAAAGTTTATCTGTGTTTGTAATTAGTTCTAAAAGAACTCTGCACATTTCATATCGGTGTCAAAGATATGAAAATTTTCCGTTGTACTGTTATTTTTCTAAAAAAAATACGTAGAAGTTTCTTTTTTAACATTTTACTCTTTTGGTATTACACAGGTATTATTCTGTTTATCAGAATAATGTATCCATTGGAAATATGTAACTATATAAAAATAGATAAATAAAAAACATGGTCGTACTTCTGCTAATTTGTTAACAGAAGTAATTTAAAGAGACTTGTGTATTTTAAGTAATTATTGCATAATATATTTTACTTGTTTAATTTATTGAAAATCACATTGTTATGAAGTTGTATCAAAATGTATTAAAGCTAAAAATGCCATAGTTTTTTTAGAACTAATATCATTTTAAACATTGAAAACACAAAGATGTGTGAGCCTGCTTGTTTCATTGAATAAGAAGTTATTATGAAAATCAGAGTAATTCTTTCAATATCATGGAACACAAATTATGATTCAAAAGAATCAGACCTATTAGCCTAATCCTATTGGTTGGAGCGTTTTTCCCCTTAAAAGCTTGAACATTTTCCACTCTGTAGGGAAATGTTCAGGTATTGTAGAAGATGATTTTAGGCCTGTTGCCGGAGCCTCTGTGATTGTTAAAAGGAACCATTAACGGCATCATGACGAATGTGGATGATAATCTTCCTCCAGTGGTAGTCCATTGGTTTTGATTGATGGCATGGAAGGTGGTATCAACGCTGTCAACCCGCAGGATATTGAGAATATTTCTGCTTTGAAAGATGCTGCCGTTTCTTCCATTTGCAGGGTTTGTGTTCCTTTGGTGTAATTATTACAAAAAGCGGTAGAACAGGAAAACCAGTTGTAAACAACAATAATAGCTTTCGATGGAATGATTCGGTAAGAACCCTAACCAAATGGATTCATATTCAAAAATACAGCATTCGTTCCGAATGGTCCGGGATGGCCGGGAAAAGAAAAAGGAGCCTGCTAACCCATATATGGATATGTTCTCGGCTGTGGATATATCGTCTTATAGCGAAGTGCTGTATAGTAAAGGTCTCGGCTAGGTGCATTGTGTCGGTGTAGGAGTGTGGTTAGGCGATTATGGTGTCGGTGTGACCCGTGGTATGGTCGATGGTTTTTTAATGGCAAACGGTCAGCCGATCGATGTTATACAAGGTTGGATTGACCAGTTGCCCAGCGTAATAAGTCTCTCCTCTCCCCAGTCATTTTTGGCCTCTTCGCTCATAACAGTAGCAGCGATTGTCTTATTATAATCTGTATCGGCATGAGCACGTTCGCGAAAAGCTCTCCAATAGCTCTGTGCTTTGGCATCCAGATTTCCATTCTTTTCATAACATGCTTCCATATAGTTTAATAAGGCATCTGATGCACGATTCGCAATCGTTTCATCACTCAGATAACTACTTCCTGCCGCATCCTTTTTTATTTTTTGTTCCCGAATCGAAAAAAAAGTTTCTTGTATTTCTCCATTTGTCTTTTCTTCTTGTTTCTCTGTCCTTGTGAAACAATTTGTCAATATGTTTTCGGATTACTTTTTCAGCATGATCTGCTTTTACCCGAAAGGTTAAATACAAAACAACTTCTCTTTTTTTGTGTTACATATATCAAAAAAGACGTTGGTTTCAGCCAAGACATATATCATAAATTAAACAAAAAACATTAGTTATGTTGAAAAGAATTAAGCCTGTCAGCATGGTTTTGCTTGCGAGCACGTTATGTTTCTCCGGGAATATATACTCGGCTTCAAGTGCAGGTAATCCGGACACTGACATTTCCCAACAAAATGCAAAAGTAACGGGAACCGTCGAAGATGCTTTGGGACCGGTTGCCGGCGCGTCTGTTGTTATAAAAGGAACCACCAACGGGACAATGACCGATATGGATGGCAACTTTACGTTGGATGGGGTAAAAAATGGGGATATTATCCAAATATCCTTTATCGGTTACGCCACACAGGAGATTCCTTATGCAGGACAAGCCTCTTTGTCTGTACATCTTGAAGAGGACACGCAAAAATTGGATGAAGTAGTCGTGACTGCTTTGGGTATGAAGCGTGATAAAAAAGCGTTAGGTTATGCCATGCAGGAATTGAAGGGAGACGAGTTGTTGTCTGCCCGCGAACCAAATTTGGCCAATTCGTTGTCTGGTAAAGTTTCCGGTTTACAGATTGTACGCTCCAGTAACGGGGTGGGAGGTTCTTCGAAGATCGTGCTCCGTGGTAACAGTTCGCTGACCGGTAGCAATCAGCCATTGATCGTGGTGGACGGTACGCCGATGGATAATTTTACAGGCGGTGTGGATGATGTTTGGGGTAATTCCGGAGCCGATATGGGTAACGGTCTTTCTGATATTAACCCTGAAGATATCGAATCGATGACGGTCCTGAAAGGAGCTTCGGCAGCTGCACTTTACGGTTCGAGGGCCGGTAACGGCGTGATCCTGATCACGACCAAATCGGGACGGAAAAACGAAGGGCTGGGGATTACGGTGAATGCTGGTATCACGGCTGAATCCATTTTTTTGAAACCGGATATGCAAAACAGTTTCGGACAAGGATCGGTCGGAGTTTATGACAACCAGTCCCGTTTGAGTTGGGGACCGAAAGCTGAAGGCCAGACTGTGACGGATTGGCTCGGACGCCAAGTGCCTCTCCAGACATATGACAATATCGATGCTTTCTTCCATACAGGAACCTCTTTTAACGAAGGCGTCAGTTTCCAGCAGAATATTAACGGAACTTCTGTCTTTGCATCTATTAACCGTTCGGATGATGCCGGTATCACACCGGAATCGAAACTGAATAAGACGAACGTTACGTTGCGTGCCACCACGTTCCTCGATAAGGCGGAGAAATGGAAGGTGGATACCAAAGTGAACTATGTAAATATGAATGCCCATAACCGCCCGATCCAAGGCGTGAACCCGTCAAATGCGTTTAACACGATATACGGTCTGCCTCGTTCCTTGAATGTTAAGGAATTTAAGAGCAGCGTGGATGAAGAAGGCAATATGATCTGGTGGGATGCCTCCAAGAACCCACAGGAAAACCCGTACTGGGTGACCAAATACCGGCAGAACAATGATACCCGTAACCGTCTGTTGGGTAACGTATCGTTGAAGTATGCGCCGACCAACTGGTTCGATATCGAACTGCGTGGCGGTACCGACTATTATACGACGACCAAAAATGAGAAAGTATATGCCGGCGGTAACACCTCGCCCCGCGGCCTGTATAATGAAGGTTCTGAGACATTCTACGAAAATAACTACAGCTTCCTGGCTACCGCACGCAAAGACAACCTGCTGGACCGCTTGGGCGGTTTCGTGACATTCGGAGGTAACCTGATGATGCAGCAGCGAACCAAGATGAACGCTTCGGCTGGTGAATTGCTGGTTCCGGACCTTTTCTCCTTGAACAACGGCATTAATAAACCGACCGTTACCTCCGAGTTGATCCGCCGGAAGATGAATTCCCTTTATGGATCATTGCAACTGAACTGGGACGGCTATCTGTTTTTAGACGTGACAGCCCGTAACGACTGGTCATCTACTATGTCCAAAGACAATCGCTCTTATTTCTATCCTTCGGTCAGTCTTTCTGGTGTGATCTCGGATATGTTACCTAAGATCGGCGGAAACATGCCGGAGTGGTTCACCTTTGCAAAGGTGAGGGCTTCTTATGCGGAAGTCGGTAATGATCTTGATCCCTATCAGTTGTACAATAATTACACGGTAGGAAAAGACGAAAACGGGAATACGACGGCTGCTCCCGGCCAAATCTTGTTTGATTCGAGCGTACGAAGCGAGTTGATCAAATCATGGGAAGCCGGTTTCGACGTGCGTTTCCTGCAGAACCGCTTGGGTTTGGATTTCGCCTGGTATAAGACGAATGCGACCCGTCAGTTGCTGAACCTGCCGCTCGACCCGTTTGCCGGGTATAGTTCCCGCAAGGTGAACGCCGGTAATATCCAGAATGAAGGTCTGGAAATCTCGTTGAACGGCGCCATCTTCCAGAGTCCGGACATGCAGGGATTCAACTGGAATGCGACAGCCCAGTTCTCCTTGAATCGCAATAAGATCATCGACCTGTATCCGGGCGTGACGCTTTATGACATCAAGACATTGGATGCGATCCAGATCGTGGCGGCACAAGGCAGTTATTATGGTGATATTTACGGACAGACCTTTCTGCGTGTGACGGACAAGGACAGTCCGCATTATGGCAAGGTGATTGTGGGAGATGACGGCCTACCTCTGATCTCTGCTGAAAAGAGCAAGGTGGGTAACCAAAGTCCGGACTGGATGCTGGGTTTGACGAACAGTTTTTCATATAAAGGGTTTAACTTGAGTTTCCTGGTCGATTTCCGTATCGGTGGCGACATCTATTCGGCAACAGCTTCCAACCTATTTGTCCGTGGTAATGCAGCCGGAACGGTTGTGAACGGTGAACGTCAGGATTTTGTCGTGCCTAACACGGTTGTCAGGAAAGACGGAGGATATGTGGAAAACAATGTTCCGGTCACTCACCAGAACTATTGGGAGCGGATCGGATCGACCGGTAATTACGGTTTGCCGGAGGTTTTCACGTATGACGCAACCAATATTCGTCTGCGTAACATCACTTTAGGATATACGTTCAACAGAGCGATGCTGAAAAAGACGCCGTTCCAGCGTTTGAATCTGTCTGCTACCTGCAACAATGTATGGATGATCCATTACAATTTGCCAGGTATTGACCCCGAATCCGTTTCGGCAACCAACACGAATGCGACTGGTTTCGAAAACGGGGCCGCTCCGACGAGCCGTTCGTTCACGTTTAACGTAACGGTCGGG
>OGGZ01003148.1_pt1 | contig 10032 bp, 9 predicted proteins | sample 1571371 | NCBI WGS metagenome assembly OGGZ01 (sample SAMEA2582025, study PRJEB24529) | metagenome | biome: Human gut stool | place: China | collected 2011
CAATTTCGTGGGAATGATTTCAGAACTGAAGTCAGATACCACAGACGCCCGGAATCACGGGCAGGGATCTCCAGGAAAGAGATCTGTTTGATAATCTTATATTAGCATATTTGCCTTATAAAAGAAAGTGCTATAATATATAAGCGTCTCTTTTCGTACCAGCGATTTTCAACAACATTTCCTTTTCAACCTTACAAAAACAGATTGTTTTATTTTGTGAACAATCTCCGCTATAATAAAGACAGTGAAAAACAGTTTATCAAAAATGTTCCATTATAGGAGGTATTATCATGGGTTGGAAAATTTTACTCCCACAGGAAATTATGTCCGAAGGCCGTAAGCTTCTTGAGGATGCTGGTCATACCGTAATCGACGGCCGCGGATTTGAGACAGAGGACGTTCTCGCTGATTTCAAGGAATATCAGCCGGACGCTATGATCGTCCGTATCACACCGATCACACGTGAAGTGATCGAGTCAAACCCGAACTTAAAGGTTATTGTTCGTCACGGCGCCGGTTTCGACGCTCTTGACGTAAAGGCCTGCCACGACAACAATGTCCAGGCTCTCTACGCACCGGTCGCAAACAGCACCTCCGTTGCAGAGACAGCTATGTTACTCATCTTAGAGTGCAGCCGTAACGTGACTGTCCTTCATAAGACATGGGTAAATGACTTCTACAAGGCAAAATTAAAAGTCCGCAAGAACACATTAAACGGCAAGACCATCGGTCTGATCGGCTGCGGCAACATCGGAAGCCGCGTTGCAAAGCGCTGCCTCGCATTCGAGATGAATGTTCTCGCATATGACCCGTACAAACCAGCTTCTGAGTTCCCGGACGGCGTTGAGGTTGTCCGCGACCTTGACCGCATCTTCAAAGAGTGCGACTATGTTTCCCTTCACTGCCCGAACACTCCGGTTACCAAGAACATAGTAAATAAAGAGCGTCTCGCAATGATGAAACCGACAGCATTCTTAATCAACACCGCACGCGGCGGCTGTGTGGACGAGGATGCTCTCTACGAGGCATGCAAGAATGGCGTGATCGCAGGTGCCGGTCTTGACGCAATCAAGAAGGAACCGGTTGATCCGGCTAACCCACTCTTAACTCTCGACAATGTTATCATCTATCCGCATATCGGCGGCAACACATCTGAAGCTGCCCATCGTGCTTCCTACTTCGCAGCTATGGGCGTTCAGGAAGTCTACGAAGGCAAGAAGCCGACATGGCCGATCAACGATGTTGACTATAAGACAGCTAAGACCTACACAGACACAAAGAAACCGGATACAAAACCGGCTGGAATGTTTGATTTCTAAACAATCGTTTGCCAACTTCTTTTCTCATATAACGAAAGCAGGCAGGACTTATCGGAGTGATAGGTTCTGCCTGTTTTGTTATACGTTTATAATTTTCATTCCCATGTATACCACGTCTTCCAGTGTGTTGATTTCCAGATCATCTGCATTCGTATACGAGCTTCCATTTACCGCATTATACAGACTCAGTAACTCCTCCTTCCCATGAAATACCATTCGGAAAAGACTGTCCTTAAAGTTTCTCTTTACTTTCGTCATAGTTTCTCCTTTCATTGTACACGATATGAAGTTTTTTTGCAATTTCGTGGGAATGATTTCAGAACTGAAGTCAGATACCACAGACGCCCGGAATTACGGGCTGCGATCTCCAGGAAAGAGATCTGGTTGATAGTCTTATATTAGCATATTTATTTCACAAACGAAAAAACGCACGTCCTGCTACAGCTCATTTCTGCATGCAAAACGTGCGTTTCCCGCTTTATTTTCAATTATTCATTTTTGAAATCTTCTTTTAACTTATTGAAAAAACCTTTCTTCTTTCCCTCCGGCGATGCAACCCCCTTCATCGCATCATCAAACTTTCTGAGGGCTTCTTTCTGCTCCTCCGTAAGCTTCTCCGGAACTGTAACAACAAGCGTTACATAGTGGTCACCACGGATGTTCTTATTTCTCAGTGACGGAACACCCTTGCCGCGGAGACGTACCTTTGTGTCGGTCTGGGTTCCCGGTTTTACCTCGTACTCAACCTCGCCGTCGACGGTCTTGATCTTGATCGGACCGCCAAGTGCTGCTGTCGCGAAAGAGATCGGCACGGTCGAGAAGATCGCCGTCTCCTGACGCATGAATACCGGGCTTCTGGATACGGTTACCTCAACGAGAAGGTCTCCTCTCTCGCCGCCGTTCGTTCCGGGCTCTCCTTTTCCTGCGATGCGGATGCTCTGTCCGTTGTCGATACCTGCCGGGATCTTGACCTGAATCTTCTTCTTGCTGGAGATATATCCGGTACCGTAGCAGTCCGGGCACTTCTCCTTGACGATCTTACCGGTACCTCGGCAGTCCGGACATGTCTGGACATTCTGTACCTGACCGAAGAAGGACTGCTGGGTGTAGACGATCTTACCTTTACCGTTACATTTCGGGCAGGTAACCGGAGATGTACCAGGCTTTGCGCCTGTTCCGTGACATTTCGGACACTCATCCTTCAATGTGAGCTCGATCTCTTTCTCGCAGCCAAAGATTGCCTCTTCAAATGTGATCCTTACGCCGGTTCTTAAATTTGCGCCGCGCATGGGACCGTTGCTGCTTCTTCCGTAAGCGGAACGTCCACCTCCGAAGAAATCTCCGAAAATATCTCCAAAGATATCTCCCATGTCGGCTCCGTTGAAATCGAATCCGCCGTAGCCGCCGGCTCCGCCTGCGCCGCCCTCGAAGGCCGCATGGCCGAACTGGTCATACTTTCTTCTCTTTTCCGGATCACTTAAAACGCTGTATGCCTCGGAAGCTTCCTTGAACTTTGCCTCCGCCTCTTTATCTCCCGGATTTGCGTCCGGATGGTATTTCTTTGCAAGAACTCGATATGCTTTCTTTAACGCCGCTTCGTCCGCATCTTTCGGCACGCCGAGGACTTCGTAATAATCTCGCTTGGTCTCTGCCATTTCTTTATTCTTACCTTTCCTGTTAGTGAGCGGTACCACGCTTCACGCGTACCTTTTTACGGAACCTGCCGACGGAAGCTTTCTTCAGACGTCACGGCTGAGTCCTGCCGCGGCAATATTTCCGGATCGTTGCCGATCAAAATCTTGATATAAGGCAACCGAAAGAACGCCCAAGATGGGGCGTTCTTTCGGATTTATAGTGCTTGACTCGGGCTGTCTTCCTGTTTTCATTTCATGAAAACAAGAGACCTTTGGCATCCGCCAAATGGCTCTTCCGGCTAAAAAGGACTTATGCAAGCTATCTTGCAACATCCTTTCCAGCCCTCATTGTCGCTCGATCAAACTGTTATTTAGACTTCTTTGTAGTCGCCATCAACGACATCATCGCCGTATCCGGCCTGGCTTGCGCTCTGTCCGGCCTGCGGACCTGCCTGGCCCTGAGCACCTGCTGCGCCCTGAGCTGCCTGAGCCTGCTCATAAACCTTTGCGAAGAGCTTCTGCGCGCTGTTCATGAGTTTCTCTTTCGCTGCCTTGATCTCCTCGACCTGGGCGTCTGTCATCTGCTCTGCCGGAGCTTTGTTGATCGCTTCCTTGAGGGCATTCAAGTCAGCCTCAACAGCGGCCTTATCGTTTGCATCGATCTTATCGCCAACTTCTTCCATTGCCTTCTCTGTCTGGAATACCATGGAATCAGCTTCATTTCTTGTATCGATCGCTTCTTTCTTCTTCTTATCCTCAGCCTCGTAAGCTGCAGCCTCCTTAACAGCCTTATCGATATCATCCTTGGACATATTGGATCCGGATGTGATGGTGATATGCTGCTCTTTGCCTGTGCCGAGGTCCTTAGCGGATACGTTTACGATACCATTTGCATCGATATCGAAGGTAACTTCGATCTGCGGAACACCTCTTCTTGCCGGAAGGATACCGTCAAGACGGAACTGGCCAAGAGTCTTGTTGTCTCTTGCGAACTCACGCTCACCCTGTACAACGTGGATATCTACGGCTGTCTGGTTATCAGCAGCTGTGGAGAATACCTGGCTCTTCTTTGTCGGGATCGTTGTGTTTCTCTCGATCAGCTTTGTAGCAACGCCGCCCATTGTCTCGATGGAAAGGGAAAGCGGAGTTACATCGAGAAGAAGGATGTCACCTGCACCGGCATCGCCTGCTAACTTACCACCCTGGATCGCTGCACCGATGGCTACACACTCATCCGGGTTTAAGCTCTTGCTCGGCTCTTTGCCTGTTAACTGTTTAACCTTTTCCTGTGCGGAAAGCATACGTGTGGAACCACCCACGAGGAGAACCTTGGAGAGCTCTGCTGCTGTTAAACCAGCGTCTCTTAACGCGTTCTGTACCGGAATTGCTGTTCTCTCAATGAGATCACTTGTCAGCTCATCGAATTTAGCTCTTGTGAGGTTCATATCTAAGTGCTTCGGTCCCTCAGCAGTTGCTGTGATGAACGGAAGGTTGATGTTTGTTGTTGTTGCGGAAGAAAGCTCTTTCTTTGCTTTCTCAGCAGCTTCTTTTAATCTCTGAAGTGCCATCTTATCACCGGAAAGATCTACGCCCTCTGTCTTCTTGAACTCGTCGATCATCCACTGTGTGACACGGTTATCGAAATCATCACCGCCGAGGTGTGTATCACCGTTCGTCGCAAGAACTTCGATAACGCCGTCACCGATCTCGATGATGGAAACATCGAATGTACCGCCGCCGAGGTCATATACCATGATCTTCTGCTCTTTCTCGTTGTCAAGACCGTAAGCAAGGGCTGCCGCTGTCGGCTCGTTGATGATACGCTTTACATCAAGACCGGCAATCTTACCTGCATCCTTTGTTGCCTGACGCTGGGCATCGTTGAAGTAAGCCGGAACTGTGATAACAGCTTCTGTTACTTTTTCACCGAGGTAGCTCTCAGCATCTGCTTTTAACTTCTGAAGGATCATCGCGGAGATCTCCTGCGGTGTGTACTTCTTGCCGTCAATATCTACCTTGTAGTCGGTACCCATATGTCTCTTGATGGAGGAGATGGTTCTGTCAGCGTTTGTAACTGCCTGACGCTTTGCCGGCTCACCCACAAGTCTTTCTCCTGTCTTTGTAAATGCAACGATAGACGGTGTTGTTCTGACACCTTCTGTATTAGCGATAACTGTTGGTTTACCGCCTTCCATAACTGCTACGCAGCTGTTTGTTGTACCTAAGTCAATACCAATGATCTTACTCATAATGATTTTCCTCCTCTAAATTTGGAATATTAGGAATGAGTGGTCGTCCAGCAGTCTCTGCCGGATGATCACATTGTTTCAATGTTAGTTTGCAACCTGCACCATGCTGTGACGAACGATGGAATCTTTGTAGGTGTAGCCCTTCTGGAGTTCCACTGCCACAACATTCTCGCCGAGATTCTCATCCTCCACATGCATCACTGCGTTGTGGAAGTTCGGGTCGAACGGTTTTCCGACTGCCTCGATCGGCTTAACGCCCATATCATCGAGTGTCTTTACAAATTGCTTATATATCTTTTCCATTCCGTCTGCAAACCCGGATCCTTTCGCGTCTTCCGGAATGGAATTAAGACCTCTTTCAAAGTTATCGACGATCGGAAGGATCTTTTCGATTACAACAATCCACCCCATACGCCTCGTTCAGCGCCTGGAACTTACCGTTCTCTTGCGGTAGTTATCAAACTCCGCCATGGATCTCTTGAGCTTGTCATTTAACTCATCGATCTTCTCGTCCTTCGGATCTTTCTTCTTTTCAGAAGCTTTTTCCTCTTTTTCGGACGTCTCTTTATTTTCTTTTTCGGAAGCGGCTGTCTCTTTGGTTTCTTTTTCCTCAGAAACGGCTTTTTCCGTTTTCTCTTTTTCTAACTCTTTCTCTTTCACTGCTCTCTTCACCTTTCATTTTTAAACGTTTCGTTCAGCTGCGCAACTAACGATCTCAAGGTCGATACGACTTTTTCGTAGTCCATTCGTTTTGGTCCCACGATACCGATCGTTCCGCGCATCCCATCGCCGAGCGCATAATTTGCGGTTACGATGCTGCAGTCTTTCATGCTCTGGACCGGAGTTTCATCTCCGATATAGACCTGAATTTCATTGTCCGGATCATCCGTTTTATTCTGCTGCTGCCCGTCGATCAGTCCCCTGAGAAGTTCTTTATGTTCCAAAGTACCGATCAGCTGGCTCGCTTTTTCCGTATCGGAAAGCTCCGGGTATTTGAAAATATTGGTTGCCCCGCTGGTATAGATCTGGAGATCTTCGTCCTGGGACCGGATCACTTCACTGACTTCATTCAGCACCAGATCCACCACTCTTCTGTGGGATCCGGCCTGTTCTTTCATTTTTGCGATCACGCCAAGGTTGATCTCCTCGATCGTCAGACCGTTCAGGCTGCTGTTTAAAAGAATATTTAAATTCAGAAGCTCTTCGTCACTGAGTTCCTCATCGATCGTAACAAAGGAGTTTCTTATAATATTTCCTTCCACAACGACTACCACCAGAAGTTTGTGTTCCTCCACCTTCGAGAGCTGGATAAACTTTAACTTTGTCTGGTTGTAACTCGGTCCGCTGATCAGGGTCGCATAGTTCGTATTGTTGGCAAGAACCTTTGCAAGCTGCTTCAGAAGCAGTTCCACGCGGTCTACCCGCTGGATCATCAGTTCCTGCATATGCTCGACCTGACTATCTTTTTCCTTGATGATCTGGTCAACATAGAAGCGGTAACCTTTATCGGAAGGAATTCGTCCCGCCGAGGTATGCGGCTGAATGATGTAGCCAAGTTCTTCCAGATCAGACATCTCATTTCGGATCGTCGCGGAGCTGAGCTTCAGATCCGAGTATTTGGAAATCGTTCTGGATCCCACCGGCTCACCGGTCTCCAGATACGTCTGGATAATCGCTTTTAAAATTTTTTCTTTTCTCTCATCCAGTTCCAAAACTCTCACCTCTTCTTTATTAGCACTCTTTATTGAGGAGTGCTAACATTTACAGTTGTTACTATATTACTTAGTGTGTTGTTTGTCAAGGGCTTTTGATAATTTTCACATTTTTTTCACTATTTTTTTCATCGCCTTTTTCTACCAGGATTTTACAGGATCCGCCCGGCTTTCCCCTGGATTTTCCTGTGAATCCCGGGGGCTTTGCGTCACATTAAGAACATTTCTGCCATATGGGGGGACTGTTTGCGTCCTGGCAGTAATACCCAAAAACTTGACAAATTTGGAAAATTATGTATAATACATACTTGTTTCCAAATTGTTACATTTCTATTACACATCTGCATATAATTTGTAATAGATATGAAACAAAAAAAGAAAGGATTGTTATATGAAGAAATTTAGATTGACCATCTGTGTTTTACTGACCGTCATTTCGATGCTCTTAAACACCGTATGTGCATTCGCAAGTACCCCGAAAAACTCTGGCCACCTGGACAGCATCGATGGAAATAAGGTTTCCGGATGGGCGTGGAACTCCGCTGCCCCGGATACCCCGGTCTCCGTCACCGTCACTGTGGCCAACTCCCATACAGGCGAGTCTCTTTTATCTGAGACCGCCGAAGCTGATATCGAGCGCAATGACTTAAAGGAAAGCGGCATCGGAAACGGTGCCCACGGCTTTGAGATCATGATCGACTGGTCCTCCATCCCGGATGATACCTACATGATCAAGCTCAGCGTGAACGGCACAGCACTTCCGTTAGCTTACCAGTACAATACCGCAACAAAGATCATCAAAAATGCCACCCTCGTTTCCTTAGGTACATTTAAGACCACAGCTTACTGCCCGTGCAGAAGCTGCTCCGAGGGCTACGGCCGTCTCACAAAGACCGGAACCCAGGCGACCGCAAGCCGCACCGTAGCCGTTGACCCGCGGGTCATTCCGCTTGGAAGCCACCTTTTGATCGATGGTGTCGAGTATATCGCTGAGGACGTCGGAGGCGGCGTCAAAGGAAAACATATCGATATTTTTTACAACACACATTCGGAAACAAGAGATCACGGCGTTGAGCGGTCTGAGGTCTATCTGATCCAGTCTTAAGTTCATCTGCCCCGTTATATGAGTTTCCACCCGATATATGACAGGACTGGAAGGACATCCACTAATAAATTCTTCCTGCTACATGGCAAAAAAGGGAATCTCTCCTGAGCATGCGAAAATGCTCATGAAAGATTCCCTTTCTTAATTATACATATCTTATGTGAGTCAGGACCTCTCCTGAATTCACAGGCTTGCTCCTATCTTTAAACAGTATGCCCCTTCGCCACATAAAACGGCTGTGTATCCGTTCCCTTCAGCTCCTGGCCAACCTCAATCGTCACGTTCTTGTCTGTGACAACGTAATCCAGCCGTGCGCCTGCTTTCACCACCGTATCCTGCATCAGGACACTGTTTCTGATCTTTGCGCCCTTTGCGATCTTAACGCCTCGGAAGAGAACACAGTTCTCCACATCGCCTTCGATCACGCAGCCATCAGCCACAAGGTTATTTTTTGTCTTACATCCGTTAATATATCTTGTCGGGTTGTCATCACGGATCTTTGTGTAGATCTGGCCGCCGGTAAACAGCGCGTCCAGATTCTCATCATTGAGAAGTTTCATATTCTCATCGAAGTAGCTCTTTAAGCCGCAGATCCTCGCGTAATATCCATCATATTTATATCCGCGGATATTGTACTTCTCAAGACGCGGTGCAAGGATATCACGCTCGAAGCAGGAGTATCCACGTACAAACGCCGCATGGATCTTATCGATCAGTGCTTCTCTATCCATAATATAAATATTCATGGAGAGGTTCTGTTTTCCGCACATTTCAGAATTCATAAAGATCCGTCTCACGCGTCCGTCATCAAGCTTTAACGTGTAATACATATCCCCGTGGGAACCTGCGCGGATCAGTTCCGCCGGGATCTCCTGCTCTGTGTAGGCAACCGTCACATCGGCACCGCTCTCGATATGTTCCGCTAACATTGCGTTGAAATCAAAATCCACCGCGATATTGGCGTCCATCATGATCACATACTTTTCTTTTTTGCTTTTCAGATACGGAAGGATGCTCTCAAGTGCCTCGACGCGTCCGCTGTAGACCTTCATATTTTTCTCCGCATAGGGCGGAAAAATACTGAGGCCTCCGTTTTTTCTGAGAAGATCCCACGCTCGTCCGGAGCCCAGATGGTCCATCAGGGAATGATAATTCTCCCGGACCACGATGGCAATATTGCTGATCCCGCAGTTTGCGAGACTGGAAAGCAGGAAGTCGATGATCCGGTAACGTCCCGCAAACGGGATCGATGCCATCAGGCGGTCACCCGCAAGCTCCGGCACCAGATTATCATAACTGTTTGGAAAAATAATACCGATCGCATTTGCATTGGAATTTACCATTGTTCTTCCCCATCCTCCACATTTTTATTGGCCATGGCGTTCGGGCCGATCTTTGCGCCCTTTCCGATGGTGATTCCGGAACCGATCGTCGCAACGCCGTGTTCTTCCCCCTTCGGCATGGATCCAACAACGGCATTTTCACCGATCACAACATTTTCCGCGACGATACAGTGTTCTACAACAGCTCCGGCCTTTATGACCGTTTTGCCCATGACAACGGCATCTTCGATCTTCGCTCCCTTTTCTACCCTGACACCGGAGAACAGGATCGAATGCTTAATACTTCCGTCGATCCGGCATCCGTCTGTGATCATGGAATTCTCAACGACTGCGTTGGAGCCGATCTTGTGACCGGTCATACCGCTGTTCCGGCTGTAGATCTTCCAGTTTTCATCAAAGATATCGATCCCGCTGTGTTCCGGATCAAGAACCTCCATATTTGCTTCCCAGAGGGATGAGATCGTTCCAACGTCCTTCCAGTATCCCGCAAAGTGGTACGCGTACATCTTCCGTCCGTCTTTTAAGAGGTTCGGAATGATGTTGTTTCCGAAATCATTCTCGGAATTCGGGTCTGCCTCATCCTCGATCAGGTACTTCTTTAAAATATCCCAGTTAAAGATATAGATTGGCATGGGAGCGAGATTCGACTTCGGGTTCTTCGGTTTCTCCT
>OGGZ01003149.1_pt1 | contig 10030 bp, 9 predicted proteins | sample 1571371 | NCBI WGS metagenome assembly OGGZ01 (sample SAMEA2582025, study PRJEB24529) | metagenome | biome: Human gut stool | place: China | collected 2011
CCCACAAGTAGAGTCAGAGTCTACCGCACTACCACTATGCAAATCCCCAATATTCTGTTGTGTTTTGCGGGGTGAGCCGCTCAACGTGTGCTATTATACGGGAAAAGCCCGGAGTTGTCAAGCATAATTTTGAAAAAAATTGTACTTTTTTGGAAAATGCCGCAGCAGCGCCGGATAATCTGTGCCGGAGCACTGCCACGCTTCGGCACATTCTGCGCACCGCACCGCCTATACTGGAAGGTACAAAACCTTGCAAAGTACCAGAAGGAGGATGCCTATGCCGGAACGAACCACACAAAACGCCCAGACCCTGCTTTCGCCCCGCGTCCCGCGGGATACCGAGCACGAGCGCTACCACCCGGAACTGGAAGAAGAACTGAAAGAATGTCTGTTCTGCCTGAAGCGCAACGAGATGATGTTTGACATGGAGGTGGATACCGACCTCATCGAGCAGCGCATCTACGAGCGGCAGGCGCTGCTGTGCCGCTACCGGTACTTACTGGCGCGCGCCCGTGAGCTGGGGCTGCATACGGTGCTTACCCGCTACCAGCCTATGAGCGGGTGAAAACGGTCAGCGAAAAAATCTTGACAAAAGCCGCGCTGCGTGATATCCTATTACAAGATAAAAGCGTACCGGAACTATGTCCGGCGCGATAAATTTTTGAGAGTTAGAGAGGTTTCTATCATGGAGCGTATTAAGACTATTGCTACTCGTGACCTGACCAAGAGCGTTAAGACCGGTGGCTGCGGCGAGTGCCAGACTTCCTGCCAGTCCGCCTGCAAGACCTCCTGCGGCGTGGCTAACCAGCAGTGCGAGAACAGCAACAAGTAATTTTTGCAAACCTTATGCCGCCTTTGCCGGGCGGCATTTTTTTGTGTAATCTGGAATGGAGTGTAAAATGGTACATCAGTATCAATTGAACGGTTATAACATCGTGCTGGACACCTGCAGCGGCTCGGTGCACGTTGTGGACGAGGTGGCCTACGATGTCATCGCCATGTACCCGGAGCATACCGCAGACGAGATCGTTGCCGCCATGCTGGCAAAGTACGGCAGCCGCCCGGACGTGACCGAGGAGGATCTGCGCCAGTGCATCGACGATGTGACCAGTCTGAAGGAAAACGGCAAACTGTGGAGCCCGGATGTCTATAAGGACATGGCCTTTGACTTCAAGAACCGCAACACTGTGGTAAAGGCACTGTGCCTGCACGTTGCCCATAGCTGCAACCTGAGCTGCTCTTACTGCTTTGCTTCGCAGGGACGCTATCACGGCGACCGCGCCCTGATGAGCTTTGAGGTGGGCAAGCGCGCCATGGACTTCCTCATCGAGAACAGCGGCACCCGCCGCAATCTGGAAGTGGACTTCTTTGGCGGCGAGCCGCTGATGAACTTTGATATGGTCAAAAAGCTGGTGGCCTACTGCCGCGAGCAGGAGAAGATCCACAACAAGAACTTCCGCTTTACCATGACCACCAACGGCGTGCTGATCGATGATGACGTCATCGATTTCTGCAACAAGGAGTGCCACAACGTGGTGCTGAGTCTGGACGGCCGCAAGGAGGTCAACGACCGTTTCCGTGTGGACTGCGCAGGCAACGGCAGCTACGACCGCATCGTGCCCAAGTTCCAGGAGTTCGTCAAGAAGCGCGGCGACAAGAACTACTATATGCGCGGCACCTATACCCACTTTAACACCGACTTCACCAACGATATCTTCCACATGGCAGACCTTGGCTTTACCGAGCTGAGCATGGAGCCGGTGGTCTGCGACCCCAGCGATCCCAGCGCCCTGACCGAGGCGGATCTGCCCATCCTGAAGGAGCAGTACGAGATCCTTGCCAAGGAGATGATCAAGCGCGACCGCGAGGGCAGAGGTTTTACCTTCTACCACTACATGATCGACCTGACCGGCGGTCCCTGCATCTATAAGCGTATCTCCGGCTGCGGCTCCGGCACCGAGTACATGGCGGTTACCCCTTGGGGCGACTTGTACCCCTGCCACCAGTTCGTGGGCGACCCCAAGTACCTGCTGGGCGATATCTGGAAGGGCGTTACCAACACCGCCGTGCGGGATGAGTTCAAGCACTGCAACGCCTACGCCCGCAAGGAGTGTCAGGACTGCTGGGCAAAGCTGTACTGCTCCGGCGGCTGCGCTGCCAACTCCTACCATGCCACCGGCAGCATTACCGGCGTGTACGAGTACGGCTGTGAGCTGTTCAAAAAGCGCATGGAGTGCGCCATCATGATCAAGGTGGCCGAGAATCAGGAGCTGGCTGCCAAGGGCATCGAGGTGCCCATTGAGCTGGGCTCCACCTGCAACGCCTGCGCCGACGGCGAAGCCTGCGAATGAGCATGACCACCCCCATCGTGGATTTTGTGCGCAGCTATGCACAGTCCGGCACCGCCCGGCTGCATATGCCCGGCCACAAGGGGCAGAGCCTTTTAGGCTTTGAGCCGCTGGATATCACCGAGATCCGCGGTGCAGACGAGCTTTACGCGCCGGAGGGCATCATTGCCGAAAGCGAAGCCAACGCCACCCGGCTGTTTGGTACGGCGCACAGCTATTACAGCACCGAGGGCTCGTCCCAGTGCATCCGCGCCATGCTGTTTCTGGCGCTGCAAAGCGCACCGCAAAACGGCAAGCGCCCGGTGCTGCTGGCTGCCCGCAACGCCCACAAGGCACTGCTGTACGCGGCGGCGCTGTTGGATTTTGATATCCGCTGGCTCTGGCCGTCTGCGCAGGCAGAGGGTGCACTGTGCAGCTGCCCCGTCACAGCCGAAGCGCTGACCGGGGCTTTGCACGCGCTGGCGCAGCAGGGGATAGAGCCCTTTGGCGTGTACGTCACCAGCCCGGATTATCTGGGCGGGGTGCAGGACATCCCGACGATGGCGGCGGTCTGCCGGGCGCAGGGCGTGCCGCTGCTGGTGGATAACGCCCACGGTGCCTATCTGCGCTTTCTGCCGCAGAACTGCCACCCCATCACGCAGGGCGCGGCCATGTGCTGCGACTCTGCCCACAAGACCCTGCCGGTGGTCACCGGCGGCGCGTATCTGCATCTGGCGCACGATGCCCCCGTGCAGGACGAAGCCGCCGTGCGGGGTGCGCTGGCGCTGTTCGGCTCTACCAGCCCCTCTTACCTCATTTTGCAGTCGCTGGATGCCTGCAACGCGGTGCTGGCAGGGGACTACCCCCGGCGGCTGGCGCAGTGCTGCGCGGCGCTGGAAGGTCTGCGCCGCAGCCTGAACAAGGCCGCAGCGGCACGGCAGTGTCCGCTGCCGCTGGCAGTTGCCGGTGCGCAGCAGGAGCCGATGAAGCTTACGCTGGATGCCGCCGCCCTTGGCTGCACCGGCACAGCGCTGGCGGAATCCTTGCGCCGCGCACAGATGGAATGCGAGTACGCCGATCCCCGCTATGTGGTGCTGATGTTCACCCCGGAGAACCCGCCGCAGGACTACACGCGCCTGCAAACCGCGCTGGAGCAGCTTCTGGCTGCGGTGCCCGCCGGGCTGCCCCGCCCCGAGAACCGGGCAGGGGAGTTTGCCGCCTTGCAGCAGCAGGCGGTGCAGCGCTGCACCATCCGGCAGGCGGTGCTGGGCGCACAGGTGCGCATCCCGGTGCACAAGGCGCTGGGGCGGGTATGCGCGATGCCTACGGTATCCTGTCCGCCCGCCATCCCCGTGGCGGTCAGCGGCGAGGAGATCACCCCGGCGGCTATCGCTCTGATGCAGCGCTACGGCATTGAGGAACTCTCGGTGCTGCGATAAAAATGATTTGTATTTACCCCTTCAGCCGCCTGCGGCGACAGCTTCCCCAAGGGGACGCCTTATGGCTGTGCCGGAAAGCTGCCCGTTGCTACAAAAGCCGTCCCCTTGGGGAAGGTGGCTGCGACCAACGGGAGCAGACGGAAGGGGTGAATGGGCTAAAAATAAACGACCCACTGCATAAAACTTGCAGTGGGTCGTTTGCGTATCAAAGACTAAATATCCGTCCGGGGTGCGGCGCACATCTCCCAGAAGTGAAGCTCGTGCTCCGAGCAGGCGCGGAAGATCGCGCGGCAGCGGGCGGCGCGCTCCGGCGAAAGGCCGGTGCAGGCGGCTTCGGCGCGTTCAGCCCATGCACGGCAGGCGGCATCGTAGCCGGGGCTGGCGTAGTCCAGCACCAGCGCGCCGTAGTAGGTATCCTTTACGGCGGGGGAGCGCTTCAAAAGCTTCTGGAACAGCCAGCCATAGCTCAGCATACAGGGCAGGCAGGCCATCAGGCACTCGGCTTCGCCCTCGCCGTTGCGGGCGGCGTCGATCATGCAGTCCAGATAAGCGCGGTTCTCCGGCCGCAGGGGCAGGGACTGGATATCGGCTTCCCGCAGGCCGTACTGCTCCAGATACCGCAGCCGGGTCAGATCCTCGTTCTCCTGCACGAAGGACAGCAGGGAATAGTAAGTGCGCATAGCCGCCATGGTGGTGGCCTTGGTCATGCCCCACGCAAAAATTTTGGCGTACTCCCGCAGATACAAGCTGTCCTCCACAAGGTAGCTTTTAAAGCAGTCCTCGCTCAGGGTGCCGTTTTCCATCTTTTGCAGAAACTCGGTCTGTAAGCACTGTTCCCACACGGGCAGGTCGGCCTGCACCAGCGCCGAAACGAAGGGCAGGTCAGTCACGGACAAAATCTCCCTTCAGGTTGAAGGTGTGATCCATGGGCCCAGAGCCGTGCCCTAAATCCAGCATGGCAGACAGACAGCCGGAAATGTAGGCCTTGGCACGCTCCACGGCAGTGTCAAGGTCGTAGCCCTTTGCCAGATTGGAAGCGATGGCGCTGGACAGGGTGCAGCCGGTGCCGTGGGTGTTGGGGTTTGCGATGCGCTTGCCCTTGAACCACTTGCCGGTGCCGCCGCGCCACAAAAGGTCGTCGGCATCGTTGATCTGGTGGCCGCCCTTGCACAGCACGGCGCAGCCGTAACGCTGGCTGATGGTGCGGGCAGCAGCTTCCATGTCGGCGGCGTTGGCAATGGTCATGCCGGACAGGATCTCCGCTTCCGGGATGTTGGGGGTAAGCACCTCAGCCAGCGGCAGCAGCTTTTCGGTCAGCGCCTGCACGGCATCGTCCTGCAGCAGCTTTGCGCCGGAGGTAGCCACCATCACAGGGTCCACCACGATATGCTTTGCGCCGTAGAAGTGCAGCCGCTCGGCGATGGTGTCGATGAGCGGGGCAGAGGATACCATGCCGATCTTCACCGCATCCGGGTAGATGTCGGTGAACACGGCATCGAGCTGCTGCGCCAGAAACTGCGGCGTGGTGTCAAAAATGGCGGTCACACCGGTGGTATTCTGCGCTGTCAGGGCGGTAATGGCGCTCATGGCAAACACGCCGTTGGCGGTCATGGTCTTGATATCGGCCTGGATCCCGGCGCCGCCGCTGGAATCACTGCCGGCAATGGTCAATGCAGTTTTCATAGATAAACACTCCTTGTTTTTTATTCGCCCAGTGCGGTGCGGAGGTTGTCCAGCACCTTTTTGCTCAGCAGCACAAAGGCCTGCTTGGTGCGGCCGGCGGACACATTGGCGCAGCGCACGTTTTCCCGGGCAAAGAAGTTCTCAGCCACGGGTCCCGCTGCGGCGCGGGTGTCGCAGAAAAAGCGTGTGCCGGGCAGATCGAGCCACTTTTCCAGCGCAGCGGAGTCAAAGCCGGGGCCGATGGAGGTGTTGAACAGCACCTTGCCTGCACCCAGCTGGGCAAACTCGTTTTCGCCCAGCAGCAGCACATTCTTGTTCAGGCAGGTGAACACCACCTCGCTGTCCGCCAGCAGCTGGGGCAGGGGCTTGAAGGTCATACCGGCAGCTTCTGCGTCCGGCTTTGCGCTGCGGGCAAAGTAGCTGATCTCTGCGCCCATAAATTGCAGCGCATCGGCGATCATCCGGCCGGAAACGCCCAGCCCCACGATGCCCACCTTCAGGCCGGTGATCTCCACCGGCTCGTCCCGCAGCATGGGCATCCCAAAGCCGTGCAGCAGGCCGGTCAGCTCGTGCAGAACGTACTCCACAACGCCGCGGTCGCCGTAGTCCCGGATGCCCAGCACCTGGATGCCCCGGGTGCGTGCGTAGGCGATATCCACGTTGGCACTCTCCTCAGAGTACAGGCTGCAGCACATCCCGATATAGCGGATGTTGGGGCACTGCGCGATGACTTCCTTGCCCATGCGGGAGGTGTAACTCAGCAGTACGGCATCGGCGTCTCCAATGCGGCGCACCATCTCGTCATCGCTGGCGGGTACGTCCCGGTACAGTACCACCGCTTTGGCGTAGCGGTGCAGCTCCTCCTCGGCAGAGGGGATCAGGCTGACAGGCTCAATGGCAACAAGCTTTTCAAACATGACGGACTCCTCCTTATATCAGTAGAAGCAGACGGGTGAAGCCAGATTGCGCAGCAGGGAGACGGCGCTCCAGCCCGCAATGGCGCTGGTGGAGGAGCAGATATCCACCACAGCCTTTACGCCCTCGATCTCGGCAGTGATGCAGTGGTCATCGCCCACCCAGCCGGGCACGGAGTGCATGGTCACCCCGGTGATCTCAGGGCCGGTAGTAGCCAGAGAAGTAGCCACCGCCACATTCACCCGGCGGGGGAAGGTAGCAATGGCCTGTTTTGCGTTGCCGGTAAACACGGTGGTCTTTTCGGTGTCGGTCAGCAGGTGCTCTGCCCACACCGGCGTGTTGCGGAAGCCCTTTGCACCGGTGTGGGTCTCGATGCCGGCAGTCTCCGGCAAGCCCTGCGCCTGTGCCATCAGGGTGACGGTCTGCAGCACATCAAAGCCGCCGATGGCACCGCTGGTCAGGTGCACCTTGGCACCGCCCTCCACGGCAGCTGCCTTGACCTGTGCGTAGAAATCCAGATCCGCAAAGGCACCGATGGACAGAATGACCAGATTCACGCCCCGCTTCAGCACCGGGATGGCCATAGCGCGCACCGACTCCACCGAAGCTGCCTCCACGATGTACTCCGGCTCAAGCGCCAGCAGCGCGTCCACGTCCTCACAAACAGCGCAGCCGACATTGGCGGCGGTCTTTTCAGCCGAGGCGCGGGTGCGGCTGGTCACGCCCACCAGCTCGTAGTCCGGCAGCAGACCCTTCTTCCACGCGTCAGCCACGATGTTGCCCAGAAAGCCGCAGCCCACAATACCCAATTTTGTTTTCATATCCGTATCCTAAACTCCTTTTTTCTGCCTGTGGCAGCATATTCAAAGCCAGTATACCATACCGGGTACAAAAAGGGAAATAATGTTTGCAGCAGCCCGGCGGTGCAGGACATAAAAAGTTAACAAAATAAATTACAAAAAAATTACAATACCCTATTGCAAAATGGTTTCAAAAGAGTTACAATATGATTACAGCAAGGGCAAAGCCCCAAGGCTGTGTGTGAAATCTTTTTCTTCTTGTTTTTGGGATACTGGGCGCGGATCCTCCTCCTCCGGCTGTTCTCCTTCACAGCTATGATCCATGCGCCGCACAGGCAGTGTCCCGCTTCGTGTGCAAAAGGGCTCGTCCGGTGATTCGGACGAGCTTTTTTGCATTCTGTAAGCTCTGTTTTGGCTGCAAAAGTGATACTTCAAAAATCAAAGTATGACCAATGCCTAAAAACGCTTGGCAAATTGTCTGTTTTTCCGCAAAGGACAATTATAAAGTTTGGCGCGGCAGGGGTTTGTATTCTTGCGGGCTTTGTGGTAAAGTATATACAATCAATTTATAGGCAGCAAACATGAAGGATTTTGATGCTGATCTTTATCGGATGCGTTAAGGTGTATCTGAAAACAAAGAAAATGACGAATATTTCGCAAGCACAAGCAGGATTTAAGGCAAATAGCCGCAGGAATCCTTTGTGGATTTCAAGGCTGTTTAACGCAAAATCCAGCTGTGCTTGTAGAAATAGGCTAAATTTTCGACTTTTCAGATACACCCTAAGAGAAAAGGAGTTTGATTATGGCTTATTTCTACGAAGAACCCTCCCGCACCTTTGGCGAGTATCTGCTGGTCCCCGGCTATTCCTCTGCGGAGAATGTGCCTACGGCGGTCAGCCTGAAGACCCCGCTGGTCAAGTACCGCAAGGGGCAGGAGGAGTGCCCGCTGCAGATGAATATCCCCATGATCAGCGCCATCATGCAGTCGGTCTCCGGCGATAAGCTGGCCATTGCACTGGCTCGTCAGGGCGGCGTTTCCTTTATCTATGGCTCTCAGAGCATCGAGAACGAGGCCGCTATGGTGCGCCGCGTCAAGAGCTTCAAGGCCGGCTATGTGGTGTCCGATTCCAATCTGGCTCCCACTGCCACCCTGCATGATGTGCTGGAGCTGAAGGCGCGCACCGGTCACTCCACCATTGCCATCACTGCCGACGGTACTCCCAATGGCAAGCTGCTGGGCATCGTGGCTTCCCGCGATTACCGCATCAACCACACCCCGGACGATGCCTGCGTCACCACCTTTATGACCCCCATTGAAAAGCTGGTCACTGCTCCTGCCAACACCTCCCTGCACGACTGCAACAACATCATCTGGGACAACAAGATCAACACCCTGCCGCTGGTGGATGCCGAGGGCAATCTGGTGTATATGGTGTTCCGCAAGGACTACGACTCCCACAAGGCAAACGTCAACGAGCTGCTGGATAAGAACAAGAGCTATGTTGTGGGTGCCGGCATCAACACCCGCGACTACGCTCAGCGCGTGCCCGCACTGGTAGAGGCCGGTGTGGATGTGCTGTGCATCGACTCCTCCGAGGGCTACTCCGAGTGGCAGAGCCGCACCATCGGCTGGATCCGCGAGCACTACGGCGACACCGTCAAGGTGGGTGCCGGCAAGGCGGCGGACCCCGCGGGCTTCCGCTTCCTCGCTGAGGCTGGTGCAGACTTTGTGAAGATCGGCATCGGCGGCGGCTCCATCTGCATCACCCGCGAGACCAAGGGCATCGGCCGTGGTCAGGCTACCGCTGTCATCGAGGTTGCCAAGGCACGCGATGAGTACTACAAGGAGACCGGCATCTATGTGCCCATCTGCTCCGACGGCGGCATCGTCCATGACTACCACATCACCCTCGCGCTGGCTATGGGCGCAGACTTTGTGATGCTGGGCCGCTACTTTGCCCGCTTTGACGAGAGCCCCACGAACAAGGTGCGCATCAACGGCCAGTATATGAAGGAGTACTGGGGCGAAGGTTCCAACCGTGCCCGCAACTGGCAGCGCTACGATCTGGGCGGCTCCACCAAGCTGAGCTTTGAGGAGGGCGTGGACAGCTATGTGCCCTACGCAGGCCCTCTGGCGGACGGTGTGCAGACCACCCTGTACAAGGTCAAGAGCACCATGTGCAACTGCGGCGCTCTGTCCATCCCCGAACTGCAGCAGAAGGCCAAGCTGACCGTTGTTTCCTCCACCTCCATCGTGGAGGGCGGCAGCCACGACGTTGTGCTGAAGAACGCCACCCCCAGCATTATGAACGGCTGAGCCTGATTTATTTGTTATAAGCGCAGAGACCGCTGCACAGCGTTTGTGCAGCGGTCTTTTTGCGCGAAAATACTTGCACAGGCAGGGAAATCGTGCTATCATGATAGAAACGCTCTGTCATGACAGGGCGGCAGATCCCCCTGCCGGGCAAGCGGCAGGCGGCGCGCAGTAGGGAAGAACTGACGCCGGGTACAGATAGAGAGGAAAACATTCATGAACGAGATCAAGGTTGAGCCTTATATCCCCGATGAGGACTACGATAACCCCGCGATGGTGGTGGATTTTTACGAATTTACCATGGCAAACTGCCTGTTCCTGCATGGTTTTAAGGATACCACGCTGGTGTTTGATATGTTCTTCCGCAAGAACCCGGACAATCAGGGCTATTCCATCAGCGCAGGCCAGCGCAAGCTGACCCGCTTTTTGCTGGACTATCACTTTAATGAGCAGGATATCCACTGGCTGCGCACCAAGGGCATGAGCGAGGAGTTCTGCGAGTATCTGCGCACCTACAAGTGGAAGGGCGATATGTACGCCCTGCCCGAAGGC
>OGGZ01003161.1_pt1 | contig 10001 bp, 9 predicted proteins | sample 1571371 | NCBI WGS metagenome assembly OGGZ01 (sample SAMEA2582025, study PRJEB24529) | metagenome | biome: Human gut stool | place: China | collected 2011
GATTGCGTACATTTTGTTCATTCCTTTTCGTTGTACTCGCTGGTCGTAAAGGCAGACCCTCACGGGGCCGTTTCCGGTGCCCACACCATGCGGCTAGAATATTATAGCAGAAAAAAGTCCGCTTTGCAAGAGCTTTTCGGACATTATTTCAAAGTTTTTTGAAATTTCAGGTGTCAACTGTTCAATCCGTGGACTATCGGTATCTGATTGCGTGATCCATAAACGACCCGAAGTATGCGAACCTTTTTCTTCTCTTGCAGGACACGATAGTAAAGAAGATAATTTCCAATTACTTTTCTTCGGACGTTCTTTCCCGGCAGATATTCCACAAAAATACGGCTCCCGCTGGATGGAAAGTCACACAATCTCCGGATGCATTGTTCCACATCATTCAGAAAGTTCATGGCTGCGCTGGCATTGCTCAGCTCATCCCGGATATACCCTGCAATTTCGTCAATATCTTTTTCTGCACGGTCTGTCAATTCATAGCCATAATCAGACCGCATACTTTCTCCTCAATTCAGCCATTGCGGTCGGACCATCTACTATACGGCCTTCTTCGTCATCTTTCAGCCCTTCCATTACCAGTTTCAGTTCTTCCATTTCCTTCATGGTCCGCTCGTAGTAATCAATATCCATCACCACAAGACGGCCGTAACCATTTTTTGTCACAAACACCGGGCCGTTTTCCTCGGCGCAGCGGCGCTCGATCTCCACGGTATTCTTCAATTCACGCATCGGAACGATCTGCATATAGTACCTCCTGTGATTCCTGCGGCTTTTTCTGTGTCTTTATTGTACATCAAAAAGAGCCACAGTGCAAGAGAAGTTTTTCTTCTCTGCACTATGGCTTTGGTTCTTATTTCTGCTCTTTGTTCTGTTTGTCCAGCTCCGCCTTCACGGCCTCATTCCACGCTGCCGTTTTCTCAACGAACTCCGCGCGGGATGCAGAGGCCGGCAGAGCAGTGTCCTTCCCCGCAAAGGCAGTGGGGCCGTCCAGCTTTTTCATCCGTGCCCGGTTCTCGCTGTTCAGGGGCAGCTCTACCACCAGGGGCTTGTCCCTGAACTTCCTTGTCAGGAGGATCTCGGCGATCACGCCGCCCACAACGGCAATGCCTGCCACCAGCTGGGACACCCGCAGGCCGATGCTGGGCACCAGCAGCAGGCTGTCGGTGCGGAGGGCTTCGATCCAGAAGCGGCCCGCTCCGTACCAGACGAGGTACCGCAGGGCGATATCTCCTGCAAACCTGCGTTTTTTGATGTAGCGCACCAGCAGAAACAGGCCCACAAAGCACCAGATGCTCTCATATAAGAAGGTGGGATGCACCGGCAGGTTCGGGTCGATGGTCACACCTTTGGGCACCGTGACCACGCTGCTCGTCAGGTAATCGTGGGTCGCCTGGCTGTACATGCCCCAGGGCAGGGTGGTGTTGCAGCCAAAGGCCTCCTGATTGAAAAAGTTGCCCCAGCGGCCGCAGCCCTGCCCGAGAAGAAAGCCCATGGCGGTAAGGTCGAACATAGGCAGCACCGGCACGCCCCGCCACTTGCAGGCCAGACCGCCGAACAAAAAGCCGCCAATGATGCCGCCGTAAATGGCAAGGCCGCCATCCCGGATGGCGATCATCTCCCAGATGCTCTCATATTTAAAAGGTGCCATGGCCACATAGTAGGCGCGGGCGCTGATGATGCCCAGCACTACGCCGATGAGGATGACATCCACCATACTGTCGGGGTCTACGCCAAACTCGATGCTGTGCCGGAAGGCAAAGACCAGCGCCAGACACAGACCCACCGCAATGCACACGCCGTACCAGTAGATGCTGACCCCGCCGATGGTAAAGGCCACACGGTTCAGCTGAAAGCTCAGCCCCAGACCCGGGAACTGTACCAGATTTGTAAGATGGTTCATCCTTCTTCCTCCTCGTCCTCTTCTGCCGCCTGCGCCGTGCCGTCCGGCTGGATGTACATGGTAGCCATGCGGTCGGTGCACAGGATGTGCTGCAAAGCAGCGTCCGCATCCTCTGCGGTCAGCCCGGCCAGCATGGAGATCTGCTGCGCCACCGTCTGGCCGCTGAGGGCAAAGTCTGCCATCTGGCTGGCGGAGTCCTCCACGTTTTCCAGATTTTCGATCAGCTGGCCGTACTTTTCGTTCTTGCACAGGGTAAACACTTCCCTGTCCACACCGGCGGCGCGCACCCGGGCGATCTCGTCCAGCAGCAGCTGGCGCACGGTATCCGGCACATCGCTCTCGCCGGTGAACAGGATGCAGCAGCAGCCGTCCACCCGCAGCACCTCGCCGCCAAAGCCGGGGTTCACAAGACCCTCGTCATATAGGCGGCGGTACAGCGGCGACATTCCGCCCACGATGCAGCTGAGCACAAGATCGTACAGCGCCTCGGTGCGCAGATCGTCCGCAGGCAGCGGCTCTTCCTTAAAGCCTACGCCGAAGCAGGGCTTGGAAACCGGCATGGTCAGCGTTTTTTCCGTAGCGGCAAGGGTCATAGGCTCCGTGGCCCACAGCCGCTGCACCTTTTGTGCCGGGCGGGGCTCCATCAGGCCGTGCCGTTCACAGGCGGACAAGATCTGCTCCATGGTGGTGTTACCGGCCGCAGCCAGCACCATATTGCCCGGGGCATAAAAGGCCTTGCAGCTATTGTACAGCATGGCGGGCGTGATCTCGGCAATGCTTTCCACCGTGCCCGCGATGTCGCTGCGGATGGGGTGGCTGTGGTACAGGCACTCGAACAGGCCGGTGATGAGCCGCCAGTCCGGGCTGTCATCGTACATTTTGATCTCCTGCCCGATGATGCCCTGCTCCTTGGCGATGGTCTGCTCGGTAAAGTAGGGGTGGCCTACCATGCCCAGCAGCACGTCCAAGCTTTCGTCCAGCTGCTGGGTGGCGGTGAACAGGTAGCAGGTGCGGTCAAAGCTGGTAAATGCGTTGGCGTTGGCACCGGTCTTTGCGTACTTGGCAAAGGCATCGCCGTCCTCGTCCTCGAACATCTTGTGTTCCAGAAAATGCGCCACACCCGCCGGCAGATGCACCGTTTGCCCGTTCAGGCAGAAATCCCGGTCGATGGAGCCGAACTTGGTGGCATAGATCACATGGGTGCTGGAATAGCCCGGCATGGGGCGCACCAGCACCGTCAGGCCGGAGGGCAGGGTCTGCCACTGGTCGGCCACGGTCTTTTCCAGCAGGGTCTGGTTATTCTGCGGCATGGGCAGCATCCTCCTTTGTAAGCAGATAGCTGACCGAGAGGGTCAGGCGGCGCAGGATATCCCGCACCTCGTCCTTGGTCACGGCACGCAGGGCATTCCGTGCCTGCTCCGGGCTCTGGATAGGCGCAGCGCTGTTGGCACCGGCGCGCAGCACCTCGATGTAGTACCAGCTCTCGATGCCGCCAAGACTGTCCTCTACCCCGTTCATGCCGCTGAGCAAACCCCGGCGGCAATCCTCAAATTCTTCGTCGGTAATGGGACCGGTGCACAGGTCGGCAAGCTCTTTCAGAATCGCCTGCTCTGCGCGGGCGGCATCGGCGTGCTCCACGCCGCTGTTCACCGCCATGCTGCCGGTAAAGCTCTGGAACGAGGAGGAGCAGTAGTAGCACAGATGGTCCCGTTCCCGCACATTGAGGAACAGGCGGCTGGTCACGCTGCCGCCGTACAGTGCCATGGCAAGGCGCACGGCTGCCAGCTGCTGCGGCTGCATGGGCTGCCCCAGCGTGAACAGCATACACAGCTTTGCCTGCACCATATCGTAGTTTTCGGTCTTGTGCACCGGTGCAATGGCGGGCATGGCCATGTTTTCCACCAGCGGCAGCGGGGCGCGGTCGATGCAGGCAAGCTCTGCCAGCAAAGCGTCCCGGATGGCAGCGGTCTGGGCGGCATCGCAGCCCAGCACCAGCAGCTCGATATTGGCGGTGCGCAGCATCTGCCGGTAGGCGGCGGTCAGCATGGCCGGGGTAAGGCCGTCCACCTCTTCCAGATAGCCCTCCTGCCGCACGCCCGCCGGGCTGTCGCCAAAGAATTCCCGGTTGGCCTGATGCAGGCAGTAGATGCGTTTATCGTTGATCTCGTCCTCAAGGCCTTTTTTCAGCATCTGCTTTTCAATGCTGACGGCCTGCGGGTCAAAGCAGCCGTCCACAAGATAAGGATGGAAAGCCGCACCCAGCGCGATTTTGGTATACTCGGCGGTCAGCGCCTCGCCCTCCAGCGCAAAGGCGTCTTTGATGCCGGTCACGCTGACGCAGAGGTTATGGTTGCAGCCCATGGGGCGGGCGTCCACGGTCAGGTCTGCACCGTAGAGCTTTGCCAGCTTTTTGGTCAGCCGGGTCATATCCGGGCAGTCCGCATAGCCGCGCTCCATCACCAGCGGCAAAAGCGCATGGGCAGTGGCTGTTTTACGCTCTGCCGGAAAGGCAAAGTGGATGCTGATACGGCAGCGGTTGAATTTAGAAGCCGGGTCGCAGGAAAGATGCACGCCCGGTGCAATGAGAGTACGTTCCAATGATAGTTCCCTTCTCTCTGCGCCGCAGCACAGAGCATTTGATTCAGTCTGCCCGCTGCAGGGCGATGAACTCTTCTAAGCTCAGGCCGCTGGCGCGGATGGCAAGGGCGTTTTCCACCCCTACATAGCGCCAGTGCCACGGCTCGAACACGATGCCGGTGGCGGCCTGCCTGTCCTGCGGGTAGCGCAGGATAAAGCCGTATTCCGCCGCATAGGCCGTAAGCCACTCGTAGGCACGGGTCTCGGCAAAGCTGGTATCCTGCTGCGGGTCGTCCGCGCTGAGGATATCTGCCGCGTAGCCGGTGCCGTGCTCGTTGGCGTTGGCAGCGGGCTGGATGGTAGCCGCCAGACGGGCGGCTTCCTCTTCGCTCTTGCGCTTATCGCGGTAGGTCTGCACCCGGGCTTCATAGGCATCCTGCCGGGTGTCGGCGTCCTGATAACCGGCCACAAGGGTCAGGCTGACGCCGTCCGCCTGCGCGGCGGCGGCCATGCTGCGGTACTGCATGGCGGCTTCGGCTTCCAGCTGCTGGCCGGTGGTCTCGTCGGCAATATCCAGCAGCGGGGTCGGCTCGACGGTATAGGGCAGATTGGCATTTACCAGCGTAAGCCGCGTGTCTGCGGCGTTGAACACATAGTCTGCGCCGTTGTACACGCTGGCTGCAAATACCTTTGGCCCGGCCAGCAGGCTGTGCACCTTGGGCAGCAGCCACAGGATGCCGCCGGTCAGCAGCGCCACCACCGCAGCGCAGCCGGCCAGAAACAGCACCCAGTTGCGGGCCAGCCGCAGCATTTTGCGGCGTTTCCATTGTTGATAGGTCAGGCGCTTATCAGCAGGCGCTCTGGAGGTACGGGTGGGTTCACTCATGCGGCGGGGCTCCTTTTCGGCATAGTTGCAGCGCCGGTGCGCCGCACAGATTCAAACTATATTATACACCCCTTTGCAATTTGTGTAAACGCCGCCGTGTGTAAAAAAATTATGACCCGCCCGCCCCCGGCAGGGAGCAGACAGGCCATAACCGAAAATTTTACGCAGATCAGTCAAACAGCATATCGTGGATGGCGCTGACAGCCTTGTCGGCGTCTGCACGGTCGATGATGCAGGAGATCTTGATCTCGCTGGTGGAGATCATCTTGATGTTGATATTGTTGTTGGACAGTGCCTCGAACATCTTGGAAGCAACGCCGCTGTGGCTCTGCATACCGGCACCCACGATGGAGACCTTGGCGCAGGTGGTGTCCACGCTGACATCGCTGAAGTGTGCGCTGTCCTTCAGCACACGCATGGCCACCTCGGCTTCGCCTTCGGCACAGGTAAAGCTGATGTCCTTCTTGCCGTCGCGGCCGGTGGACTGCAGGATGATGTCCACGTTGATGTTCTTCTGTGCCAGCAGACCAAAGATCTTAAAGCTCATGCCCGGCTCGTCGGGAACGTTGAGAATCGTGATAACAGCAACATCGGTGTCCTTGGCAACACCCTTGATCAGCATACCTTCCATGTCCTTTGTAACCTCCTTAACCACCGTACCCGGGATGGGGTTCAGGCTGGAGAGCACCTCCAGCTCCACATTGTACTTTTTGGCCAGCTCCACGCTGCGGTTGTTCAGCACCTGTGCGCCCAGAGATGCCAGCTCCAGCATCTCGTCAAAGGTGATTTCCTCCAGCTTGCGGGTGTTGCGCACCTTGCGCGGGTCGGCGGTGTAAACGCCCTCCACATCCGTATAGATCTGGCAGCGGTCGGCGTGCAGGGCAGCGGCAATGGCCACAGCACTGGTGTCGGAGCCGCCGCGTCCCAAGGTGGTGATATCGTCCAGCTTGTTCAGACCCTGGAAACCTGCCACCACCACCACACGGTTGCGCTCCAGCTCCGAGGAGATCCGCTCGGTCTCCAGCCGGGTGATGCGCGCCTTGGTGTAGGCACGGTCGGTGCGGAAGCCAGCCTGCCAGCCGGTCAGGCTGATGGCATGGCAGCCCAGCTCGTTCAGCGCCATGGCCAGCAGTGCGATGCTGATCTGCTCGCCGGAGGCCAGCAGCATATCCATCTCACGCGCCGAGGGGTTATGGGTGATTTCCCCTGCCTTGGCGATCAGGTCATCGGTGGTGTCGCCCTGTGCGGAAACTACCACCACTACGTCATTGCCCGCGTTGTGGGTGTTGGCCACGATCCGCGCAACGTTGAAGATACGGTCACGGTCCTTTACGGAGGAACCGCCGAATTTCTGTACGATCAACGCCATATCTTGTCACTCTCCTCTTTACGCCCCGCGCTTGCGGGGGCTTACCGGGCGGAAGCGTTCTTGCACTTCCCTTACCCGTTTATCATTCCACAGTCGCGCCGGTGTTATCGGCATCCAGCTGCAACAGTGTAAATGCTTCACATCCGTCCAGACCTTCCAGCAGCTCCAGACCTTTTTCCAGCTTGGAATAGAACTTTTCAGCTTCGGCCTTTTCGGCCACTGCCATGACCGTGCTGCCTGCACCGGAGACATACACGGCTTTTGCGCCGCACAGCCGCGCCATATCGAACACCTCGCGGGAGCCGGGCATCAGGGGCATCCGGTACTGCTGGTGCAGCTTATCCTCAGTAGCAATGGCCAGCAGGTCGTGCCGTCCCTCGCAGAAAGCTGCGGGCACCAGCGCCGCACGGGACAGGTTATACACCGCGTCCTTATGGGATACCTCCTTGGGCAGGGCCGCGCGGGCTGCTTCGGTCAGCAGCTTGTAGTCCGGCACGATGGCAGCAAAACAGAGACTTTCGTCCACATTCCGCTTGACCGAATACACCTTGCCGTCCTCGAACACGCTGCTGGTCAGACCGCCCAGCAGTGCCGGGGCCACGTTATCGGGGTGTCCCTCAATGGCAGTTGCCAGCGTGAGCAGCTCCTGCGTGTTGAGCACATCGCCCAGCATCCGGTTTGCGCCCAGCAGACCTGCGATGATGCAGGCCGAAGAAGAGCCCAGACCGCGTGCCATGGGGATGGGGTTCGTCTGGGTGATCTTGAGGGGCGGGATCTGCTTGCCCACTTTTTCGAACAGACCCTTGGCGGAGCGGTACACGAGATTCGACTCGCCCCGGGGGATGCGGGTGCCGTCCGATGCTGAGATCTCCAGCACCTCGTTGTCCTCAAAGGTGACTGTGTTGTACAACGTAACTGCCAGACCCAGCGCATCGAAGCCGGAGCCTACGTTGGCGCTGGTGGCAGGAACCGAAACCTTGATCTTCATTGCCGCAGTTCCTTTCCGTTACACTTCTTCGGGCAGACGCTTGAGCACCAGCTTCACGCTGCCGCCCACGGCCTCCACCTTGCGCGCGGCTTCTGCCAGCGCACGCTCATCGGCGCGCTCCACAAAGTAGGCGCAGCCCTCGTACCGCTCATCCACCACCTTGCCGTAGCCGTAGATGGCTTCCACCACAGCGGGTGCAATGCCCGCCACACGCACATAATATGCAGCGGGAGCCGGGTCGGTGAGCATACCGTCCACCGGGTCTGCGGGCTGCCAGAACAGGCTGTCGTGCACCTGTGCGCCGTTTTTCAGGGCATCCACCACGTCTGCCACCACAGCGCTGGCGGTGGGCAGCTTGCCCGCGCCCTTGCCGTAGAACACCACATCGCCCAGCATATCGCCCTTGACCAGCACCGCGTTGAACACATCGTCCACGCTGGCCAGCTGGTTTGCCTTGGGTACCAGACACGGCTCTACGCCGGCAGCCACGCTGCCGTCCTTGCCAAGCTTCATCCATGCAATCAGCTTGATGACGCAGCCCAGCTTTTCGGCGCTGGCCACATCGGCGGCGGTAATGGCGCGGATGCCCCGGGTGGGAATGTTCTGGGGGTAAATCTGGTGGCCGCACACCATGGAGGACAGGATGGCGATCTTGCGGCAGGCATCGCGGCCGTCCACGTCATCGCTGGGGTCCTTGGTCTCGGCGTAGCCCAGCTCCTGCGCAATGTGCAGCGCATCCTCAAAGCCAAGGCTCTCCCGCACCATTTTGGTGAGCATGAAGTTGGTGGTGCCGTTCACGATGCCCTCCACTTCGGTGATGACATTGGCCGCCAGGCACTGGTGCATGGGAGTGATGATGGGCGTACCGCCGCCCACAGAAGCCTCGAACAGGAAGGCACAGTCGTGCTCCTTTGCCAGCGCCAGCAGCTCTGCGCCGTAGGTGGCCACCATCTCCTTGTTGGAGGTGCACACGCTGCGGCCGCTCTCCAGACACGCCTTGACATAGGGGTAAGCAAAGCGGGTGCCGCCGATGGTCTCCACCACCACCCGGATCTCCGGGTCCTGCAGGATCACATCAATGCTTTTGACCACCAAAGGCTCCACCGGGTTGCCTGTAAAGTCCTTCGGGTCCAGAATGTACTTTACCTCCACCGGTTCGCCAGCCCGGCGGGAGACGCTTGCGGCATTGCGGCGCAGCACCTCGTACACGCCGCTGCCCACCGTGCCAAAGCCCAGAATTGCAATTTTAGCCATACTCTCTTTCCCTCGTTTCCTGTTTTGTTACAGGTTATACCCACAGCGCACACCCACGACCATGCGCTGGCGCGAAAGCTTTTCGGTCAGTTCCTCCGGGGACATCTGCATGGTGTCGGTGCGGATGGTGACCGCCACCAGCGCAGCCCCGTTTTCCGGGGTGGACTGGTTGATGGTCACAATGCTGGCACCTGCGGCGCTGATGCCTGCCAGAAGGCTTTGCAGCGCACCGGTCTCGTCCCGCAGGGTGGCCATGACCGTGATGACCTCACGGCCGTTCTCGGAATCAAAGATACAATCCTTATACTTATAAAATGCGCTGCGCGAAAGCTCTACCGCACGGGTCGCAGCTGAAATACTGCGGGCTTCTCCGCTGGCCAGCAGCTCCTTGGCGCGCACCACCTTGAGAAAGACCTCCGGCAGCACCTGCGCATCTACCAGATAAAAACGGCGTTCCAACTTGTTCACCTCACAAACACAAGTGTTCTTGCAGTGAATATAATAGCATCCGGCCCCCTGCAATGCAAGAGGTCGGATGCGTTTTTGTCAGATTATCCAGTTTTGCTGCGGCAAGCGCGGTATTTCCTTGCCGGATTCACCCCGCGCCGGTGCCGATAGTACGCCTTTTGTCCTTCATATGGCTACAGATCAGTCTGTATCCTGATTGCCTGTATCCGCAGGAATGACAGCCTGCTCCGGTGCCGCAGTCTCCGCAGGTGCAGCCGCTGCAGGAGCTGCTGCATGGGAGTAGTTGCAGGTACCAGGCAGATCATCGGCGCGGTAGTAGCCCACGGCGGTGCTGGGGCAGGAGCCGCCTGCCAGCAGGCCGCTCTGGGTGCAGTAGCGGCGCTCCACCACACCGGCAGAGGTCGGGAATGCCTTATACGGCAGGTCTGCCTGCACCTGTTCCATCAGCGCCTTCCACGCCATAACACAGGTACGGGTCTTGGCCTGCTGCTTACCCAGCGTCTTGGTCATATCATAGGGTGCATCGTAGCCCGACCACACGGCGGTAACG
>OGGZ01003162.1_pt1 | contig 9994 bp, 6 predicted proteins | sample 1571371 | NCBI WGS metagenome assembly OGGZ01 (sample SAMEA2582025, study PRJEB24529) | metagenome | biome: Human gut stool | place: China | collected 2011
GAGGCCGCCGGGAGCCGCGCCTCCTGCGCGGGAGCGGCGGCGGGGGCGCCGGTCTTGCCCAGGGCATCTAGCACCGTGTGGTAGACCGCGTCGAACACATCGTGCTCCCGGGCGAACTTCACTTGAGTCTTCGCGGGGTGGACGTTCACGTCCACCGCCGTCACCGGCAGGGTGACGGACAGGACGCAGCCGGGGAACTTACCCTTCATGATCTGGTTGCGGTAGCCCTCCTCCAGCGCCGCCGTCAGCAGCTGGGACTTGATGAACCGGCCGTTGACGAAGAACACCTGCATGGACCGGGAGCCCCGGCCCATCAGCGGCGCGGTGACAAAACCGGAGACCGTGATGTCCCCTCCGCTGCCGGACACCGGCACCAGCCCCCGGGCGAAGTCCCGGCCCAGGGCAGCGTAGACGGCGGAGTCCAGCTTTCCGTCGCCGGGGGTCAGCAGGGCCTCCACCCCGTCCTTGATGAACTTGAAGGAGATGTCCGGATGGGACAGGGCCAGATGCTGCATGAGGCCGTTCACCGCCGCAGTCTCCGCACTGTCCTTGCGCATGAACTTCAGCCGGGCGGGGGTGTTGTAAAACAGGTCCCGGACCGTGATGGTGGTGCCCTCCGGCGCACCGGCGGGCTCCACTGCGCCGGGCACACCGCCCTCCATCGTGCCGGTTTGGCGGGTGAGGATGTCCACCCGGCTGACGGCGGAGATGGCGGCCAGGGCCTCGCCCCGGAACCCCAGAGTGCCGATCTTCCCCAGGTCCTCCTCCGTCCGCAGCTTGGAGGTGGCGTGGCGCAGGAAGGCGGTGGGGAGCTCCTCCGGCGCGATGCCGCAGCCGTTGTCCGTCACCCGGATCATGCCCATGCCGCCCCGGCGGATCTCCACCACCACGGCAGAGCTGCCGGCGTCGACGGCGTTTTCCACCAGCTCCTTCACCACGCTGGCAGGCCGCTCCACGACCTCACCGGCGGCGATCAGGTCCGCTACGTGGCAATCTAATTGTTGAATGTGAGGCATACGATCTCTCCTTACAGCAATGCTGCCAAAACAGGAATGGTAATAATAGACATCAGGGTGGTCAGGAAAATGCTCTGGGCCATACATTCGGTGTCACCGCCGTATTCCATGGCCAGCATACTGCCGTTGAGGGCGGTGGGCATGGCCATGAGGATCACGGCGATATTAGCCACCAGAGGTGTGCCGATACCGGTCCACTTCAGGAGCAGCCACAGCATAATGGGAAGGATCAGAAGTCGGAAGGCCGCCAGAGCCCACAGCCGCGGTGAGGTAAATGCCCGTCCAAAAGGCAAATCTGCCAGCAGAGAACCGACCAATAAGAGGGATAAGGGGGTTGTCAGGCTGCCTGTAAAGTTCAGACACTCCCCAAGTAAGGCTGGCATATTGATGTGGAACAGGGCCACCATCAAGGCAATCACCGAGGCAACGATACATGGCGATAGCAACTGCTGCCAACGAAACTTTGCCTGTCCAGCCAGTATCAAGGGACCCAGAGAATAGGACAGCAGGTTAAAGGGCAGGACCAGGATCACGGCATAGAACAGTGCCTCCTGACCAAAGAGAGCGACCGATACCGGATAGCCGATAAAGGCCATATTTGAAAAAATCAACGAATAGCGCCAGACACACTGCTGCTTGACTGTTCCACCCAACAGGTGGGGCACAAAGGTAGCGGCACAGAAACCCAGCCCATAATAAACGATTGCTACCTTTAAAACGGAAAGAATTTCCTCGGTACTGGGCAGGGTATCTCCAGCGGAGACGGAGCCTAAAATCAGGCAAGGCACAATGATACCCAGGAGCAAACGGCAAAGATTCTGATCCGTTTGCTTGCTCAGATATCCCAGCTTGTGGGCGAGAAAACCTGCGGCCATGCAGAAGAGAATGACCAGCATTTCAGAAAACACGTCAAAAAAACTCACAGAACTCCACGCTCGATTCTATATAGGGTATCACATACCTGCCAACACATGAAGGGCATTGGCGGCGGCGTGGAGCAGAATGGAGCTCCACAGGGTCCCGGTGTGGTCATAGGCCCAGGCCAGCACCAGACCCGGCACCAGATACTGCACCATCAGCAGGAAATAGGTGATGTCCTGCCGCACTACGGCAAACTGCCACACATGGAGCAGAGCGAACAGCAGACAACTCACCACATAGGCCACCGTCCGGCTTTTGCTTTTCAGATTGCCGAATACCAGCCCGCGAAACAGCACTTCCTCCACGAAGGGAGCCAGGAAAATTACAATCAGCAGCGTTACTCTGGGGGCGTCATGGATCTGGGCGGAGATAGTGGTGTCATTCAGGTTGGTGTGGTTGTTCACCAGCATCCGGGTCAGCCGGTAGACTAACTCATTGAGGCCGTACAGAGCGATGAGACCCACTAAGATCGACTTGCAGGCGTTGCCCAAATTGTCCGCGAAGTTCCGGGTGGTGCGGCCCAGAAAGCTGTGGAAAATAATGAGCGTAACGGCAAACAATGTGTAATAATAGATGGCATTTTGCAGCGAGGGCGAAATGCTGGCATCCAGCAGCCGCTCCGCCAATCGGAACAGGGGCGCTGTGGCAAAGGGCAGCACCACCAGATAGATCACAAAGAAAACAGTTCCGGCGATCTGCTCACCGGGGGTCATATAGGAGGCGGATTTACGTTTGGCCATTGCAAGGCTCCTTTGAATGGTTCTCCCTGAAAGGGAGGACCCAGAATGTGCGGCGAATCGCCGCAGGGATGAACCACGGTGCCGCTATGCGGCACGGGAAGGCACGGCTTTGCCGTGCAGAATGTCCCCCACATTTTCTTTTTGTCTTGCCAAAAAGAAAACGTGCCGGACACGGTACAAAAGAAAAAACGCTGAGGGGTGATTTGACACGAAGGTGTCAAATCATCCAAAACGGGGGGCTGGCCGTCACAAACTGCCGACCAAATCCAGAAGTCTCCTACCGGCTGCGCTATACCTATTCCGCCCGGAACTGTGTCCCCGCATCAGAAAGTCCGCCGCACACCAATGTTCCAAACAGGACGCCCCCTGCCCTTCTTTCCGCTGCCGCTCCCCCGTCCAACTCCGGGAGGGGTTTCCAAAGGGGAGGGGCCACAGCCCCGCCCCTTTGTGCCAGAGGGGGTATGGGGGACGGTGGCGTCCCCCCATGTTTCGGGTGGGGGTCTAAGGGGGAGGGACCTTTGCGCTAAAGGCCCCTTCCCCTTGCCCTGTAGTGGGAGCTACCACTTGCGGGAGCAAGGAAAATGGAATGTCCCCTTGTGGGAGCAGAGAGAATATCCCCTTTGGCTTCTCGTCCCGGAAACCGGGACTGCCCTTTGTGGGAGCAGCCTTTATTTGCTCAATTTCTGCTTCAATTCATACAACAGCCCCATGGCCTCAATGGGCGTCAGGGTGTCCGGCTGGCAGCGGCGGATGGCGTCCAGTACCTCGCCCTCGCTCATGGCGTCCAGCGAGACCTGATCGCTTTCCTTCCGAGCGGCCACGTACTGTACGCCGTTTTCGTCCTCCAGTTCCTTCAGGATGACCTTGGCCCGCTGGACCACCTTCTCCGGCAGACCCGCCAGCTTGGCGACTTCGATGCCGTAGCTGCGGTCGGCGCCGCCGGGGATGATCTTCCGCAGGAAGATGATATCCTCCCCCCGGCGCTTGACGGCGATGTTGTAGTTCACCGTGCCGGGGAGGGTGTTTTCCATTTCTGTCAGCTCGTGATAATGGGTGGCAAACAAAGTTTTGGCCCCCAGCGTCTTTTTGTCGGCGCAGTATTCCAGAACAGCCCGGGCGATGGCCATACCGTCAAAGGTGGAGGTGCCCCGGCCGATCTCGTCCAGGATCAGGAGAGAATTTTTGGTGGCCTGATGGAGAATATCGGAGACCTCCGTCATCTCCACCATGAAGGTGGACTGCCCGGCGGAGAGATCGTCACTGGCGCCGATGCGGGTGAAGATCCGATCCACCACGCCGATATGGGCGTATTTGGCGGGGACGAAGCTGCCCATCTGGGCCATGAGGACGATCAGCGCCACCTGCCGCATATAAGTGGATTTACCGGCCATGTTGGGGCCGGTGATGATGGCCACCCGTTCTTCCTTTTCACCCATAAAGGTGTCATTGGGGACGAACAGGCTGTCCTTCAGAACCTTTTCCACCACCGGATGACGGCCCTCCCGGATCTCAATGACCCCGGACTCGTCCACCTCCGGACGGCAGAAATTGTTGTGGACTGCTACGGAGGCAAAGGAGCACAGCGCGTCGCACTCCGCCACCGCCGCGGCGGTTTTCTGGATGCGCCCGGCGTTGTCCGCGATCTGCTGGCGCAGGGCGGAGAACAGCTCATATTCCAGCGCCACCACCCGCTCGGAGGCCGTCAGGATCTCATGTTCCAGATCCTTCAGCTCCTGTGTGATGAACCGCTCGCCGTTTACCAAGGTCTGTTTGCGGATGTAGGTTTCCGGCACCTGCTCCTTAAAGGCATTGGAGACCTCAATATAGTAGCCGAACACCTTGTTGTAGCCGATCTTCAGGGTGCGGATGCCGGTTTTTTCTTTCTCCTTGGCCTCCATCTCCGCCATAACGCCCTTGCCGCTTTTCAGGATGTGCCGCAGGCGGTCCACTTCTTCATTGAAGCCATCCCGGATGATGCCGCCTTCCCGGACGGAAAAGGGCGGCTCGTCACAGATGGCGGCGGCAATGTCCCCGCTGATATCGTCCAGCGTGTCCAGCTCGGCGGTCAGTTCGGTCAGACGGCGGTCGGAAAACCCGGAAAGCTGTTCCTTCAGGTTGGGCAGCTTTTCCATGGCGGCGCGGAGGGAGGTCAGGTCCCGGCCACCGGCGGTGCCATAGACGATGCGGCCAATGAGCCGTTCCATGTCTCCAAGGCCGGTCATTCCGGCGATGAGTTCTTCCCGGCGGATGGTGTCATCCACCAGTGCTGCCACGGCGCTGCTGCGGCGGTCAATATCCGTCACGGACAGGAGGGGGCGTTCTAACCAGCTTCGCAGCATCCGCCCGCCCATGGGGGTCTTGGTTTTGTCCAGCACCCAGAGGAGGCTGCCCTTCTTCTCCTTGCTCCGAAGGGTCTCTGTCAACTCCAGATTCCGGCGGGCGGCCAGATCCAGCTCCATGAACCGGCCCTGACGGTAGTAATCCAGTTCCCGGATGTGGGAGAGGTCGGTTTTCTGGGTCTCGTAGAGGTAGTTCAGCAAACCGCCCAGAGCCATGGCGGCGGCAGGTTCCCCGGCAGGCAGCCTGGAAAAGGCTTCCTCACCAAATTGGGCGCGGATGTTTTTCTCCGCCTCTGCCAGCCGGAACCGGCGCTCACCGCCGTTTTCATAGCGGCAGTGGAATTTGTCGGTAAGGACGTCTGTCAGCGCCTTCTCGCTGAATGCCCCGTCGCTGAGAATGGCCTCGGCGGGGCTGAACCGGCCCAGCTCATTGATGATGTGGGTCAGGGTATCTTTACCTGAGAAGGCGGTGAGGTGAGTCTCACCGGTGGAGAGGTCGCAGAAGGCCGCGCCGCCTCCCTGACTGTCCAGATAAATGCCGCAGAGGTAGTTGCCGGACTTATCATCCAGGCAGGCGGCGTCGATAACGGTGCCGGGGGTCACCACCCGGATAATATCCCGCTTCACCAGCCCCTTGGCGGTGGCGGGGTCCTCCATCTGCTCGCAGATGGCCACCTTGTAGCCCTTGGCGATGAGACGGGCAATATAGGACTCGCTGGCGTGATAGGGGATGCCGCACATGGGGACCCGTTCTTCCTCCGGCTTGGCGTTTTTGCCGTGGTCCCGGGAGGTCAGGGTCAGGTCCAGTTCCTTGGAAGCCAGCTTGGCATCGTCGGCGAACATCTCATAGAAGTCCCCCAGACGGAAAAACAAAATGGAATCCGGGTTGTCCTTCTTGATTTCCAGATATTGCTTCATCATGGGGGTCAGTTCCGCCATAAAAATACCTCTTTCTTTATCTTTCAGCAAATGTTTCTGTTTTATGATACCAGATCGTATAAGGGTGTGCCGCCTTGCGGCACGGGAAAGCATGGTGATACCATGCAGAATTGAATCCCCATCTTTTCTGCTTCCGCAGGGACTGTGCTCCACAGGGGATGCGGCGAACCGCCGCAGGGATGCAGGCTTTGCCTGCCGGAATGCACCCCCCATTTTCTTTTTGAAACGCCAAAAAGAAAATGCGCCGTGCACGGTGGAAAAGAAAAAGTGTTTGTTCCAAACTTGCACACAGGTGCAAGTTTGGGGGAAACGGATTCTGTGAGAACTGCTGTGCAGGTGAAGAATTGCGTACTAAATCACGGGCGGGGTGCAGAGCTTGTCCGGCCTTGTACGCCGTGCTGATAGTTGCATCAAACCTCAGGGTGCAAATAGGACACCCTCTGCTCATCTTTCCGCTGCCGCTCCCCATCCCCAAGAGGGGTTTCCAGAGGCGAGGCCCGCCTCCTTCTCCCAAGAAGGGTTTCCAAAGGGGAGGGCCGCAGCCCGCCCCTTTGTGTCGTTTCAAGGGGGCGCGGGGGGAAATCGAAATCCCCCCGCGTTTCTCTTTAGGGGGCCGGGGGGACATTCTCTTTTCAAAAGAGAATATCCCCTTGGCTTCTCCGTACCGAACCGGTACAGTTCCGCCGGGAACCCCGGTAATCTTTGCGCCAAAGGCTCCTTCCCCTTGCCCTGACATGGGAATGTCCCCCTGCGGGAGCAGCAAATCAAACCGGCTCCCCGTACAGCGCCCAGGTGTTGCTGTCCGTTATCTTTACGTCAATAAAGCTGCCGATCAGACTCTTGTCACCCTTCAGCCGCACCAGCCGGTTGCCCTCGGTGCGGGAGGCAAGGGGGAAGTTCTCGTCGTCACTCTCACCGTCCACCAGCACCCGGACGGTCTTGCCCACATAGGCGGCGTGGAGCTTGGCGGAATTGGCATTCTGGACTTCCAGGAGCTTATCGAACCACTTCTGCTTTTCGGCCCGGGTGGCGGGGTCCGGCATGGCTGCCGCCCTTGTGCCGGGACGGGGGGAGTAGATAAACGTAAACAAAGCGTCGAAGCCCACTTCCTCCACCAGAGAAACGGTGTCCATGGCTTCTGCCTCCGTCTCACCGGGGAAACCGATGATGACGTCGGAGGTCAGCACCAGACCGGGCATTACGCTTTTGGCGTAGCGAATTTCCTCTAAATATTTCTCCCGGGTGTAACGGCGGTTCATCTCCTTCAGCACCCGGTCATTGCCGGACTGGAAGGGCAGGTGCAGCTGCTTTGCCACATGGGGGCATTTGGCCATCACGTCAAAGAGCCGGTTGGTGGCGTCCTTGGGATGGCTGGACATGAAGCGGATCAGGTACTCGCCGGGGATCTTGTCGATGTCCTCCAGCAGATCCGGAAAGTGGTAATCCAGCCCCAGGTCGTTGCCGTAGGAGTTGACGTTCTGGCCCAGGAGGGTAATGTCCTTGTACCCGGCCTCCACCAGCTCCCGGACCTCCTGCAAAACGCACTGGGGGTCCCGGCTCCGCTCCCGGCCCCGGACATAGGGTACGATGCAGTAGGAGCAGAAGTTGTTGCAGCCGTACATGATGCTGACCCATGCCTTCACGCCCTTTTCCCGCACCACAGGGATGCCCTCGGCAATGGTGCCGTCCTCATTGTCCACGGCAAAGACCCGCTTCCGGGTCTCGTAGACCTGCCACAAAAGCTCCGGAAATTTCCACAGGGCATGGGGGCCGAACACCAGATCCACATGGCGGTAGGATTCCTTCACCCGCTGAGAGACCCGCTCCTCCTGCGCCATGCAGCCGCACAGGCAGATTACCTGCTCCGGGTTTTCCTTTTTTGTGTGGGTGAGAATGCCCAGATTGCCGAAGACCCGCTGTTCCGCGTGCTCCCGGACGGCGCAGGTGTTCAGGATCACCAGATCCGCCTCCTTGGGGTCCTCTGTAAAGGTAAAGCCACTGTCGGCCAGCATACCCATCAGCTTCTGGCCGTCCGCTACGTTCTGCTGACAGCCGAAGGTGTCCACGCAGGCCACAGGATGGGCTTCCCGGGAGGTGAACATCTCCTTGATCTTTGCTTCAAACTCCCGCTGACGCGCCAGCGCGTCCTCGGACACCAGTACATTTTCTCGCTTCAAATGGTATATCCTCCTAAAGTTATCTGATAAAATGAGTGGCGATCCGATCTTCCTTTTCCGGGAGACCGAACTGCTCCTTGCCCAGCGCGATGCTGCGCATCAGGAATGTCATGTTCCGGGCCAGGGTCCGCATGGTCTGAAGCCCCTCGCCGTCCTGCTCCGCTTCACCGGGCGTCCGGCCGTGAATACTGTTCCAGTATTGGCTGGAGGCCACAGGCATTCCGGAGATGGTGAAATACTTGTTCAACTCATCAAAGGTGGCGGAGCAGCCGCCCCGCCGGGCGCAGACTACGCTGGCCCCCACCTTCATGGTCTTATCAAAGGATGTGCTGTGAAACAGCCGGTCCAGACAGGCGATCAGCGTGGCGTTGGCGGAGGCGTAATACACCGGACTGGCAATCACCAGACCGTCGGCCTCCTGAAGCTTGGGGGCCAGCTCGTTTACTCCATCGTCAAAGACGCACTTGCCGGTCTTGGCACAGGCGCCGCAGGCCACGCAGCCCCGGATGTCCCGGTTTCCCAGAACCACCGTTTCCACATCGACGCCATTCTCTTTGAAAACCGCTTCCATTTCCCGCAGGGCCACGGCGGTGTTGCCGTTGGCATGGGGACTGCCGTTGAGCATTAAAACCTTCAGGGACTTCATACTTCGCACTCCTTTCAGAGCCCCGGCCTTATGTGTTTATCCACTTGAAGCCGGGAGAAAAAGCACATAACTTAACTAAAATATCATAGCATAAAAGCTCCCGGAACACAAGAAAAAGGGAGGACAAAAGTCCTCCCTTTTCTGGAATGCAGTTTGTTACGGCAGGTAGTTCAACGGGTTTTTCGCCACGCCGTTGTACCGCACCTCAAAGTGGCAGTGGTTGCCGGTGGAGTTGCCGGTGGAGCCGGCCCGGGCCACCTGCTGGCCCTTGTAAACGTGCTGCCCCACACTGACGGTGAGACTGGAGTTGTGACCGTACCGGGTGACGTAGCCATTGCCGTGGTCGATCTGCACCAGATAACCGTAGCCGCTCATCCAGCCGGAGTAGGTCACCGTGCCGCCGTCGGCGGCGTAGATGGGTGTCCCTCTGGGGACGGCGATGTCGATGCCCTTGTGGTTGGTGGAACCGATGCCGCCGGGGGATTTCCGTCCGCCGAAGTAGGAGCTGATCCGACCGCTGGTGGGCCAGCGGAAGCTGCCGGTAGGCATCCAGGTGGGCCGGACCTTGGTGCCCCGGAGCCGGTATTCGGTGACAGGCTCTTTCAAAGTCACGGAGGAGAGAATGGTCCGCTCCGTTTCCTCACCGTTGACATAGGTAGCCTTAGCCATCACGTCCGCCTTGCCGTATTCACCCTTGGAGGTCACCTTATAGTCGCCCTGATAGAGGTCAGCGCTGTCGGTGTACTCAATGTTGTAGGACACATCATCCAGATACCGTTCCTGCTTTACCACAGTCATGGTCAGGTAGGGGACAGAGGCGGACAGGGTCAGCACTTCGCCGATCTGAAGCTTATTGATGTTGTAGCCGGGGTTCAGCGCCAGCAGCTCTGCGGAGGACATGTCATTCTTGGCGGCGATCTGAGACCAGGTATCGCCCTTTTTCACCTCGTAAGTGACCTCGGCCGTCTTGGTGCTGTAAAGCAGTTCCGCAATATAGCCCAGATTCATGATCTCACTGGTGGGAACGTACTCCTGCCGGATCTCAACATCCTCTGCAAATTCACAGGAAATGGTATCTTCATCGGAGGCCGCCTTCTGCAGCTGGTCCAACAGTTCCTCCAACGCGCCCTCGTAGGGAGTGGCGCCGATGCGCACATCGTTGACATACAGGCAGTATGCAGAGGTCACAAGACCGATCTCGTCGGAAAGCTGGTCC
>OGGZ01003164.1_pt1 | contig 9993 bp, 9 predicted proteins | sample 1571371 | NCBI WGS metagenome assembly OGGZ01 (sample SAMEA2582025, study PRJEB24529) | metagenome | biome: Human gut stool | place: China | collected 2011
AAACGGTGTTCTCTTCACGGGCCAACGTCAGCTGTAGAGCCAGCAGGCCACTTCATGTCCGGCGTCGATCGCCTTTGCGGGCGGGTTGTGCTCCATGCATTCCGGCTTCCCGCACGGACAGCGCTCGTAGAACGAACAGCGGTCCTTGCCGAGTTCGGCCATGCCGAGCACCATGCCGGGGATTTCGTGCAGGCGGTGCCGCCCGCTTGTGGGCGTCCGCTGGAGGTGCGGAATACAGCCCTTGAGCGCTTTCGTATACGGATGCTGCGGGTTGAACAGAATCTGCTCGACCGAGCCTTCCTCGACCTTGCGGCCCGCGTACATCACTGCGACCTTGTCGGACACCTCCGCGACCACGCCCAGATCGTGGGTGATCATGATGATGGACATGCCCAGCTTGTGGCGCAGGTCGTTCATCAGCTCCAGGATCTGTGCCTGGATCGTCACGTCCAGCGCGGTGGTCGGCTCGTCGGCGATCAGCAGCTTCGGCTCACAGGCCAGCGCAATGGCGATCATGACGCGCTGGCGCATACCGCCGGACAGCTCGTGCGGGTACTGCTTCAGGCGGCGGTCCGGCTCGTTGATGCCGACCAGCTCCAGCAGCTCCTCGGCGCGTGCCCAGGCTTCCTGCTTGCTCTTTTTGGTGTGCAGGCGGATGACCTCCACGATCTGGTTGCCGATGGTGTACACCGGGTTCAGACTGGTCATGGGATCCTGGAAGATGATGGAGACCTCGTTGCCGCGGATCTTGCGGAAGTCCTTCTCCTTCATGTTCTCGATCTCGTGGCCGTTGAACCACACCTTGCCGCCCACCAGCTTACCGGGGTAAGCGGTCAGGCCCATGACCGAGTAAGCGGTAACGGACTTGCCGGAACCGGACTCGCCCACGATGCCCAGAACATCGCCCTGATTCATGGTAAAGGAAACGCCGTTCAGTGCCTTTACTTCGCCCGCAGGGGTGAAGAAAGAAAGGCGTTCATCTTTGATATCAAGAATTTTCTCGCTCATTTCTGTTCACCTCATCAATTCTTCAGCTTCGGGTCAAAGGCATCGCGCAGGCCATCGCCGAACAGGTTGAACACAAGGATCATCACGCTGATCATCAGTGCGGGGGCGATCAGCAGATGGGGGTAGGTGTTCATGCCCTTGACGGCATCGGTAGCCAGAGAACCCAGAGAAGGCAGCGGGGCTGCAACACCCAGACCGATGAAGCTCAGGTAGCTCTCGGTGAAGATGGAAGCCGGGATCTGCAGGGTGGTGGTAACGATCAGAGTACCGATGCAGTTGGTGAGCAGATGCTTTTTAATGATACGGCCGCTGGAAGCGCCCAGTGCGCGGGCAGCGGTAACGTACTCGCTCTCCTTCAGGATCAGGATCTGGCTGCGGACGATACGCGCCATGCCGACCCAGTACAGCAGAGCAAAGATGATAAAGATGGAAATCATGTTGGGGCCAAGGGTCTGCATCCACTTGAAGCCGGGCTTGGTAGCCAGTGCATCCAGCGGATCCTTCAGGGCCATGCCCAGCAGGATGATCAGCAGAATATCGGGGATGGTGTACAGAATATCTGTAATACGCATCATGATATTGTCCACCCAGCCGCCGGCAAAGGCCGCAACCGCACCATAGGTAGCGCCGATGATCAGCACCAGCACAGAAGCGATCAGACCGACAGACAGGCTGACGCGGGTGCCCATCATGATACGCACAGCGAAGTCACGACCCATACGGTCGGTGCCCAGAATGTGCGGGAACACCTTTTCGCCGGCATCGATGCGGGCCTGCTCAGAGGCAGAGTACTCGAACGGTGCCAGATTGTTGCTGCCCTTCACCTGCTCTGAGTAGCTGTAGGGCCACACGGCGGGCAGCAGGTAGGCAAAGATAGCAATGGCAATGATGAACACAAAGCTGACCATGGCGATCTTGTTCTTCTTCAGGCGGCGGATACCGTCCTTCCAGAAGTTGACGCTTTCGCGCATGACCACCAGGCTCTGCTTTTCCTCATTGCTGGCGGGCAGAAAATCCTCCGCGTTGAGCTGCAGGCTGAGCGGATTCTTTTTGATGTTTTCCATGAAAATCGCTCCTTTCTCTTACTGCAGCTTGATGCGCGGGTCGATGATCTTATAAAGGATATCCACGATCACGTTTGCAATGATGACCATGCTGGACAGCAGGATGGTGGTGCCCATGATCATGGTGTAGTCACGGTTGGTGATGGCAGACACGAAGTCGCGGCCCAAACCGGGCACGGAGAAGATCTTTTCCACCACAAAAGAACCGGTCATCAGGCTGGCCAGCATGGGGCCAACGTAGGTGATGACAGGCAGGATGGCGTTGCGCAGTGCGTGCTTGAACAGGATCATGAACTGGGACACGCCCTTTGCGCGGGCAGTGCGCATATAGTCCTGACCCATGACGTCCAGCAGGCTGGAGCGCATCAGACGGGTGATATAAGCCGAGGGATAGATGGCCAGTGCGGTGACCGGCATGATATAGGCGGCTGCGCTGTTCAGGCCAACGGTGGGCAGCACCTTCATGTTCATACCAAACTGGTACAAAAGCAGCACGCTGGAGATAAAGCTGGGGATCGCGATGCCGCAGGTAGCAAACACGATAATAATGTTATCCAGCCACTTGCCGCGGTTATAAGCAGAAATGCAGCCCAGCGGGATGCCCACGCACAGAGCCACCACCACTGCAATGCCTGCCAGACGGCAGGACACCGGCAGTTTGCTGGCGATGATCTGGTTCACGGTACGGCCGCGCTGGCGCAGGCTCAGACCCAGATCGCCGTGCAAAAGGCTCTTCATGTAGTTGACGTACTGCACACCCAGCGGCTTATCCAGGCCATACTTTTCGGCCAGAGCCTGCTGAGCAGCGGCACTGATGGACTTTTCTGCCACGAACGGGCCACCGGGGACCAGGTTCATGACAAAAAAGGTAACCGTAGCCACAATGAAGATACTGAAGATACCCATTGCGACACGCTTGATGATGTACTTTGCCATCGTTTGATGCCACTCCAATCCTATCAATGAATTACTGTTTTTGCTCTCAGGCCGAGCCACACTTTCCCGCAGTCCGCCAGCCTCACACATAGCGGACGTCTGTCCTTGGCACGCGGACAGAAAAGCGAATAATAAAACGATGGCATCTTGCGGTTGCATAAACACCATCGTCCATACCCGAGAAACACTCTATCTATTATAAAGACAACCTCGATTTTTGTCAATTTACATGAAAAAAATTCACTTCATTACAGCAGAGCATGAGTGAAATCTTATACTTTATACAAATTTTCTGTTTATTTGTAGGTAAAAGTGCTACTTTTTAGTTCTTTCGGACACCTGTTCCGTTGGCACGTACAATCTGTTCTCCCCTATCAGTACAAAAGGCAGTGTCTCCGCCCCTGAGCCATCCATCCATAAGGGTGCTATTTTTCTCTATATCACAAGCAAAACCACCCGCAGCTCCCCTCTCCGGCACGGTCAATGCCCGGAAAAAGGTACTGCGGATGGTCATAGGTCGTTTTGTGGGTCAGGAGTACAGCTTTGCGGTCAGCTGGGAGTACATGGCGCTCTTTTGCGCTTTATAGGAGGCCATCGCCTGATCTGCCAGAGCAGTGCTCTGGCCGTTGGCGGTCAGCACGGCACGCATCTGGCTGACGATGTTCTCCACTTCCCTGTCGTAGGACGCCTGCATCGCATACAGTCTGCCGCTTCTCGCCAGTGCAATGGAGATTTTGCGCGCCTGTGTCTGCTGAGACTCCGGCAGCGCCTTGTATTCTGCCTTTGCCCCGGCAATGCAGCTGTTCAGCTCCGACTCAGCGCGCGCCTTGACACTGTACAGCTGCTTCAGCAGCGCCTTGACCTCCGTCTCGTAGGCAGCTTCCTGTTTACCGGAAGAGGACGCCGGTTTTTCTGCGGCAGAAGCAGCGCTGGAGCTGGATATGCCGGTAGTGTTCTCCTTCTTGCCGGAAGAGGACGTATTGCTGCTCTCCGTCTGGGAGCCAGAGCTCCCCGAGGAAGCGGCAGAACCTGCTTCCTCCTGCGGAGCACTGGCCGCCGCCTCCTGTTCCCCGCCGCTGGATGCAGCAGCTTCGCCGGTCAGCTCCTCCAGCGTGATCTCGCCGCTGAGCAGCTTATCCAGATCATCATCCGTCAGGGTGAACTGTGTGCTGTCCGCCGGGGCATCCGGCAGGGTTTCCGGCAGACTGGCTGCCATGCTGCGAAGATAGAGCAGCACACCAAGGACAGCTGCTGCCAACAATGCCACCAGCGTGCCCAGCACGATCAACACGATTTTCAGGACCTTATTTTTCTTCATATCAAAATCCGCTGCCCGGGCAGAGTATTCCTCCGCCCGGGCAGTTTTCTCCTTACTAATTGGATCAGACCCACATTCCCAAAAACTTTTTGGGCTGATGCAGGGTCGCAGCGTCCAGCTCCTGATCATGGAACAGTTCATCGCCGTTGCGCACGATGCGGGCAGCCGTCTCCTTGCCAAGCAGCTTTTCCAGCTGCTGCACTCCCTGTGCCATACGGGGCGGGCGCTTGTCCGGGGAATGGGTGTCGGTGGAGATGACATGGACCAATCCCCACTGAATGAACTTGCACAGTTTTTTGCACAGCTTGGGCTCCAGCAGTGCCCCTGCATTGATCTGTGCATAAGCACCGGCGGCCACCCAGTCGTACAGCAGAGTGGGGTCCTCCAGCACATAGGGATAGCGCTCGATATGCGCGATCAGCGGCACGATGCCCTGCTGCTGCAGCTGGTACAGCGTCTGCCGGATAAAGTGCGGCTTGTGGGTGGTGGGAAACTCCAGCAGCAGATAGGCGGTGTCTCCCATGCACAGCGCTCGGGTGTCCAGCTCGCACAGACCGGGAGAGAAGAACACCTCTGCACCCAGCTTGAAGTCGAACTGCATGGGCTGCCCTTCCAGTGCGGCGGTCAGCTGCTCAAAGGCAGCCTGCCGCTTTGCCGTAAAGGCATCCACCGTGGTGCGTTCGCTGTTGAAGTGGCTGGTGAATGCGATGTTGCGCACACCATCCTCATATTCCCTGCGCAGCAGCTCCAGCGAAACCGCTGTATCCTTTGCGCCGTCATCAATGCCGGGCAAAATGTGACAATGCAGATCCGTCATAGCAGCGCTTCCTTATTCAACAACATCAGCCTTCTGTTTTTCGTAGGCATAATTGTAATTATAGGCATAGCTGTATGCGTAGCTGGAGCCCTTGAGCGCCTTCTTCATGTCGTAGCGGGTCAGCACGCTGCCCAGCACCCGGACACCGGCATCCTGCAGCTTTTTCACTGCGCCGCGCACTGCATCGGCGGGGGCAAAGTCAGAGCGCACAACGAAAACCGCGCCGTCCACATAGCGGCCGATAACCGCTGCATCGGTGACCACAGACACCGGGGGTGCATCAAAGATGACCACATCGAACTTTTCCCGCAGGGCATCCACCATGGCCTGCATCTGCGGCTGACTCAGCATCTCGGAGGGGTTCGGCGGCGGAGTGCCTGCGGGCAGGAAGGTCAGATTTATTTCCTTCAGCTCCTGCAGTGCCTCGTCCAGCGTGCACTGGTTGGACAGCACGTTGGAAACACCCTTTACGTTGTGGCCGGCCTTCAGGTAGCGGTGCAGCACCGGCTTGCGCAGGTCGCAGTCCACCAGAGCCACCCTTTTGCCGCTTTCGGCCATCGTCATCGAAAGATTGACTGCCACGTTGCTCTTGGATTCTTCCGGCACGGTACTGGTGATAACCAGTGTGTGCACGTCCATGGAGCCTGCCATAAAGTCCAGATTGGTGCGCAGAGACTTGTAGGCCTCCACATAGCCAAAGGGCATCTTTTTATCGGTGATCAGCTGCAGGGTGCGGTGCTCGCCATCAGTTTTGTTCTTTTTATTAAACAGCTTCCACATCGTCTTACACCTCCGGGATCAGGCCCAGCACGGGCAGGCCGAGCTTCTTCTGAACATCTTCATCGTCCACAACGGTATCGTGCAGCAGATGTGCCAGCACCAGAACGCCGCACACCAGAACAGCGCCCAGCAGACCGGCCATCACAACGTACTTCTTAGTCTGGGGGAACACCTTGTTGGGGTTGATGCTCACATCGCTCACCGTCTTGCAGGAGCCGGCTTCCACCTTTTCCACCAGCACATCGGGCACGATGTCCGCAATGGTCTGGGCGATCTCGCCTGCACGCTCTGCATCGGTATCAGTGACAGTGATCTGCATGATCTGGGTGGAGTCCACGCTGGTCACTTCCACCATCTTATACAGCTTGCCGTAGGTCATATCCAGATCCAGCGTGTCGATCACCTCGTTCAGCACGGTGTTGCCCTTGATGATGACCGCATAGGTGCTGATCAGGTTCTTGGCAGAGTTGAAGTTATCACTGGTAAAGGTAGAGGAATTATCCTGCCGGGTGTTCACGATCATATTGATAGAAGCCTGATACTTGGGCGTAAGCGCAAACATACACACCAGCAGGCAGATCAGCGCTGCCGCAACAGCTGCTGCCACGATCTGCACAATATGCGCCCACAGCAGGCGCGCCAGCTCCATCAGATCAATGGTCTCCTCGTCCTCCATGCTTCGGAGCGGCTGTCCCATAGTTGTTTTTTCGTCCATAGTAGAGAAACTCACCTTTCTTGTTGTTCCGCAGTGCAAGAAATGCACACCGGGTTCCTATAGATACACATTCGCTTTTTAATGATAACATATCCCGGCGTATTTTACAAGCAGAAAATGCCATTTTCTGCCGGCAAACAAATGAACAAAATTTGCCATTTCCCGTACAAAAAAGGGCATCCGCAGCTCTTTGATGGCTGCGGATGCCCTTTTTATGGATTTTTAGCGAAAGCGTTTAACGGGAGCCCTTGTCGTAGGGAATACCCTCGGCCTTGGGTGCCATGCTGTTCTTAGAAGTGAAGGCCAGAATGACCATGGATGCCACGAAGGGCATCATGTTATAGATGTTGCTGGACCAGTGCAGCTGCGCAAGGAAGGTGGAGTCTGCGATGTTGGCAAGGCTCTTGAACACAGCAAAGAACATTGCTGCGCCAAAGATGTGGAAGGGCTTCCACTGGCCAAAGATCATAACTGCCAGTGCCAGAAAGCCTGCACCGGCCACGCCGACTTCAAAGTTCCAGGTCTGCACCGGGGGCACGATATAAGCCAGACCGCCGATCGCGCCCAGCGCACCGGAAAGGATGACACCGGCGTAGCGCATCTTGTAAACGTTGATGCCCACCGAGTCCGCAGCCTGCGGATGCTCGCCGCAGGCACGCAGACGCAGGCCGAAGCGAGTCTTGTACAGCACGATGTAGCTGACCACCAGCAAGATCAGCCCCAGCGGCACGAACACGCTGAGTTCCAGTCCGCCGATGCTGAACAGGAAGGGTTTGTTGGAGTAATTCAGCTTGGCGCTGCCGCTCTCGCTGAAGTACTTGGAGATGACCACGGCAATGGCGGTAGCCAGCAGGTTCAGTGCCGTGCCGCCGATGGTCTGGTCTGCCTTCAGGTTGATGGAGGCAAAAGCCAGCAGCAGGCTGTAGATCACGCCCGCCAGCGCTGCCACCAGAATGGAGATCAGCACCACAAGGAAGGGCGAAAGGCTTGCAGGCAGCATGGTCAGGGTAAGCACACCGGCCACACCGCCGATGACCATAATGCCCTCCAGTGCAATGTTGATGATACCGGAATGTTCGCTGAACATACCGCCCAGTGCCACCAGCATCAGCACGATGCCGTACAGCAGGGTATATTTGATCAGAAGCAGCATATTACTTGCCCTCCTTTTTGGTCTTTTCTGCGGCAGGCGCAGGCTCTGCGTTCACGTTGGTCTTTTCGGCATTCCGGAACAGCAGGCTCTGGATCTTGCCGCGGAACAGCATAGAGAATGCGCACAGGTAAATGATGATGCCGCTGATCAGATCCGAGATCTCAGTGGGGTAATACTTGGTAGACAGGAAGGAGCCGCCGACCGAGATATGGGAGATGAACAGCGCAGAGAACACGGTACCGATGGGGTTGGAGCTTGCCAGCAGTGCCACCGAGATACCGTTGAAGCCCATGCCCGGCAGGCTGGTGGAGTTCAGCGGGTTCCACTGGGACACGTTGGACAGATAGAACAGACCTGCGCCGAAGCCCGCCAGCGCACCGGCAATGGCCATGGAGAGGATGATGTTCTTCTTCTCGTTGATACCGGCATAGCGGGCGGCGTTCTTGTTCAGGCCAACGGCCTTGAGCTCGTAGCCGAAGGTGGTCTTGTTCAGCACCACCCAGATCAGCACGGCCACCGCTGCCGCCAGGAAGATGGCAATGGTGGTGCTATTGGTCTGGAACAGCTTGTTCAGGCCGAAGTCCGGGATCAGGGACTGGGCAAAATCGGCGTTCTTGCTCAGGTTCAAGGTACGGGTGTTGCGCACATCGTACATAGGGCCGGTACCGTTCTGGTAGATGAGCTCATTCACCAGATACAGGCCGATCCAGTTGAACATAATGGAGGTAATGACCTCGTTGATGTTGAAGTAGGCCTTGAAGAAACCGGGGATCGCGCCCCACAGGCCGCCCAGCACGACTGCTGCCAGCAGGCAGACGAACCAGGGCAGCTTGAGCATGATGGCGCAGTACAGCGCACCGTAAGCGCCCAGCGTGTACTGACCGGCTGCACCGATGTTGAACAGGCCGGTCTTGAAGGCAAACGCCACGGACAAGCCGGTCATGATCAGGGGTGCGGCATTGGCAAGCTCCTTGCCCACGCCGTAGGGGGCATCGTGGAAGCCGCCCTTGAGGATGCGCACAAAGCCATCGCCCCATGCGTGTGCGGGGTTGATGGCTACCAGCACCAGAAAACCCACCAGCAACCCGATCAGGATACACAGCAGTGCAGCCAGCACGCTGGTAACAGAGCTTTGCAGGCTGCCGCTGCGGGAAAGTTTTTTCTTATTCATATGTTACTGCTCCTCCTTTCCCTGCTTGCGGGCGCCTGCCATATACAGACCCAGCTCCTGCACGGTGGTGGTCTTGGGGTCAAACTCGCCCACGATCTCGCCCTCGTACATTACAAGGATGCGGTCAGAAAGGTTCATCACCTCGTCCAGCTCCAAGCTGACCAGCAGCACGGCCTTGCCCTTGTCGCGCTCGGCCACGATCTGGCGGTGAATGTACTCAATGGCACCCACGTCCAGACCACGGGTGGGCTGTACTGCCACCAGCAGCTTGGGGTCGCGGTCGATCTCGCGGGCAATGATTGCCTTCTGCTGGTTGCCGCCGGACATACTGCGCACGGTGGTCACACTGCCCTGACCGCTGCGCACGTCGTACTGCTCGATCAGCCGGTCAGAGTACTCGCGCACCTTATCGGCACGAATAAAGCCGCCTTTCTGGAACTCCGGCTGCCAGTAGCGCTGCAGCACGATGTTGTTTTCCAGACTGAAATCCAGCACCAGACCGTGCTTGTGGCGATCCTCCGGGATGTGACCCATACCGTCCTTGGAGCGCTGGCGGATGCTCTCGTGGGTGATATCCTTGCCGTCCAGCGTAAGCTTGCCGCTAGACAGCTTGCTCAGGCCGGTCAGACCATAGATGAACTCGGTCTGGCCGTTGCCCTCGATGCCCGCCAGACAGACGATCTCGCCTGCGTGCACCTTGAAGGACACGTCCTTCACCACGTCCTTCTTGCGCTGGTCGTTGTGGATGGTAACATTCTCCACGTCCAGCACGGTCTCGCCGGGGTGCGCGGGCTGCTTTTCCACCTGCAGCTGCACGTCACGGCCCACCATGCGGCGGGAAAGCTCTTCCTTGGTGGTGCCCTTGATATCCACCGTGCCCATATATTTGCCCTTGCGCAGCACGGTGCAGCGGTCGGCCACAGCCATGATCTCGTTGAGCTTATGGGTGATGAACAGGATGGACTTGCCCTCCTTTTTGAACCCGCGCATGATCTCCATCAGCTCGTCGATCTCCTGCGGGGTCAGCACAG
>OGGZ01003170.1_pt1 | contig 9982 bp, 10 predicted proteins | sample 1571371 | NCBI WGS metagenome assembly OGGZ01 (sample SAMEA2582025, study PRJEB24529) | metagenome | biome: Human gut stool | place: China | collected 2011
CCGGAATATTTTCAATACCCGATATTACAATCATCTTAGTTTTTACAGGAAAGTAGAAATCCCCGAACCGGGACGCAACTTCCAATTATTAATCAAAATTCCATTTAAAAAATTACTGTAATGAGAACTAAATTATATCTCCCGATAATCAGCCTTTTGGCAATGTCTGTTTTTGTATTTATCTCTTGTGACGATTCGGATAGTGATACCACTAAGCCGGTGATTGAACTGCACGAACCCGAAGAAGGGCAAGCGCTGAAAATAGGAAGTGAATACGGCGTGCATTTTGAAATGGATCTGTCGGACGACGTGATGTTGAAGTCGTATATGATTGAAATACACAGCAACTTCGATCACCATTCGCATGGAAAAAGCAGGGGGGCCGGAGAAACCATCGATTTCAGCTTCAACAAGTCTTATGATATTTCCGGAAAGAAAACGGCACATATTCATCATCATGATATTATGATTCCGAAGGATGCAACTCCGGGAGATTATCATTTAATGGTTTATTGCACGGACGCTGCAGGAAACGAGACGTATGTTGCCCGTAATATCGAATTGAGTAACGATGTAGAAGAAGAATATCATCATCATGAATAGAATAAAGGTATTATAAGTAGGTGCATTGTAAAAAATGCGACCTTTGTAGGTACAAAATTGGAGAAAGAAATTTAAAGGTGTAATAGATATTACACCTTTATTGTTTTCAAAGCTTTACTTTTGTGAAAAATACTTTTCCCTATGATAAAGTTGCCAATTATAAATCGAATTTTTCCTTCGTACAAATCGAAGATAATAGCTGTCATTGTTACCGGCGTTATCGTGGGCGGAGGAGTTTTATTTATGTATATGCTTCGGGCACATACATATTTGGGAGATGATCCGGCAGCATGTGTGAATTGCCATATCATGTCTCCTTATTATGCAACCTGGTTTCATAGTTCGCATGCCCGGGATGCTACTTGTAATGACTGTCATGTTCCTCACGAAAACGCGGTAAAGAAGTGGACATTCAAGGGGATTGACGGAATGAAGCACGTAGCGGCGTTTCTCACGAAAAGTGAGCCGCAGGTGATACAGGCACACGAAGCCAGTTCGCAAGTGATTATGAATAACTGTATCCGTTGCCATACGCAACTGAATACGGAGTTTGTGAAGACGGGAAAGATAGATTATATGCTGTCGCAAGTAGGAGAAGGAAAGGCTTGTTGGGATTGTCACCGCGATGTCCCTCATGGCGGGAAGAACTCGCTGTCCACGGCTCCGGGAGCTATTGTACCGCTTCCCGAATCGCCCGTGCCGGAATGGCTCCAAAAAATGATAGATAATAAAGAATAAGCAAAATATAACTACGTAATAAAACAATAAAACCGATATAGAATGGAAAAGAAATTAAAATCATGGCAAGGATGGCTGTTGTTCGGAGGCTCAATGGTTGTTGTTTTTGTTTTGGGACTATGCGTTTCTGCATTAATGGAGAGGCGGGCGGAAGTAACTAGTATCTTTAATAATCGCAAGACTGTCATCAAAGGGATTGAAGCACGCAACGAACTCTTTAAGAATGATTTCCCTCGTGAATATCAGACTTGGGCGGAAACTGCAAAAACAGATTTCCAAAGTGAGTTTAATGGAAATGTTGCTGTTGATGTACTGGAACAACGTCCTAATATGGTAATACTTTGGGCGGGATATGCTTTCTCGAAAGATTATTCCACTCCGCGCGGACATATGCATGCTATCGAAGATATCACGGCTTCGCTTCGTACCGGAGCACCTGTGAATCCTACCGACGGTCCTCAACCGTCTACTTGCTGGACCTGCAAGAGCCCGGATGTTCCCCGTATGATGGAAGCATTGGGCGTTGATTCTTTCTATAACAATAAGTGGGGTGCCATGGGTGCGGAAATTGTGAACCCGATCGGTTGTTCCGATTGCCACGATCCGGAAACGATGAATCTTCATATCAGCCGTCCGGCTTTGATTGAAGCGTTCCAACGTCAAGGCAAGGATATCACAAAGGCTACTCCACAGGAAATGCGTTCGCTCGTATGTGCGCAATGTCACGTAGAATATTACTTCAAGGGTGACGGCAAATACCTGACTTTCCCTTGGGATAAAGGCTTTACTGTGGAAGATATGGAAGCCTATTATGATGAAGCCGGTTTTTATGATTATATTCATAAATTGAGCCGTACCCCGATCTTGAAAGCACAGCATCCGGATTACGAAATTGCTCAAATGGGTATTCACGGTCAGAGAGGTGTCTCTTGTGCCGATTGCCACATGCCTTATAAGAGTGAAGGCGGTGTGAAGTTCAGCGACCACCATATCCAGAGTCCGTTGGCAATGATTGACCGTACTTGTCAGGTCTGTCACCGTGAAAGCGAAGAAACATTGCGTAATAACGTTTATGAACGTCAACGCAAAGCGAATGAAATCCGTAACCGTTTGGAGCAGGAGTTGGCAAAAGCGCATATCGAAGCTAAATATGCCTGGGATAATGGGGCGACAGAAGAGCAAATGAAAAATGTGCTTGCTCTGATTCGTCAGGCGCAGTGGCGTTGGGATTTCGGAGTGGCTTCCCACGGAGGTGCTTTTCATGCGCCGCAGGAAATTCAGAGAATCCTTTCTCATGGGCTCGATTGTGCTATGCAGGCCCGTTTAGCTGTATCTAAGGTGCTTGCGAAGAATGGATTTACCGGAGATGTGCCGATGCCTGATATTTCCACTAAAGGAAAGGCACAGCAATATATCGGTCTGGATATCGACGCGGAAAAAGCGGCCAAGGAGAGATTTCTGAAAACGACTGTTCCGGCTTGGTTGGAGAAAGCGAAATCAAATGGTCGTCTGGCACAAAAATAAGATAGTAGTATATGTGGAGCAAACCGTGGAGCTATAAAGAAGGTCTGATTATTGGTGCAGGATTATTGGTGATAGGTGCACTGCTGCAAATAACGGTAGGAGGTATCAATTGGAATCTGTTTGCCTGGCCGGTTAATTTAATAGTGTTATCAGTATATATCATTGTTCTGATAGCCATGCACCTTCTCCGTAAACGAGTCTATTTGTTTGGGTGGTTGAGCCATTATTCCGCAGCCGTTTTTTCCCTTGTCTGGGTGGTCGGTATGACGGTGGTAATGGGTCTTATCCGGCAGGCTCCTTCCGGTCATGCTTCGAATGACATACTGGGATTTTCACAGATGATTTCATCCTGGTCTTTCGTTCTGCTTTATTTATGGATGGCCACTGCATTGGGATTAACGATACTCCGTACCAGTTTCCCTTTGAAGTTCGGCCGCCTTTCGTTTCTTCTCAATCATATCGGATTATTCATTGCATTGATTGCAGCTACTTTAGGGAATGCCGATATGCAGCGACTGAAAATGACTACCCGAATGGGAAACGCGGAATGGCGGGCTACCGATGATAAAGGACAACTGACAGAACTTCCGTTGGCTATCGAATTAAAAGATTTTACTATTGATGAATATCCGCCGAAACTGATGCTGATTGATAATGAAACCGGACGTGCACTTCCCGAAAAATCTCCTGTACATTTATTGCTTGAAGAAGAAGTATACGGTGGGACTTTGCAGGATTGGGAACTGACTATTCAACAATCCATTCCAATGGCGGCCTCCGTAGCTACCGAGGATACGCTGAAGTTTACGGATTTTCATTCTATGGGAGCAACTTACGCTGTACATTTGAAAGCTGTGAACCGAAAGAACCGGCAGACGAAGGAAGGCTGGGTGAGTTGTGGGAGTTTTCTTTTCCCTTATAAGGCATTGCGCCTTGATTCTCTGACTAGCCTCGTAATGCCGGAAAGAGAACCGCAACGCTTTGCTTCGAAAGTGAAAGTCTATACGCAGGAGGGAACAATTACGGAAGATACGATTGAAGTGAACCGTCCTATGGAGATAGAAGGCTGGAAAATCTATCAGCTTAGTTATGATGAGTCGAAAGGGGGTTGGAGTGATATTAGTATCTTCGAACTGGTTCGTGATCCGTGGTTGCCGGTAGTTTATACAGGGATAGTTATGATGATGCTCGGGGCCGTTTGTCTGTTTGTGAATGCACAAAAGAGAAAAGAGGAGGAAAAGGAATGAGTTGGGAATATTTTATATTGTTTGCGGTAGTCGCATTGGTTTGTTGGAGCTTGGGGGCTTTTGCTGCTTGGAAAGGAAAGAAAACGGTATGGGCATACGGATTTACTCTGTTGGGATTGGCTGTATTTTTCTGTTTTATCCTCGGCATGTGGGTTTCTTTGGAACGTCCTCCGATGCGGACAATGGGAGAGACACGTTTGTGGTATTCTTTCTTTCTGCCGTTGGCTGGATTGATAACGTATATACGTTGGAAGTATAAATGGATTCTTAGTTTCAGTTGCGTTCTGTCATTAGTCTTTATCTGTATCAATATCTTTAAGCCGGAGATTCACAACAAGACGTTAATGCCTGCTTTACAGAGTCCATGGTTTGCTCCTCATGTTATTGTGTATATGTTTGCTTATGCTATGTTGGGGGCTGCGGTGGTAATGGCTATTTATCTGCTTTGGTTCAAGAAAGAAGAGATTGAACGGAAAGAAATGGATTTATGCGATAACCTTACTTATGTAGGTCTGGCTTTTATGACATTGGGTATGCTTACGGGAGCTATTTGGGCAAAGGAAGCTTGGGGACATTACTGGGCTTGGGATCCGAAAGAAACATGGGCAGCGGCAACTTGGTTCTCTTATCTTACATATATACATTTCCGACTGGGTAAACCGTTGAAAGTGCGTCCGGCATTAGTTATTTTGTTAGTATCGTTTGTTTTATTACAGATGTGCTGGTATGGAATCAATTATCTTCCGTCGGCACAAGGTGTCAGTGTACACACTTATAATTTGAATTGAAATATCAAATCATTTAAATTGCAATATTGATGAAAACATTTTATTGGTCATTAGTGCTTATGATGCTATTGCCAAGCATGGCATACACACAAAACACGGAGAAGGAAAATGAGTTCTCGATGTCGATGCAAATCAGACCTCGGGCGGAGTATCGGAACGGAGCTTGGTTTCCTCGCAATGAAGGGGTGAAAGCCGCATCGTCTATCAACAATCGTGCCCGTTTGTCAATTGACTACAAGCGGTCGGACTTGGAAATCAAGATGTCGGCACAGCACGTCGGAGTTTGGGGACAAGATCCGCAGATCGACAAGAACGGGCGTTTTGTCCTGAACGAAGCATGGGCAAAACTTGATTTCGGACACGGCCTTTTTGCCCAGTTGGGGCGTCAGGCATTGGTTTATGACGATGAGCGTATTTTGGGCGGATTGGACTGGAATGTGGCGGGACGTTATCATGACGCATTGAAACTGGGATATGCGAATAAGAATAATGAGGTACACCTTATTCTTGCCTTCAACCAGAATGACGAGAAGAAGATAGGCGGTACTTATTATGCTTCCGGTGCACAGCCTTATAAGAATATGCAGACTGTATGGTATCACTATAAGGCGGATGCAATTCCGTTCGGCGCTTCTTTGCTGTTTATGAACCTGGGATTGGAAACCGGGGATGCGGCTACGCAGGATTCGCATACCCGTTATCTGCAAACAATGGGAACGTATCTTACCTATAAGCCCGGTAGCTGGAATCTGGACGGTGCTTTCTACTATCAGACGGGCAAGAATAAGGATGCTGAGAAAGTGTCGGCATTAATGGGAAGCGTGCAGGTTGCCTATGCTTTTGACAAGACATGGGGAGTTGTAGCAAGTTTCGATTATCTGAGTGGCGATAAGGGAAACGGCGACAAGTTTAAAGCGTTCGACCCTCTCTACGGAACACACCATAAGTTCTACGGAAGTATGGATTATTTCTATGCGAATCTATTTGTGAACGGTTATGCACCGGGTTTAATGGACAGCCGTATCGGTGGTCGTTTCCGTGCGTCGGACAAAGTGGATATGGAGTTGAATTATCACTATTTCACTACTGCGGTTAAATTGCCGGACTTGAAGAAGTCCTTGGGTTCGGAAGTCGATTATCAGATTAACTGGTCGGTGATGAAAGACGTGAAACTCTCTGCCGGATATTCTTTTATGCGTGGTACGAAGACGATGGACGCTGTGAAAACCGGCAATCATAAAAGCTGGCAGGACTGGGGATGGGTATCGTTGAATATCAATCCGAGAGTGTTTTTCACAAAATGGTAATTAAATAAGGATAATATTCTGATAAGCGTGGCGCAGCATAATACCGAAAGTTTAAGCTGCGCCACATTTTTATTATATGAATTTCTCTAAAGCTACTTTGTTCAGAATTTCCACCCGTTTCCCTTCCATAGTCATGAGTCCTTCCTTGATTATCTTATTTATTTCTTTCGATAGAGCAGGGCGCGATACATTGAGGTATTCGGCAAGTTGGGATTGCGTATGTGTAATCTCTACTATCAGAGAATCCTTCTTTTTGTGCTCAAACAGATAAACGATAAATCTTTCCCGGACAGTCTTTCGGGAGAGTGGTTTCAGCCGTGATACGGTACAAATGTTGCAATTACCGGCAATGCAGAGAAAATTGTGCAACACTTGCGGGTCTTGGCTGATAACTTTAAAGGTGGAATCCTTGGTTGCCATAAGTATCACACTGTCCTCAAGGGCGGTGAACGTGGCAGGCAATGTATTATTCGGATTAAAAAGATGAGGAGTGGCAAAGGTGCGTGGCGCAATGATATATTCAATCATCACTTCGTTTCCCAGTCCGTCGATAATATCCGTGCGTAATTTCCCTTCCAACAACACATACAGTTTGTTACAAGGCGTTCCTTGTGTGACAACTATCTCTTTCTTGTCTGCTGCGTAGACTACGAAATCCAGTTTCTCCAATAGGGATTCTTTAATATTCAAGGGCAAATCCCGGAAAAGAGGGATTTGGAACAGCTTTTCTTTATGTGTGTCGGTCAGTTGTATTTTTTTCATTGCATCATGTTGTTCGTATCGTGGACAAACTTACTGAAAATCTCCGTAATAAACGAATAAAAGGGGAGAAATGGCATTAAAATAGCTTGAATGCAAAACAGTCAAAGAGATGACTATTGAAATTGTCTTCTGTATTTGGACGGAGATACTCCCAAGGTGTTTGTGAAAATCCGGACGAAATGGGGCAAATCATTAAAGCCGACCGTAAAACAAATTTCGGATACTTGCTTTTGTGAATGTTTAAGAAGTTCGCAGGCTGTATTTAAGCGATATTGGGTTACATACTGCGAGAAGGTCATTCCTTTGCAACGTTTGAAGTAGGAACAGAAAGCAGAGCGGTTCATGCCTACTTCTGCGGCAATATCATCCAAAGATATGGTATGGATATAGTGAGCCATTACATAAGCACAGATTTGCTGCATACGTCTCACGTCACGTTCAATACTCATGGGCTTTCCGGCAAGGGTATGGTCGGATGAGGTAAAGATGACAGGTAGCAGACGAAACATTTCGCATAGGCGTCCCAACTCGTCCATATCGTTCATCCGTGACAATATCCGGCGAATGCTTTGTGAACTTCCAATACCGAATTTCAGAGCGTTCGTCGGGAATGTAATGCCCGTCAGACGATTACGTAGTTCGGGGAATACTGCCATACACCGTTCTACAAGCGAATGGCTGAAAGCGACCATTAAATAACGGACATACCCGTCATCGTCTGCTGAATCCGGCGAATACTCCCAGCGGTGTAGCATGGACGGCGGTATTAACGCCACATCACCTGCTGCGAAAGGGTGTAGTGTGTCGCCTGCCATTCGTTTGCCATATCCGTGGACAACATAATACAACTCCCATGCATCATGCCGGTGCAGTTTGGCTTCGATGCTTGTTGTCACTCGTTGGTCTATAAAGAAAAAAGAGTGATTCTCCACTTCGGGCAATTCATAAGGAATGGCGGTATCTTCCATAAAAGTAATGCTTAAAATGACTTATATGCAAATATACGACAAATATCTAAGATGATACCACAAATATATAACAAGAAAGCTGGGTAACTTTGCTGCCGGAAACAATAAGTATAACTATTAAAATGTATTGTTATGGATTTCTATCAAGTATTAGAGAAAAGAAGAACTATTCGCGACTTTTCCGATAAGAAGGTGACGGATGAAGTGTTGGAGAAGATATTGTCGGCTGCATTCAAGGCTCCGACTAATGACCATTTGCGACAGTTTGAGTTTATTGTCGTGAGAGGGCAGGAAAACATTGCCCGACTCATATCGCCTGTGGCGGAAAACACCAAGAACATTCAGCAGACAGGGCTTGATGCTGCTGCCGACATGATGGATAAGGATGAACACGCCATGTTTGTCGATGCGTTGCCCAAACAACAACGTATGCTTATGCAAAGTAATTGTCTCGTACTTCCATTTTTTCGGCAAAAGGATTTTCCTCTGTGCCAACCTGCCGACCAAAGTTCACTTAACTATTTCGCTTCTGCATGGGCAGCCGTTGAGAATATCCTGTTAGCAGCAACGGCGGAAGGACTGGCGTGTGCATTCCGTATTCCTATTGGCAACGAACCGGAGTATGTGAAACATCTCGTCAATGCTCCTGACGGATATGAGTTTGCCTGTTTTCTCGCTATTGGCTATGCAGCGGAGAATGCACATATTTGTAAGCAGAAAGAAATCCGGGTAGGGGATAGGATTCACAGGAATGTCTGGTAATCTGTAATTAAGGTACATCTCTCTGTAATTTATATACATTCGCTATGTTATAAATTGCCTATTTTTGCAGAGTGAAAAGACTGAATCATTCTAAAAGATAAAACTAATAAAGTAAAGTTATGGCTAAAAAAGTTCTGATAATTTCGTCCAGTCCGCGGAAAGGCGGCAATTCGGATTTGCTTTGTGATGAATTTATGAAAGGTGCTCTCGAAGCGGGCAATGAAGTGGAAAAGATTGTATTGAAAGACAAAACGGTTCATCCTTGTACGGGATGCAGTGTTTGCAGTATGTACGGAAAGCCTTGTCCGCAGAAGGATGATGCGGCGGAAATCGTGGAGAAGATGATTGCTGCCGATGTGATTGTAATGGCAACTCCTGTTTATTTCTATACGATGTGCGGACAGATGAAGATTATGATTGACCGTTGCTGCGCACGCTATACGGAGATAACGAACAAGGAGTTTTATTTCATTATTGCGGCGGCAGAGGATAATAAGGCAATGATGGAACGTACAATAGACGAAATGGGGCTGTTCCTTACCGCTCATGCCGGAGAGGACGGCGGTGCGGACAACATCTGGGATGCCCTGCTGAAGCTCGATGTTCAGCGAATCGATCACGGCTGTCGGGCGGCGGAACATCCGGAACTCATGGAATATCTGCAGGAACATCAGATTCTCTGTGCCATGTGTCCTTCCGGAAATGTTTACTCTGGAGCTGCCGCCAGTTTTGAGGCACACCCACTCCTCACCCTGCTGCACTCCGGCGTGCCGGTCTCCATCAGTTCTGATGACCCGCCTTATACCTGCTCTATGACAGAGGAATTGATTCTGGATGCAGAGAAGATGGGATTGACGGAAGCAGAGCTGATCCAGATCATCCGCAACGGATTTGCCTACTCCATCAGCGGACAGCATCTCCTGCCACAGTTTGATGCCTGGGTAGAACGCTTCCAGCAGGAAGGTGCTCAATGACCGGTATGGCGACGTTGGAACAAATCCAGCGAATGCCGAAGCTGGAGCTGCACATCCACCTAGAGGGCACATTCGATCCTGAAACCGTCTGCCTGCTGGCCGAAATGCAGGGGATTTCCCTGCCACGTCCCCGTCAGCACCTGTTCGATTTCTCAGGTCTCTCGGACTTCCTTGACCTGCTGGACTGGATCTGCAGTTTGGTGCAGAATCGGGAGACTGCTCAGCAGATTGCATACCGCCATGCAAAGTACGCCCAGGAGCAGGGTATCCTCTATACGGAAATCATCGTCAATCCCAGCCATTGGAAAA
>OGGZ01003174.1_pt1 | contig 9978 bp, 3 predicted proteins | sample 1571371 | NCBI WGS metagenome assembly OGGZ01 (sample SAMEA2582025, study PRJEB24529) | metagenome | biome: Human gut stool | place: China | collected 2011
TGGTGGAGGGCCGCGCCCTGAAGCTGCACCCCCTGAACTGCACCGCCTTCAACGCCGACTTTGACGGCGACCAGATGGCCATCCACGTCCCCCTGTCCGCCGAGGCCCAGGCCGAGGCCCGCCTGCTGATGCTGTCCGCCAACAACCTCCTGCGTCCCCAGGACGGCGGCCCCGTCACCGTTCCTACCCAGGATATGGTGCTGGGCTCCTACTACCTGACCTTCGAGCGGTTTGAAAACGGCGTCAGCCAGATGGACAACGACGAATACTGGCCCCAGGGCGTGGACTTCTCCCTGGCCGGCAAGAGCTATGACGAGCTTACCGACCAGGAGCGGGCCAACGTCCACATGAACATCTATCGCGACGAGGACGAGGTGCTCATGGCCTATAACGAGCACATCATCGGCGTGCACCAGCCGGTTTGGATCCGCGTCACCAAGGAAGTGGACGGCGAGAAGCTGTCCCATGTGGTCCGGGCCACCGCAGGCCGCATCATCTTCAACCGCAACATCCCCCAGGACCTGGGCTTTGTGAAGCGGTATAACGACGACGGCACCCGTTCCGAGCACTTCTTCGACTATGAGATCACCGAGACCTGCGGCAAGAAGCTGTTGGGCAAGATCGTGGACCGCACCATCAAGCAGTACGGCTTCACCACCGCCGCCGAGGTGCTGGACAACATCAAGGCCACAGGCTATAAATACTCCACCCGGGGCTCCATCACCATCTCCATCGCGGACATGACCGTCCCCGAGAAGAAGTATGAGCTGATCCGGGAGACCGAACAGCGGGTGGTAGACATCGAGGACCAGTACAACATGGGCTTCATCACCGACGAGGAGCGCTATAAGCTGGTGGTCCGCGAGTGGGAAAAGACCACCAACGACGTTACCGATGCCCTGACCGCCAGCCTGGACCGCTACAACCCCATCTTCATGATGGCGGACTCCGGCGCCCGTGGCTCCATGAAGCAGATCCGTCAGCTGACCGGTATGCGCGGCCTGATGGCCAACACCGCCGGTAAGACCATCGAGATCCCCATCAAGGCCAACTTCCGCGAGGGTATGTCCGTGCTGGACTACTTCACCTCCTCCCGAGGCGCCCGGAAGGGTCTGGCGGATACGGCTCTGCGTACCGCCGACTCCGGCTATCTGACCCGCCGCATGGTGGACGTGTGCCAGGATGTCATCATCCGGGAGGATGACTGCGGCGTGCAGAAGGGCATCCTGGTGTCCGAGATCAGCGAAAACGGCCAGGTCATCGAGAAATTCTCCGAGCGCATCCGGGGCCGCTTCCCGGTGCATGACATCACCGACCCCAAGACCGGCGAGGTGCTGATCTCCAAGGATCACATGATGACCGAAAGCGACGCCGCCCTGCTGGAGAGCTTCGACATTCACTCCGCCGAGATCCGCACCGTGCTGACCTGCAAGGCCCACAGCGGCATCTGCGCCAAGTGCTACGGCATGAACCTGGCCACCTCCAAGCCCGTGGGCCCCGGCGAGGCTGTCGGCATCATCGCGGCGCAGTCCATCGGCGAGCCCGGTACCCAGCTGACCATGCGTACCTTCCACACCGGCGGCGTGGCCGGCGGCGACATCACCCAGGGTCTTCCCCGCGTGGAGGAGCTGTTCGAGGCCCGCAAGCCCAAGAAGATGGCGACCCTTTCCGAGATTGGCGGCAAGGTCCGCTTCGAGGAGGCCGCCAAGGGCAGTCTGCTGAACATCATCGTCACCGCCGACGATGGCGACACCCGCACCTATTCCGTGCCCCACACCGGCCTGCAGGTCCGTGACGGCGACGTCATCGAAAAGGGCAAGCAATTGCAGGACGGCGCCCTGAACCCCCACGACGTGCTGCGGATCCGCGGCGCCTCCGCCGTGCATAACTACCTGATCCAGGAGGTCCTGAAGGTGTACCGCCAGCAGGGCGTGGACATCAACGATAAGCACATCGAGGTCATCGTGCGCCAGATGATGCGCAAGGTCCGGGTGGAGGACGCCAACGACACCGGCCTGCTGTCCGGTGCCATGGCCGACGTCCTGGAGGTGGAGGACGAGAACGAGCGCGTCCGCCAGCGCATCGAAGCGGGCGAGGTCCGGGAGGACGGCGAGCCTCTGCAGGAGGCCACCTATACCCAGCTTCTGATGGGCATCACCAAGGCCTCCCTGGCCACGGATTCCTTCCTGTCCGCCGCGTCCTTCCAGGAGACCACCAAGGTCCTCACCGAGGCCGCCATCAAGGGCAAGGTGGACCATCTGGTGGGCCTGAAGGAGAACGTCATCATCGGCAAGCTGATCCCCGCCGGCACCGGCCTGAACGCCTATCGGCACTTCGCCGAGGAGCTGGTCCCCGTGACGGAGGAGGAGCTTCAGGAGGAGCAGTCCGAAGAGCAGGCCACCGGCGTGGAGGCCCTGCAGGAGGACGCCGCCCAGGTGCTGGAGGAGACCCCCGGCCAGGACGACCAGCCCCAGGACGACCAGGACCAGGAGTAAGACGACTCCGGGTATATTCGGTTCATTACGCAGCCCCGGCGGATTCCCGCCGGGGCTGTTTTCTTGCCTTTTTCCCGGCGGCGTGGTACAGTAGGGGTATCCGCACAAGGGAGGAGCCGTTTCGCCATGTCCGCATCCGCCGCCTGCTATCATCTGCCGGGCCTGTTTGAATTTTATGAGTTTTACCGGGTGTTTCTGCCGCTGTTCCGGCAGCACCGGGAGTGTTTTTACGACTGGTGCCGCATCGCCTCCCTGTATGGCGCACCGGCGGACTGTATCTGGGGCGGCGGCCGGGTGGGGTCCGGGGACCGGGACCCCCGGGAGGTGCTGGCCCTGACCCGGGAATACGGCATCTCCGCCCGGCTGACCTTCAGCAACTCCCTGCTGCGGCCGGAGCACCTGTCGGACCCCCGCTGCAACCGGCTGTGCCGCCTGCTGGCGGAAAGCCCCGGCCCGCAGAACGGAGTCATCGTCCACTCGGACCTGCTGCTGGAGCACCTGCGCCGGACCTATCCCGGGCTGTACTTCGTCTCCTCCACCACCAAGGTGCTGACGGATTTTTCCCTGCTGCGCCGGGAGCTGGAGCGGCCGGAGTTCCGCTATGTGGTGGCGGATTTCCGGCTGAACCGGGCCTTCCGCCAGCTGGACACCCTGCCCCAGGCCCTGCGGGACAAGACGGAGCTTCTGTGCAACGAGTGCTGCGCCTTCGGCTGCCGGGACCGGGCCGCCTGCTACCGGTCCGTCAGCCGGGAGAACCTGGGCCTGGAGGGTCCCGTCCACCGCTGCACCGCCCCGGACGCCGCCGGGGGCTATCGCTTCTCCCGGGCCATGGAGAACCCCGGCTTCATTGGCGTGAACGATATCCGGGACGTTTATCTCCCCATGGGCTTTTTCCAGTTCAAGATCGAGGGCCGCAGCCTGGGCACCGCCCTGCTGCTGGAGTTCCTGCTGTACTACCTGACCCGCCCGGAGTACCATATCCACGTCCGGGAGGCCCTGTATCTGGACAACACCCTGGACCTGTTCTGACCCGCCCCCCTGCGTCCCGTCCGGGGCGCGGGGCTTTTTTCCAAATTCCCCTTGCCTTTTCCGAAAATCTCTGTTACAATTATGGCATACATGCCAAATATAGGGAAGGAAGTGCGTATTACGACCATCACAAGCGCCAGTCTGCCCGCCAAAAAACGGATCCTGACGGTCTGCGTCAAGCTGTTTCTGGAGCAGGGTTACAAAAAAACCACCGTGGCGGAGATCGTCCACAAGGCGGCGGTGTCCAACAGCATTTTCCAGAATATCTTCCGGGCCAAGGACGGCGTCCTGACGGAGCTGGCAGAGTTCATGTTCTCCAACCAGTTCTCCATGGCCCGGGACGTCACCGGGAAGCAGCTGCCCCCCGCCTATGTCTACGCCGCGGAGACCGCCATCCAGATGACCCTGACGGAGCTGAACGAGAACCTGCGGGAGATCTATGTGGAGAGCTACACCCACAGCGAGGTGTCCGAGTTTATTTTCCGGGCCACCGCCCGGGAGCTGTACCGGATCTTCGGCCCCTATCAGCCGGAGCTGACGGAGGAGGACTTCTACGCCCTGGAGCTTGGCTCCGCCGGACTCATGCGGGGCTACATGGTCCGCCCCTGCGATGGGACGCTGACGCTGGAGAAGAAACTGCGGATGTTCCTGACCCTGAGCCTGCGGGGCTATAAGGTCCCGGAGGAGGTGCAGCAGATTATGCGTTTTGTGGAGGGATTGGACATCCGCACCGTGGCGGAGCAGGTGATGCAGAAGCTGTTCCAGGCCCTGGCCATGCATTATGAGTTTTCCCTGTCGGAGGAAGCACAGGCCGCCGCCTCGGCGGCGCCTGTACCGACCCCGCCGTCAGAACCGGCGACGAAAGCGCCGTGACCCTGTGGGCGGCCCTGCTGCCCCCGGCCGCCCTGCTGATGGCCCTGACCATCGGCCGCAAAAAGCGCCTGAGCTGACGCTTTTTCTCCTATAAGCAATAGCCCCGGGGCGCTAAAGGGTCCCGGGGCTATTGCTATTGCCTGACTTTTTTGGGGGTTAGTTCAGGTGCTTTTTCTTGCCCAGCAGCAGGGCGGCGGCAGCCAGCAGGGAAACGGAGGCTGCAGCCAGCCACAGAGCGGTGTGAGCCTCATCACCGGTCTTGACGCCGGGATTCTCGGGCTGCACAGGCTCATCGCGCTTGTAGTTGGGATCGGTCTCGCCGCACACGGTGCACTTACCATTCTCATAGTGATGACCGGTGGCGGGGATGGCCTCGCCCTTCTTCACGACCTCCTGGCAGACGGTGCAGACCTCGTCGCCGGTGTAGCCGTCCTGGGTGCAGGTGGCGGGCTTAGCGCCTACCAGCTGGGTCTTGTGGCCCAGAGCAGGGATGGTCTCGCCCTTCTTCACGATCTCCTGGCACACGGTGCAGACCTCATCGCCGGTGTAGCCGTCCTCGGTGCAGGTGGCGGCCTTCGCGCCCACCAGCTGGGTCTTGTGGCCCAGAGCGGGGATGACCTCGCCCTTCTTCTCGATCTCCTGGCACACGGTGCAGACCTCGTCTCCGGTGTAGCCGTCCTCCGTGCAGGTGGCGGGCTTAGCGCCCACCAGCTGGGTCTTGTGGCCCAGAGCAGGGATGGTCAGGGCATCCAGGGTGGTCTCGTTCTTGCCCTCGGCGTCGCTGAACAGCTTGCCGCACACGGAGCACACCCAGTGGGCCTTGACGCCGCCCTCCGTGCAGGCGGCAGGGACCTCCGCCACGGCGGACAGCTTATGACCGTCGGCGGGAATGGGCTGGGTCCGGACGTCGGTATAGGTGACGCCGTCCAGGACCACCTTGGCGGTATAGGTGCGGACGCCGCCCTCCAGGCAGGAGCTGCCGGTGGTGACCTCGCTGGTGACCTGGGCGTCCAGATGCAGCTTCTCATGCCGGGGATTCACGGTGCAGGCAAATTCGGCATAGGCGCTGAAATCGTCGTTCCAGGTCCACACCGGCTGGCCGTACACATGGCCGTCCTTCAGGTCGATGTTCACCGTGCCGGTGGGGCAGATCCACTCCTGGCCGGTCTGGCCGTCCCGATTCTGATAGAACACCCAGTTGGGGCCGCCGGGGATGTCCAGCCGGGTCAGATCCAGGGACACGGTGATCTCCGTATCCTCCGCCGTCAGGGGCTCGGCGGTGAACTTCACATAGTCCGTCACATCCCGGGTCATGCCGTTGGCCAGCAGGGCCGTCACCTGCATGCCGGCGCCGTCGAAGGTCTCGCCGATCTCATAGACGGTGCGCTCCGGCTGCCGGGTGATCTCCAGGGCGGTGACGCGGCTGCTCAGCCGCATCATATAGGCCGAGTCGTTCTTGAAATAGATGTTGCCCTCGCCGTCCACAATGGGGCTGCAGATGGCGTACTGGGCCTGTGCGCCGCTGGGGGTAAACAGCACATACCCGGTCTCGATGGTGACCTCGCCGGAATCGCCGTTATAGGTCTCCATGGTGGTGTAGGTGTGGTCCACCTCGGTCATGCCGGGCTTATCCCGCAGGACACGCAGCTTGCCGGGGGTATAGTTGTCGAAGAAGTACACATACGCATAGCCGTCCTGGTCCTCATAGGCCGTGGTCAGCAGACCGCTGGTCTGGGGATAGCCCTGGGTGGGGACGGTATAGGCGATGGAGAAGCTCTCCAGATCCACCACGGTCATGTTGTGGCCGGAATAGGCCCCGAACTGGCTGACGCCGGACACGCCGATGTAGGCCCGGCCGTTGTGGATTACCGGTGTGGAGGTGGACATGGGCGGCGTGTTGTTGTTGTTTCCGCCGTTGTCCAGGTGCAGGCGGTTCAGGGACCCCTTCACGAAGGTGCCGTCCTCGTTGGTGCGGACCTGATACAGGTCGCCGCCCTTGGAGGTGAAGTAATAGGCGTCGGTGGCGGGGTCATAGCACACGCTGCTGCGCAGGTCGCCCACGTTGGTGGCCTTCAGCTGGTCCAGCAGAACGCCGGTCTTGGGATCCAGGGACAGCACGGAGCCGTAGCCCGTGGTATAGCCGCTGTCGCCGTCGTCGGTGGTCACCAGGACGAAGTTTTCGCAGGCATAGGCCCCGGCCCAGTAAAACCCGTTGTGGGCATAGGTCCAGGCGGCCAGCTTGGCCTCCTGGGTCTGGGTGGGGTCCTCATCGGTAACGCTGATGCCCACGAAGTTGGCCTGCTTGGTTTCGGAGTTCCAGAAGCCGGTATAGATATACCCGTCGCAGTAGGCGATGGGGCAGTTGGGCTGACCGCCCAGGGGATCGGTATACACCCACAGGGACTCCAGGCTCTCCGCGTCGAAGGCCTGGATGCGGCCGCCGCTGAGGGCCACGAAGATCATGCCGTCGGCATAGGTGGGGGAGTTGATGGCGAAGGAGGAGCTGGTGACCATGGTACCCTCGCCTACCACCGCGCCGGTGTCCTTGTCGATCTTCAGCAGCTTGTTCCGGGCATAGGCGTAGAGATACCCGCCTGCAATAATGGGGCAGGAGGCGGCGCTGGCACCGTAGCCCTCGCCCACCTTGTTGGCCCACACCAGCACCGCGTCCTCGGCGGTGATGGGGGTGGGGGCGCTGACCACGCCGTTGTTGTTGCTGTCCGCCCGGAACAGGGGCCAGTCGCCGGGCTGCAGAATGTCGTTGTGGCTGCTCTCCGGGGCCTTTTCCAGCTTCACGGTGATGCTCTTGCTGCCCTCCCCGGCGATCACGTCCAGCTTCTGGCCCACATAGCCGCTGCGGGTCACCACCAGGGTATAGGCTCCGTTGGTGTCCAGGGTATAGGTGCCGGTTTCGCCGGGCAGGATCCGCTGGCCGTTGACGTTGCTGGTCAGGAACACCGTGGCGTCGGCGGGGTCGGTGGTGACGGTGGTCTCCACCGGCGGCAGCTTGTTGATCCGGATGGAATAGGTCTGCGCTACGGAGGTGGGCTGGCTGTGGGAAACGGTGACGGTGACGGTCTCCGTCTGCAGGGCGGTGTTCAGGGGAACGTTCACCGTCCGCAGGACGTTGGGCTTGTTGTCCGCGTCATAGGTCAGGGTCTGGCTCCAGTCGCCGCAGGCCACGGTAACGGTCATGTCCGCGTCCAGCTTATAGCCGGACAGGGGGCGCAGAGTCAGCTGTATCTCCGGCACCCGCTGGCCCAGGGATGTTGTGTAATCCAGCACCAGCTTGTCGAAGGCCTTGGATGCATCGTCCTTCTGGTTCAGGGGCAGGGCACTGCCGTTGTTGTCCGCCAGCTTCATGGAGTTCAGGGTCATGACCCGGTGGGCGGAGATGAGATAGCTCTGATAGAAGGTGACGCCGCCTACGGCCTTGGCCTGGGCCACCTGCAGCTCCATGGAGTTGCCATGGCCGCCGGCGGCCATGAAGTTGGCCACGGAGCCGTAGCCATCGTCCTTGGAGGTCAGCGCCTTTTCATACAGCTTGTCGGCGAAGTTGGTGTTATAGTGACCGTAATAGACCATGGTGGTCACATAGGTGCTGTCTGTCCGGGCCCGGTTCAGGAAGAAGGTGGCGGTGTTGGACTCCACGGCGAAGTCATACTCGTGGACGCCTGCGGTAAAGGCCGGGGTCATGGGATAGGGGATGGCCTTGGCGGAGGTGCCGCTCTTGGCGTCCAGGCCCTTGAGCCAGTCCTCCACAATGGGGGTGGGCACCTGCACCGTCAGCCCGGCGGAGGCCTTCACGGCGGCGGTGGTGTGGAAATAGCTGTTCTTGGTGGAGACATAGGTGTAGCTGTCGCCGGGAACCAGGGCGTACACGTCGGCGGTGCCGGTCTGCTGCCGGGGGGCGATCACCGCCCCGGCGTTGTTGGTCAGCTCCACCGTCACGTCCTGGTCATGATTCAGGGTCACCAGAACGCTCTCCCGCTTTTCCACCAGCACCGTATAAGTGACGGCGCGGCCCTCGAAGGTCAGCTCCACGGGGATGATGTACTGCCCCTTGCCGTTCTTCTGGCAGCCGGCCAGGGTCACGTTCACGGGAGCGCCGCCCTGGGCCGCCTTCCCGGCAACGGTCAGGCTGGCCTGGGCGCACAGGGGGGAGGCGGTAACGGTCACCGCGTCCTCTGTGGTGGCCACGGTATAGCTCAGGGTTTTCTTGTCAAAGTCCAGCTTCAGCCGGGCGGAGGCGTCGGATACCACCAGGTCCGTCAGGCTGGGGGTGCGCAGAACGTGCAGGGTATAGGGCTGATACTGCTCGTATCCGTCCACGGTATACCGGGCCTCCAGCACCACGTCCCCGCCCTCTAGGCTGCTGCCGGGAAGGACCCGGCTCAGCGCCGTGGCCTTGCTCTGCCAGGAGCGGGCGTACTTGGGCAGGGTCTCCACCCCGGCCAGGTATACCCGGACGTTCATCTGCCCCTCGGCGGTGCCGATGCCGTCTCCGGGGACCATGTAGGGATACAGGGTGCCATAGGAATAGTCAGGCACCCAGAAGGTGGCGCCGCCGTCGGTCTCGTCAAACTTGGGGACGTCCTCGCCGTCCTTCCACTGGTTGTCGATGCCCAGGCGGAGCTCCTTGATCCACTTGCCGGAGGGCAGGGGAGCGGACACAGCCGCGCCCTGGGCGGTGACCTCCACGGTGCCCCGGACGTGGTTGATGCCGCCGTCGGACAGGTCAAACTGATAGGTGGCGGGCACCAGCTGCACGGAACCGGCGTTCTTCACGGTGGTCACGGTGCCGAACTCACTGGTGAAGGTGGCCTGCGCCGGGGTCACGGCGCTGCCGTCCTGGGTGGCGGCGATGGTCACGGTCACCCGGTCGCCCGCCTGGAAGGTCTCGAACTTTTCGATGGCCTTTTCCAGGGCGGTGCGCAGGGGGGCCGCCGCGGCGTTGGCGGCGGCATAGAAGCCGCTGTGGGCGGCGTCATAGGCCTCCTTGGCGGCGGCGTAGTCCTTCAGTCCGTTGGTGGACGTGTTGTAGGCCGCCATCCGCTCTGCCAGGTGCAGCAGATTCTCGCCGTAGCTCTGATTGGCGTTGGTGGTGAACCAGATGGCCGTCAGTCCCTTGGCCGAGGCGTCCAGGGCATAGCCGTCGCCATCGTAGTGCAGGGAATAGTTGTCCGTCCGGCCGTCCACGGCGGTAATGAACCCGCTGTCGATGCCGGAGAAGGTGTGGCCGCTGTTTTTCAGCACGTCCTTCACCGTGTCGCCGTCATGATAGCTCATATACTCCGGCTCGATGACATAGCCGTCCTGGGCCACGGCCAGCAGGGCGATGCGCCCGTCGTCTGCCGCATAGGCCGGAACCGGCAGCAGAGACAGCAGCATCAGGCACGCCAGCAGCGCGGCCATCAGGCGTTTGGTAACTCTCATGTGATGTTTCCTCCTTTGTTCTTTCTCTATTCAAAACACCTTGCTGGTGGTAAATCTTGAGACTGTCAAAAAAACCGGAAATTTTCCGCTATCGGAAAGGAAGATCGTTACGAAAGAAACCCATCAGGGGTGTCTTTCGTTTGCA
>OGGZ01003175.1_pt1 | contig 9976 bp, 13 predicted proteins | sample 1571371 | NCBI WGS metagenome assembly OGGZ01 (sample SAMEA2582025, study PRJEB24529) | metagenome | biome: Human gut stool | place: China | collected 2011
AACTAACTGTTCCATCCAGCGTGCAGACCATTGCCAGCGAAGCCTTTCAGGGAATGTCTCAAAAAATCACCGTTGCCTGCTATCAGAATTCTTATGCAGAAACCTATTTCCAGAAAATTATTTCAAGCGATAACTCCCAAGGACGGGAATCCCGCTATACCCTGCAAACTATGGAAACACCGACCATTTTAAAGGGCGATGCAAATCAGGATGGGGAAGTCAATGTTGAGGATGCGGTTTTTGTTTTGCAGTATTATGCAAAGAAAGCAGCTGGCAATCCGGTTTCCGTGACAGAAGCCGTTTATCAGGCGATGAATGTCGATGACAGCGATGATCAGATTGATGTTTCTGATGCTGTAAAAATTCTGACGTACTATGCAAAGAAGGCTGCTGGGCAAAATCCAGACTGGAATTTTTAATCGGATTGAAAAAAATTTATGGAAAAGGCTTGCAAAACGCCGAAATCTGTAGTATAATAAAATATATACCTGTGCTTTCTGTCCAGAGGACAGCGGCAACAGAACAGGAGATAGAAACAAACAATCACGGAGGTTTAATTTTATGATTTCAGCAGGCGATTTCAGAAACGGTGTCACCTTTGAACTGGACGGCAACGTTGTACAGGTTATTGAATTCCAGCACGTAAAGCCGGGTAAGGGTGCTGCATTCGTTCGTACCAAGTATAAGAATGTCATCACTGGTGCAGTGGTAGAACGTTCTTTCAACCCGACTGATAAGTATCCGACCGCTTACATTGAACGGAAGGACATGCAGTATCTGTATGAAGATGGCGGTCTGTATTACTTCATGGACATGGAAACCTACGAACAGCTGCCGATTGATGGCAAGAAGCTGGGCGATGCATTCCGGTTCGTAAAGGAAAATATGGAAGTTAAGGTTCTGTCCTATAAGGGCAACGTATTCGGTGTAGAACCGCCGTTCTTCGTAGAACTCGAAGTAACTGAAACCGATCCGGGCTTCAAGGGCGATACTGCAACCAACGCAACCAAGCCGGCAACACTGGAAACTGGTGCAGAAATCAAAGTTCCGCTGTTTATCAACACTGGCGACAAGATTCGGATCGACACCAGAACCGGCGAATATATGGAACGTGCATAAGAATCGAGCTCGATTCTTGGCATAAATACAGGTACATGGTATCTGTGAAAAAACAGTCTGTTTCAGCAATGGACAAAAGAAAAGAAAGAGGGCGGAGCATATGAATTTGAGTGACAAGATGTCTTATCTGAAGGGCTTAGTAGACGGCATGGAACTGGACTTGACCACAAAAGAAGGCAAAGTTCTGGGTCAGCTGCTGGACGTGCTTCAGGAAACGGTTTTGTATGTAACGGATTTACAGGATCAGGTAGATGAACTGACAGAACTCTGCGAATCTCTGGACGAAGACCTCGGCGACGTGGAAGATGCAGTCTTTGGCGATGAAGAGGATGACGAAGACGAAGCAGACGAGTTTGAAGACGATGACGACGATTATGATGACGACGACGATGATATGTATGAAGCAGTATGTCCGAATTGTCAGAATACGATTGTATTGTCAGATTCTGTTCTGGATGAAGGAACCATGCATTGTCCGTGCTGCAACGAATTGCTGGAATTTGATTACAGCGATTTGACCATGGATGATTTGGAACACAAAGAAGAGGATGCAGAAGATGCAGAATCGGAAACAGAACCAGAAGCATAAATGACATCCATTGGAATCTGCACAGAAAACATGTAAGAAAAAATAAGCTGACAGATTGTTGTCGGCTTATTTTTTTAGAGTGAAATATCACAAAGTTGACAACCGCATCTTTTCCAATGAGGCAGCGATTTGCCCAGTTACTGCTTAAGATATTTTAAAAATTAGAGAAAATTGTACAAAAAATCGTATGGAAAATGGGTTGTATTTTCAAAAATTGCGTGGTATAATAAAATTACGATTATTTTTATGAAAGAGAGGGAAAATTGTGTTTCCAATCATCGAAAAAACCGTGTTGAATCCATCGGTTGTTAAAATCAAGCTGGATGCACCACTGATTGCAAAAAAAGTATTACCGGGGCAGTTTATCATTTTCCGGATTGACGAGTACGGAGAACGTGTTCCGCTGACGGTTGCCGATTATGACCGGGAAGCCGGAACGATTACGCTGATTTTCCAGATTGTCGGTCATACGACCGAACGGCTCGCCGCTCTGAACGCTGGCGATTCCATTCTGGACTTGGTAGGGCCTTTGGGTGTGGCAACCGAAATTCCGGAGGGCGTAGAATCTGTTTGTGTTGTTGGCGGCGGCGTTGGATGTGCCATTGCGTATCCGCAGGCAAAGCAGCTGTTCCACATGGGCAAAAAGGTAGATGTCATTGCTGGTTTCCGGAGCAAGGATATTGTCATTCTGGAAGACAAATTCCGGCAGTGAAGTGACAATCTGTTCCTCTGTACCGATGACGGCACATATGGACAGAAAGGTTTTGTTACCAACGTGTTGCAAGAACAGATTGATGCCGGAAAGAAATATGATATGGTCATTGCGATTGGTCCAATCCCGATGATGAAATTTGTTTCTAAGGTAACCGAACCATATGCAATCCCGACAATCGTTTCCCTGAATCCAATCATGGTAGACGGTACAGGAATGTGCGGCGGATGTCGTGTCACCGTAGATGGTCAAATTCGGTATGCCTGTGTCGATGGCCCAGACTTTGACGGTCATAAGGTAGACTATGACGAATTGATGCGGCGTGGCGGAACGTATCGGGAACAAGAACACGCATGTAGAATGATGAATGCGGAAGTAAAATAAGGAAAGGAGTATCGTTTCCGATTGGAAGCGATGAAAAACGCAATGGCAAAACCAAATATGGCATTGGAAAAAGTGCCGATGCCGGAACGAGATCCAAAAGAACGGGCAACTTGTTTTGAAGAAGTTGCAATGGGATATACGCCAGAAATGGCAATGGAAGAAGCAACTCGCTGACTGAACTACAAGGCAAGGCCTTGTGTCGCAGGCTGTCCGGTTGGCGTTCGTATCCCAGAATTTATTCAGCAGATGGCAGCTGGAAATTTCTTAGAAGCTTATCAGATTATCACCTCCACCAACAGCCTGCCGGCAGTCTGCGGAAGAGTCTGTCCGCAGGAATCACAGTGTGAGGGCAAGTGTGTCCGTGGCAAGAAGGGTCAGCCGGTCGGAATCGGTCGTCTGGAACGGTTTGCCGCAGACTATGCGAGAGAACACGGAAACTTGCAGGCAAAACCCGTTGCACCAAACGGGCACAAGGTTGCTGTTGTTGGCGGTGGCCCTGCTGGTCTGACTTGTGCTGGCGATTTGGCACGGCTGGGCTATCAGGTAACCATTTTTGAAGCATTTCAGGTTGCTGGCGGTGTTCTGATGTACGGCATTCCGGAATTCCGTCTGCCGAAGAGCATCGTACAGAAAGAAGTAAAAACACTGGAAGAACTGGGTGTTGAAATCCGTCCAAATATGGTAATTGGCAAGATTCTCTCCATTGATGAACTGATGGAAGACGGCTATGAAGCAGTATTTGTTGGTTCTGGTGCAGGTCTGCCACGGTTTATGGGCATTCCGGGTGAATCGCTGGTTGGAGTTTGCTCTGCAAACGAATATCTGACCCGAATCAACCTGATGAAGGGCTATCGGGAAGAATATGATACACCAGTGATAAAGTCCAAGGCAGTTGCTGTTGTTGGCGGCGGAAATGTTGCAATGGATGCTGCAAGAAGTGCATTGCGGATGGGTGCAGAACATGTTTATATTGTTTACCGCCGTTCCGAAGCAGAAATGCCGGCAAGAAAAGAAGAAGTGCACCACGCAAAGGAAGAGGGCGTAGAATTCCTGAACCTGAACAATCCGGTAGAAATTCTGGGCGATGAAAAGACTGGCAGAGTCAACGGCATGAAGTGCATCAAGATGGAACTGGGCGAACCGGACGAAAGCGGCAGACGGCGGCCAGTTGCCATTCCGGGCAGTGAATATGTGCTGGATGTAGATACCGTTATTATGTCCATTGGTACTTCTCCGAATCCGCTGATTCGGACAACCACAGCTGGATTGGAAGCCAACAAGCGTGGCTGTCTGATTGTCAACGAAGATACCATGCAGACCACTAAGGATGGCGTGTATGCAGGCGGTGACGCAGTGACCGGTGCAGCAACGGTGATTCTGGCAATGGGGGCTGGTAAAAAAGCAGCAGCGTCCATTGACGAATATATCAAAGCGAAGGCGTAAGCCGGAAAGGAACACAGCATGAGAAAAAGAATGGCAAAATACGGATTGGCAGTCAGTGTAGCAGCATTGACAGGAGCTTTGAGCATGATGCCTGCCGCTGCATCCAGCGGTAGCAGCAGTTCCTCTGCCACTGGAAGCGGTGGAATGATTGGCTCTCTGATTATGATGGTATTGCTGTTTGCGGTCATGTATTTTATCCTGATTCGTCCGCAGAAGAAGAAGGAAAAGGAACAGCAGGCGATGCAGCGTGCCGTACGGGTTGGCGATGAAATCGTTACTATCGGCGGAATTGTTGGTCTGGTAACCCGTGTGGAAGACGATACCATTCAGATTGAAACGGGTGGCGACCGTCACAAGATGCGGATTAAGACCTGGGCAATTCAGGAAAACATTACCGTTAAGGAAGACAACGAACGAGCAAAGGCTGCTGCGGCAGAAGAAGCCAAGGCAAAGAAAGAATCCAAGAAAAAGAAGAAGGACGGCGAAGACGGCGTTCTGAAGGACTAAAGATTTTTTTAAGTACATGAAAGAAAAAGGCGGCTGACCGAAATGGTGAGCCGTCTTTTTGTTTTTGATTTATTTTTTAGGGTAAGGTTGTTTTTCATCGGTCTGGTTCAGCAGGTAATCAATGCTGGTATGATAGAAGTTTGCCAGCTGGATGAGGATACTGGTGGGAATATCTCGTTTTCCCAGTTCATAATGAGAATATGCAACCTGAGAACAGTGCAGATAATCCGCAAGGTCTTTTTGATACAAATCATGGTCTTCCCGCAAATCTCGGATTCGTTGGTATCGCATCATCCACCTCCATTTTTCTGTTATTAGACGACAAAATCCGAGTGGAAATTGACAAATAAAACAATTTGTTTTATAATAAGAGAAAAGGAGGGGATGCTGGTGGAATCGTATGAAAAACCCTATTTTCAATTGTTCTGTACGGTTTGCGATGTAATTGAAAATGTAGAATTATTTTTGGGAAATACCGCATTGACAGGGACACAGCAGCAATTTTTGAGAAAGCAGGTTGAACAGTTGAAACGAGCCCAACAAATCACAGAAGAAATGGTGATTGTCAAGGACGAGGAGCGTAAAATTTATAGAATTAAGTAGAAACAACCGTTTCCACGCATAATTTCCCACCCGCTTGCATACATATCCATCAGGAATTCCACCGATGAGAGAGGGGCATGATTACAATGCATCCAAAACGCTGTTCATCCTGTCCGCCACCGCCACCCTGTAAAAAACGCCCTGTCCGGCGAACCTGCTGGCAGTCACCTGTCTGGAGTACGATTCTTGCGGTACTTGCAGGGCTGGCAGTGGTGTTGCTGCTGTTGCTGTTGTTTTCTCTGTTGATTAGTAATATTGATGCTTCGGAGGAACTGGTTGCCGCAATGGGGTGTGTTTCCCTCTGTGCCGGCAGTTTTACCGCTGGTTTTGTTGCTGCAAAACGCAGACGCTGCAAAGGGTTGCTGATTGGGCTTGCCTGTGGCATCGCCATGTATTTGGTCACGTTTTTGATTGGCTTGTTGCTGCTGCAAAGTTTTGCGGCTGCCGGAACATTTTCCAAGCTGATTTTTATGGTTCTGTGCAGCTGTATTGGTGGCGTGGTCGGCGTGAATACCAAATGCCGTGTGCCACGCTGCTGAAAAAATGGCAGGAAAGTAACCAAAAGAACTTGTGTGCAATTGTGCAATATGTAAAATTTTTTTGCGAATCGGCAAAGGCTATTGAAAACAAAGGGGGATTATGTTATAATAGTTCATATCCCCTTAGGACGATATCGTCCCGAGGATTTCATGCAGTTTCTAAGGCGAAAAGCAAGTGCAGAACTGTAAGTATGTTGGATAGGGAGGATTTTTGTTATGAAGCACATCAAGACCATCAATAAGGCAAATCTGAAGGAATCTGCTGCTAAGGGCGGCTGCGGTCAGTGTCAGGCTTCTTGCCAGTCTGCCTGCAAGACTTCTTGCACCGTTGCAAACCAGAAGTGCGAACGGTAAGCAAACGATTTTGATTCGTTCGAGATAAATCCGTACACCGGATTCGGTGTACGGATTTTGCCGTACAGGACAAAAAACAGTCGATGCAGCCTTGCTGTATCCAGAAAGAACCTGCAAGAATTGCAAAATAGAAAGAGTGAAATTATGATTCATAAGTATAAATTACATGGCTATAATGTCGTGTTGGATGTCAACAGCGGTGGCGTGCATCTGGTCGATGATTTGACCTATGATATGCTGGACAATGTTGCACCGCCATTTTCGGATGTCTGTCCGCCGGAAGTCGTAGAAAAGCTGTCTGCTTTTTATCAGGAAGCCGACATTCTTTCCTGCTATGATGAAGTATTAGAGGCATACAACGAACAGATTCTCTTCTCGGAAGATGATTATGAAAAGTATGCGGATTGTTCCGTTGCTTCTCCGATTAAGGCAATGTGTCTGCATATTGCCCATGACTGCAACCTGCGTTGTGAATATTGTTTTGCTTCTACGGGTGACTTCGGCGAGGGCAGAAAGCTGATGCCGCTGGAAACCGGAAAACAGGCAATTGATTTCCTGCTGAAGCATTCCGCAAACCGGAAGAATCTGGAACTGGACTTCTTCGGCGGTGAACCGCTGATGAATTTTGAAGTGGTGAAGCAGGTTGTTGCTTATGCAAGAAGCAAGGAACAGGAATATGGGAAACATTTCCGATTCACGATTACCACAAACGGTATGCTGCTGAATGATAGTAATATTGATTTCATCAACAAGGAAATGTCCAATGTTGTTCTTTCCATTGACGGCAGAAAGGCAGTTAATGACCGGATGCGGAAGCGAGTAGACGGCAAGGGCAGCTATGACATTATCCTGCCGAAATATCAGCGTCTGGTTGCACAGCGTGGCGATAAGGAATATTATGTACGTGGTACTTATACCAAGTACAATCTGGACTTCTCTAACGATGTATTTGACCTGCTGGAACATGGATTTGACCAGATTTCTGTAGAACCAGTTATGGCAGATGAAAATGATCCATATGCAATCACAGAAGCAGATCTGCCAGCAATCTTCAAAGAATACGAAGTATTGATGAATAAGATTCTGGATTATGAGAAGACCGGAAAGAAGTTCAATTTCTTCCACTTCATGTTGGATTTGGATCAAGGCCCTTGTGCCATCAAGCGTCTGCGTGGCTGCGGTTGCGGCAATGAATACGTTGCGATTACACCGGACGGTGACATTTATCCGTGCCATCAGTTTGTTGGAATGGAAGAATGGAAGATGGGCAACCTTGAAGAGGGAACATTCGACCAGGCAAAGAAGGCAAACTTTGCAAAGGCACATATTTACACCAAGCCAGATTGTCGGGAATGCTGGGCAAGATTCTATTGCAGCGGCGGTTGCAATGCCAACAACTACCAGTATGCCGGCGATATTCGGAAAGCACATAAGCTCTCTTGCGAAATCGAAAAGAAGCGGCTGGAATGTGCGATTGTCATGAAGGCAATCCGGATGGAACAGGCAGAACAGGCAGCGGCAGAATCCAATTCTTAACAAGAAAATGATAGCAGGATACAGAGGACAGCAGTAAAATGTTGTCCTCTTTGTCTATTTTCAATAAAAAATTGTTGAAAATTTGATTCATATTCACTATATTCAATACCTTGACACACAAAGGGGTAATATGGTATACTATAAATAGAAATCCAATTGATTTCTATAAAAAATAAAAAGGAGAAAGGATGATTTTTATGAAAAAGAAGGGTTTCGTTGCAGCTGCAATGGCTGCGGTTTTGGCAAGCAGTATGCTTTCTGTTCCGGCATTTGCCTGGAGCAAAGATGATATCATTGCTGGTGATGAACATACGCTTATCGTGTCTTATCATTGGAGCGATATTGATCGGTTGACCATTGGTGATACACAAGATGGAACGCACTTTATCACCAGTCACAATTTAAACTGTATTGCGATTGTGATGGAAGATGAAAATACTGTTCCAGATATGACAACGATTTCTTCTGATTTGACCGCTGTGCCTGCGGAAAGCTATCAGTTTGATGGACTTTATGAATATTGGAATAATCAAATTGCAACATTGTTCTCACCATTACTGAACTTGAAAACAACTTATTTTGTTTCTGCTTCTGAGCAGGATGCAGAAAAGTTCTATCAGCTGCCAGGTGTGGAAGCGGTCTATGAAGTCCGTTCAGAAGCACATCATAGTGCATGGATTGGAGATGGAACAAGTGCTTCGATCAATGTTTCCGTGAAAGTTTCGAAGGGAACGAATTTTGGCATAGAACAGTGTGCTGATTTGCCTTATACCGTTTCTTCTGTTACAGAAATTGAGAATACAGATGATGCAATGGATGCATACAAACTGGTTGTAGAAGTGCCGGATGGAGAAATCTATAAAGCAGCATTGGATATGATTAGAACGCTGTTAGAAGAGGACATTGTGCCGGATGCATCTGTAAGTTATATGACAACAGCATTGGCATTAGTAGGAAATCCGGTTTTGAAAGAAGTTCCAAACCATTATCTTGCTGCCAACAGTGATTTAGACGGAGATGGAACAGTAGACGTACAGGATGCCGTAGAACTCCTGACCTATTATGCGAGAAAGGCAGCGAATCTTCCAGCAAGCTTCTCTCACCTCGATGATCAGGAAGCAGCGTTGCAGTTGGCGGATGTCAATCAGGATGGAACTGTAGATGCTGCTGATGCAGTGGAAATTTTGACATATTATGCAGGGAAAGCAGCTGGCACGCTGTAATAGCATCGTTTCAGAAATAGAAAAATCGTGCACGGGATTCGGTTCAGAGTTCCGTGCATTTTTGTGCTATTTCCGGAATTAGACAGTTGCATTTTTTGAGAAATGGTGTTATAATATCATTGTATGTCAACACCGATGCAGAACGGAAAAGAGGAGTCATTCCATGAAAAGAATCACATTGATTACCGGACATTATGGTTCGGGAAAAACCAATTTTGCGGTTAATTTGGCACTGCGGCAGGCTGCGGAAGGGAAAAAGGTGACAGTGGTCGATTTGGATATTGTCAACCCTTATTTTCGGACAGCAGATTTTGCGGAACTGTTTGAACAGAACGGCATTCATCTGGAGAAAACGCTCTATGCCAATACCAGTCTGGATATTCCGGCGATTTCCTTTGACCTTGCCCGGTTGGCATATGAGGAAGAATGCTTGATTATTGACGTGGGCGGCGATGATGCCGGTGCAACGGCACTGGGTCGATACGCCGAAATGCTGCGTTCCTATCAGGCGGAATTGGACATGTGGTATGTGGTGAACCGCTACCGCTACCTGACCGCTCAGCCGCAGGAGGCTTTGACGCTGCTCTATGAAGTGCAGCAGGCAGCCCGTTTGCAGCCGACTGGTATTGTCAACAATTCCAACCTCGGCAGCGAAACCACAGCGGAATTGATTTTAGAGGCTGTTCCCTATGCAAAAACCATTGCAGAAGCAGCCGGTCTACCGCTGATTTGTACCACTTATCGGGAAGATTTGCCCGTACAGGTGGAAAACGGTTTTCCGGTACAAGTCTATGTCAAGCCCGTCTGGGAGCAGGATGCTGCATTCTAAATCCTACTGACGGACGATTCGGCGGAAGGAGGGAAAGAGCAATGGAAAAAATGAAAGTGCGGTTTGACCGCTGTAAGGGCTGCGGACTGTGTGTCAGTGTCTGTCCAAAGAAGCTGGTAAAACTGCAAACAGAAAAGC
>OGGZ01003185.1_pt1 | contig 9959 bp, 4 predicted proteins | sample 1571371 | NCBI WGS metagenome assembly OGGZ01 (sample SAMEA2582025, study PRJEB24529) | metagenome | biome: Human gut stool | place: China | collected 2011
TGGATGCATTGAATAATGTGTGGATTTCCGTATTTTCTGGAATAACGACATGTAACCGTGTGGTTTACGACTTGGATACATATAAAGAGGAGATGGATGTCGATATCTATAATAAATATCGTGCGGAGACTGTTATCTTGAGATGTTTCTATTATTCTATCTTACTGGATTTATTCGGGAACGTTCCTTATATCGACACGTATGAGAGTGAAATCACGGCTTCTCCTCAGACAAGCCGTCCTGAGCTTTATCAGAAAGTCGTAGATTGTATCTTAGATAATATGGAATATTTGGATGACGCTCCGTCTGCCGAGAATTATGGAAGATGTACGAAATCGATGGCTTATACGATGTTGGCAAAACTATATTTGAACGCTAAGGTGTTCAAAGGGGCCTCTTCTTATGATAAGGACGATATGAATAAAGTGATAGAGTATTGCGATAAAGTGATTAACTCCGGATATTATGAGGTCGTATCTGATTTCTCCGCTCCATTTAAAGTGGCGAATGAGTCTTGTAAAGAAAATATTTTCGTGGTACCGATGCAAAATGGTATCAATTCAAATGGAGACTACGAGTTTCATTTCCATAAATTCTCCGGACATCCCAAGTCTCGCCAGATGTGGGGTATAAATGTGGGCGGTTGGAATGGAGGTTGCGCTACTCCGGACTTCCTTGCTTTATATAAAGATGACGATACCCGGAAAAAGGCGACTTTTATTTACGGTTTGATTTATGATAAGGTCACGGGCGAGCCTGTTGAGGATGGTGATAATCCGGGAAAACAATTGGAATTGACTATTGAGGTATCTTCTATTAATGCCGCTTATCGTTGGGAAGGCGCTCGTATTCAGAAGTATGAATATGAGTTGGGTATGACTGGTAATATGAACAATGATTTTGTTTTATATCGTTTAGCTGATATCTATTATATGAAGGCTGAAGCTATTTTGAGAGGTGGTAATGCCGCTACTTTATCAGCTTTGTGTGCGGAACCTGCATTCCAGTTAATACGTGAAAGGGCAAATCAGCCTGTGTATACTCCGGAAACATTAACGTTGGATGAGTTGATCAATGAACGTGGCCGTGAATTTGCTTGGGAAGGTTGGCGTCGTCAAGACTTGGTTCGTTGGGATAAGTTCGCTAAAGGTAGCTGGACATTTAAGGAAGCCTTGAATAATAATTCGCGTGATTTATTCCCGATACCATACGATCAGATTACGAAAAACCAATCTTGGAAACAGAATCCGGGATATTAATAGTTGTGTTTTTATGCATATGGATAGACGACAATTCGTGAAAAACCTAGGACTGGGCACAGCCTCTTTAAGCATGGGAAGCTTGGTAACGGCTTCCTCATGTGCCCCGTCCGGGGATTCCTCCCTTAAACAAAACGTCAAGGAAGGAGAGGATGGACAGTTTTTATTTATCGGTGACGATATCGCCATCGCCCAGACAGAGTATGGGAAGGTGCAGGGATATCTGCTGAATCATGTATATACGTTCTTGGGAGTTCCTTATGGGGCTGATACGTCGGGAAAAAATCGCTTTATGCCTCCCCAAAAACCAGAGCCGTGGACAGATGTGAGACCTGCGGTTTTTTATGGGAATACGGCGCCGCAACGTATGGAGAACCGGTGGCCCAATAATTACGGAACTTTTGCCGATCATTGGAACTACTGGGATGTGAGTGAGGATTGCTTATATTTAAATGTATGGACACCGGGCATTGCGGATGGTAAGAAACGTCCCGTATTGGTGTGGCTGCATGGCGGCGGTTTTACAAATGGTAGTGGGATCGAGCAGGATGGATATCATGGAGAGAATATAAGCCGGGAAGGAGATATCGTATTCTGTTCCATTAATCATCGGTTGGGGCCGATTGGCTTCTCTGACTTATCTGGTGTTGGTGGAGAAGCGTATAAGGATTCCGGAAACGTGGGGATGTTAGATATTATTGCCGCCTTGCGATGGGTTCATGATAATATCGCCAATTTCGGTGGAGATCCCGGGAACGTAACGGTTATGGGACAATCCGGAGGAGGTTCTAAGGTCTGTACAGTAGCCGCTATGCCGGCGGCAAAAGGTTTGATCCATAGAGCCGTGGCTTTAAGTGGATCTACGGTAGGAGCTTCCGATCAGGTGATGACCCGGAAGGTGGGAGAATATATTTTGAGAGAAGCGGGGCTGACCGCTTCCCAACTGGATAAATTGCAAAGAATACCTTGGCGGGAATATTTGGATATAGCGGATAGGGCTTGTAAAAAGTGCTGGGAAGATCAAGGGATTAGCATGAGACGGACTTTTGGCCCTGTTGCTGATGACCGGAATATTCCGGCCGGTGTATTCTACTCCGGTGAGAGCCATTTGGAGTCTCCTGTCGTCCCGATGATATTCTGTACGACTTTCCATGAATGGAACCCGAACAGGGTGGATGCGGCCTTGGAAAAAATCACTCAAGACGGTGTGATCGAGAAACTGAGAAGTCAATATGGTGATAAAGCGGAATCGATCGTGAAGGCTTTCGCCAAGAATTTCCCGGATAAGACTCCGATGGAGCTTTGGGCGATGATTTTGTCTTCCCGTCAACGAGTGGTTGAGGCGGCTAACGCAAAATTAAAGCAAGGCCAGCCTGTGTATGTAGCTTGGTTTGGCTGGTGTCCGCCCTTGTTTAATAACCGTATGCGTGCGTTCCATTGCTCGGATATCTGTTTCTGGTTTAAAAATACGGATCGGATGTTTACCCATACGGGTGGAGGTAAGGTACCTCGTGCGTTGTCAGATAAGATGTCTGGCGCTTTGTTGAATTTCATGCGGACAGGAGATCCGAACGGAGGAGAGTTACCCGCTTGGCCGAAATACACGGAAGAAAATGGAGAGGTGATGATCTTGAATAATACGTGTGAGGCTCGGAATGATCCGGACCGGGAGGCCCGTAAATCTTTGGAGGTTTAATTTAAAACGAGAGTGTTATGCTTGAGAAAAAGATTTCAAGACGTAATATGCTTCGGACTACCGGTTTGGCGGTTTTGGGCAGTACGTTCGCAGGCTTGGCTTCTTGCGCTCCGAAGAAAAAAGAGGAGCCATCACCCGAAGCATCCTCTTCGAAACGTCCTTTCCGTGTCTGTCTCAATGTCTCTACGATAGCGGGTTATAAACTTCCTGTTCAAAAACAGATTGATTTATGTGCCGAGGCTGGTTTTGAGGGAATTGAGTTATGGACCCGTGATGTGGATGCGTTCGTAAAGCAAGGGGGAACTTATGAGACACTCAGGCGTCAGCTGGAAGGCTCCGGACTTTTATTGGAGAATATGATCGGTTTTGCCTCGTGGTTTGCCGATGATCCTTCGAAACGGAAGGAAGGGCTAAACCAAATGCGGCATGATATGGAGATGGTAGCGGGATTGGGCGGTAAATTTATCGCCGCTCCTGCTCAAGGAGTTACTCAATTGGATCGTACACGGTTGCCGGAGTATTCCGAACGCTATCGGGCGATACTGGATTTAGGGGATGAGATGGGTGTCACTCCGATATTGGAACTATGGGGGGCCGGGGTTCTGAATCAATTATCGGATACCATGGCGATAGCGATCGCCTCCGGGCATTCGCGGGCTTCCGTCTTATTGGATTTCTACCATTTGTACAGAGGAGGAAATAGTTTTGATAGTTTACGCTTGATAAATGGGAAGATCCTTCCGGTTTTTCATATCAACGATTATCCGGAGTTGCCTCCTCGTACGGAGTTGAGAGATTCGGATCGGGTGTTTCCGGGAGATGGTATTTGCCCGTTTAATAAAGTACTTCCTTTGCTATACGACTCCGGTTTCCGGGGTGGGTTATCCGTAGAGCTTTTTAATAAGGGATATTGGGAAACCATGGATGTAAAGGAGGTCTTAAGGAAGAGTTTTGAGAAAACCACACAGGTAATCAATAGTTCGATGGGATAAAAGTTTGTTGGGATTTAGGAAAGGGACTGCCTCGAGGTGTTTTACCTTCGAGGCGGTCCCTTCTGTTTTTATAGTATCTTCTCTTAAAAATCAATTATTTTATAATCCGCTGTGATATAAAAAGTAGTATATTTGCGTACATCCAAAATAAACAGTTGTTTTGCGGAGGGTTATAGGGGTTGTTATCATCGGAAAAGCCGGTAATAAAAGATATACATTATAATGAACTTACTTCAGAGATATGTGAGTCATGGTATAGCTATAGGTTTGTTAGTATTTATAATGCTAGCGTTTAATTTGTCTGTGTTAGCGCAGACAAGTGAAAAACGTGTACTTAGGGTTGCCTTTCCGCAGGTAGATGGCATGAGTTGGACGGCCGAAGATGGTACTCATCATGGTATGCTCGTAGACTATCTCAATGAGATCGCCAAATATACCGGTTGGGAATACGAGTACATAGATACGAAGGGACCGGCTATGTTGAATGAATTTGTTGAGGGTAAGTACGAGTTGATGGGTGGAAACTATTATATACCCGCTTTAGAGAAATATTATGCTTATCCGAACTATAATATGGGATATAGCCGTTCATTATTACTTGCCCGATCTGATGATCGCTCTATCCATAGTTATGATTTGGAGAGTATGAATGGTAAAACCATCGGTGTGTATGAGAATGCAAGGGAGAACATTCGCCGTCTCAAAGAGTTTATGGCTATCAACGGATTGTATTGTAATATCCGATATTACAAACAGGAAGATATGGTGGGGAAAATCGGGTTATATCCCTATCTGGCTAAAGGTGAGATCGATTTGTTACTAAATAATGTTGCCCATATTAGCGATTCTGTCCGTGTAGTCGTGGCATATGACTCTCAGCCTTATTATATCGTGACCAATCCGGGTAATAAAGAAGTCTTGGATGGTTTGAATATGGCTTTGGAACGGATATTGGATGCCAATCCTAATTTTGCGGCGGAACGTTATGCCGTTAATTTCCCAGACCGGCTCGTAAACATCCAACTGAGCCCCCGGGATCTGGAGTATGTCAATGAGAGGAAAACGATCACGGTAGCCGTACCTGAGAATTGGTATCCTTTGTATTGTAAAGAAACGCCGCTGAAGAACCATACGGGTATCATGGCGGATGTACTGGATGAGATTAAAAGTTTCACAGGGCTACGATTCTCGTATGTATATGCGAAAAATTATGCTGATGCGATCCGTTTGATACAGCAAGGGGATGCCGATATCTTAGGTTTTTTCTTGGGAGATGAGAACGATGCGGCCCAGCTAGGACTTGCGCTTTCAGCCTCTTATGTGAGTGCTAACAATATCATAGTGCGCAATAAAGCATGTAGTTATCCCGCACCGGGTCTGGTTGGAGCCTTAGTGGAAAATCAACGATTGCCGAGTGGTATATCGGTGGAGAAGATACGGTTCTATCCGAGTATTAAGGAGGCGTTATTTGCCGTCAATAATGGTGAGGCTGATTTTATTTATGGTTTGTCCTCTAGGATGGAACAGGATATCTTGCGCTATCATTTTACGAATCTTGCTCCCGTAACGTTGGTCAATGATCAGAGTACGATAAGTTTCGCGTTGCCTATCCCGGTCGATCCGGATTTGCTTACCATACTCAACAAGGCGATCAATAATCTTTCTGAGTCCGAGAGGACTGTTATACGCAATCGGAATCTGGAATCTATCGGCGTGAGTGAATTTTCTCTTACGGACTTTATATATGCGAATCCCTTACAATTCATGTTTATCGTGATGTTTGTCCTGTCGGTGCTATTTACGGCATTACTGCTGGCTATAGGGGCCCGGATGAAAGCGACCGTGATACAGGGCAACCTGAAACGGGCTGAGGCGGCTAACTTGGCGAAGAGCGAGTTTCTTTCCCGGATGAGTCATGAGATCCGTACGCCGATGAACGGAATTGTAGGTATGAGTACTATCGCCATGCAAAACATAGATAATACCGATAAGATAAAGGATTGCCTAGAGAAAGTAATCATGTCTTCCAAGCATCTTCTCGCTCTCATTAACGACGTGCTGGATATGTCGAAGATAGAAAGCGGAAAAGTGGAACTTCGACATGAGAGCTTTAATTTCCGGGCATTCTTGCAGGACCTTGAAAATCTGTATGGCGAGCAGGCCAAGAGTAAAGGGATCAGCTATGAGACGATATTGGCTAGTGATCTGGAAGTACAGATTATAGGAGACTCCTTGCGCTTGAATCAAGTTCTCTCCAACCTGTTATCGAATGCGCTGAAATTTACGCCGGCCAAGGGAATGATTAAACTTCGGGTATCTAAAACAGGTGAGGATCAAGAGAATGTTTACCTTCGTTTCGAGGTAATCGATACGGGATGTGGTATAGCCGAGGAGAATTATGATAAAATCTTCGAATCGTTCGAACAGGAAAATGTGGATGTTACTTATAAATATGGAGGTACAGGATTAGGGCTTTCTATCGTTAAGCGTTTCACAGGGTTGATGGGTGGTGGCATACATGTGACGAGCGTGCAGGGGAATGGCAGTACATTCACCGTTGATCTGCCTTTCGGCAAAATAAAGGAATCGGGTAAGCCCACTCGTTTTTCCGATATTAATGGGAGGAATGACCTTGCGAAGGATTGTTATGCTGTTGATTATGACTTCAAAGGTAAACGGATCTTATTGGTTGAGGACAATGAGCTTAACCGGGAGATAGCGGAGGAATTGATCGGAGTTACCGGTGCGTCGGTGGAGAGTGCTGAGGACGGGGTACAGGCCGTAGAGATGTTTAAGGAGTCTGCCGAAGGGTATTATGATTTGATATTGATGGATGTGCAGATGCCGCATATGGATGGCTATGAGGCTACCCGATGTATTCGTGCATTAGGGCGTTCTGATGCTCAAAAGGTTCCTATCTTCGCTATGACAGCCAACGCATTCGCTGAGGATGTGCAGAAAAGTAGGGAAGCCGGTATGAATGCTCATATATCTAAGCCGTTGGATATACGTGCCGTGTATAAACAAATGAACCGATACCTTCAAGGATAAATAAAGGATCGATGAATAAATAAAAAGGGACCGCCTCGGGAAATTAGGTTTTCGAGGCGGTCCCTTCTGCTTTTATTAGATATTCTTTATTTTTTCGTAATTACCGAGAATTCACCGATACCCGCTTGCTTTTTATTATCTACGATACGGGTTGCGACCAAACGGATTTGGTTACCTTTCGTTATCGGGAAATGTACGACTTGCTCGATCGGGTTAGCCTTGATATTGGAGAATTCGCCTTCGGCCACCTTCTTTCCATTAATATATAATTGATAGTTGGAGATATGACCGCTTGCGTCACGTCCTTGGTTCGGGGTGTAGCGGAATCCGGATATAGGCATTTCTTTCGCTAATTGTACGACTAACTCTTGTTTCCCTTGTGGCAAATAGTAGGTCGTGTAGCCGTTTCCGTCTAGGATCAGGCTGGTTTTCTCATCTTTCGGTGATACGATCGTGTAATCACAAGCAGGAATATCGAACGTTTGTGCGGAAACCGGACTGACTGTATCGAAAGTCGGATCATAGGCAATCGCCTTGACAGTTCCTTTTTGAGCGAAAGCGAATGGCGCCTGATAAAGCGGTGAGTCCTTGGTCGGATCTGAGCCGTCGATGGTATAATGAACCTCGGAGCCTTTATCCCCGGCCTGTATGGTTACCTCATCATTGATATTACGGGCAATCGTTGGCTCGGTCACCAAGGCGGGGGCAAGGTATGCCTCCACGTTATTGATACAAAGCGGTCCGCGGGCATCCGTGAAGTTGATGCGTATCTTCTCCGCTTTCTCGGTCTGGAAACGGACAATTCGTTTATAGCCGACAGTTGTCGTAGAATCCACGGTCTGTGCCGGAATCCATTTACCCTCTTGCTCGAGTTCGATATTGAACGAGCGTACTCGTTGTCCTAATGGGATATATTCTTGTATGACCAAGCGGTTTACATCGGTAGGATGGGTTAACGTGAAAGTCAATGAACCACTGGTTACGCCATCGTCCGTAGCCCAATAGGTATCCCAATCCCCATCTACTGCCTTATTGGGACTAAAATTACGTCCTCTTTTATTGCTCGCTTGTACGTAACATCCTTTCAAAAGATTCTCCTTAAAGTCATTTTGGATGGTTTGATACCATTGTACGGCACGGGCGGAGTCTACCGGACTTATTTTTCCGTTCAACGCTACGGGGAAGTTCAATAGGAAATTGGCGTTATGCCCGACGCTTCGGTAATAAAGATCGACTAATTTTGCCAGCGACTTGACTTGGTGATCTTCCCGGGAGTGATAGAACCATCCCGGACGGATAGATACATCGCATTCTCCACCTAGCCACATCGGTCCGTTCTCATCTCCCCATACACTCTGTTGGAAAGTAGGCATGGAGGGTTCCGGGGCGAAGATGCTCCATTGGGTATCACCGGCCCAACCTTCCTCGTTACCGATCCAGCGGATATCGGGTACTGTCCCTCCGAAAACCATGATGTCCGGGTGGTGCGCCTTGATCGTGTCGCATGCCCGCTCATATTGATAATAGGTCTTGGCGTCTATAGCACGGGTTTCATTCGTGCCGCCATACCAGCCATTGCCACCGTTTGCCCCATCAAACCAGTATTCGAACAACGGGCCATAGTTGGAGACTAATTCATGTAATTGGGCATGGAATTTCTCTACATATCCCGGTTGTCCGTAATTCTCACTGTTTCTGTCCCAAGGGGAGAGATAGACACCGAATTTCAGCCCGTGTTTCTTACAAGCGTCGGATAGTTCTTTTACCATATCCCCTTTGCCATCTTTCCAAGGAGAATTCTTTACGCTATATTCGGTTGTGGCGGTAGGCCATAGACAGAAACCGTCATGATGCTTGGTAGTTAAGATTACGCCTTTCAATCCGGCGGCTTTGATTGTTTGCGCCCATTGATCGCAATCCAGATCCGTTGGATTGAATGTGGAGGCGGGAGTGTTTCCGTAACCCCATTCCAGATCATTGAACGTATTTAATCCGAAATGGACAAAGGCATATGTTTCCATCTTATGCCATTCAACTTGTGCCGGCGTGGGAACGGGCAGGATAGGGGCGGGCGCTGTCGCTTCTTTACAGGAGAAGAAGGAAAACAAGCCAAGCCCCAATAAAATAGAGGAACTCAAGTGCTTCATTATTTGTTTATATTTAGATGAGACCTCAAATATATGAAAAAAAACGGCAGATTTTTATTCTGTCTTTAGATATCTAGATAAAAGATAAAGTCTCCTGTCTTTTAGATGTCTCCTCTGGGGAAATTTTCATGCTAGCATATATTTGTTTATCAATTGTTTGCAGTGCCAGTTTATTTATCGCCTTTGGCACGGTCGTGCCATCACAGTGGCAACGCTGTGCCATCCGTGTGGCAGGGCCGTGCCATCGTAGTGGCACAGTATTGCCGCTATGATGGCAAGGGTACCGGCTATATCGTTTACGTGAGTAGTCGGTATTTTTGCGTGTGCTATATTATAATGTACCCGATATCCGTTGCCGTAAAAAACTTGAAAAATAATGCCCGATAAATTTGGATCGTATGTTTTATAGCATTACTTTTGCACCCGCATTCGAGAGAGAACGGCGCTTCAGAAATGATGGAAACGTGGAGGTATCCTTGGGTAGGGGATGAGGTTGGCTAGGCCAAGCGATAATTTCCAACCGCCCGGAGATCGGCTTGAGAAAAAAAACTTGAAAATTTTTCACCGAAAAATTTGGAGGTTAAGAAAAAGTCCTTACCTTTGCAGCCGCAATCGAGAAACGATAGCGAGAGGGTTCTTTGAGAGATTTACATAATTCAACAAGTAGTACAAGTATTAGGAAAAGAAATTTTCCGGATCGATACCGTCAATAGAAGTATGACTTTGGACTACGATAAACGGATTCCGGAGCGAGGATATTTAAGAAACAATTTAAACAACGAAGAGTTTGATCCTGGCTCAGGATGAACGCTAG
>OGGZ01003188.1_pt1 | contig 9954 bp, 9 predicted proteins | sample 1571371 | NCBI WGS metagenome assembly OGGZ01 (sample SAMEA2582025, study PRJEB24529) | metagenome | biome: Human gut stool | place: China | collected 2011
TTTAGTTGATATCCACTCTGATTTAAAGTATAATCTTTTTGTAATTTATTATGTAGTAGCATGCTAATATTTTACCATAAATCCCAGGGTTTTCGAAGCCTGGGATTTATTTTTTTTAGATTATATACCACATTAACATAAAAAAAGGGGCATCGCACTAATTTCTTAGTGCGACAGCCCCATTATACAAAAGACTGTCGTATATACAATTACTGTATATACGACAGTCTAATTAAATGTTTAACAAATCGCTGTAAACCTTTAATGCGCCGTCCGTTTCATGCGCAAGCACACGCTTTGCCAGCACCTTGCCAAGCTGTACGCCTTCCTGGTCGAAGCTGTTGACATTCCATAAGAAGCCCTGGAACATAATCTTATTTTCAAAATGCGCAAGCAGAGCGCCCAGTGACTTTGGTGTAAGACTGTCACCAATAATAATGCTGGACGGACGTCCGCCTTCAAAATTCTTGTTGCGGTTGTCATCTGACTTACCACAGGCAAATGCAACAATCTGTGCGGCAACATTTGCACACAGCTTCTGCTGGCTTGTACTGCCCTGAATTTCAATATCCGTGCCAATCTGGCTGTTTCTGAAACCTACAAACTGCAACGGCACAATATCCGTTCCCTGATGAAGCAGCTGATAGAAGGAGTGCTGTCCGTTGGTTCCCGGTTCACCAAAAATGACCGGACCTGTCGGATAATCCACCGGTTCGCCAAAACGGTTCACGGACTTACCGTTAGATTCCATGTCTAACTGCTGTAAATGTGCCGGGAAGCGGCTTAATGCCTGTGAATACGGAAGTACTGCCGTACCCGGATAGCCCAGTACATTGCGCTCATATACGCCGATAAGTGCATCTAACATTTCAGGATTTTCCATAACATTTTTATTGGCTGAAAGCTTGTCTTCTGCCGCCGCACCCTCTAAGAACTGTGCAAAAACGTCCGGTCCGAATGCCAGTGACAGTACAGCGCCGCCAACGGCTGATGTCGATGAAAAACGACCACCGATATAGTCGTCCATGAAAAATGCAGCCAGATAATCATCACTCTTTGCAAGCGGTGAAGTTTCGCTTGTTACGGCAATCATATGCTTTGAAGCATCTAAGCCTGCTTTCTTTAACGCTTCCTTTACAAAGGATTCATTGGTTAATGTTTCAAGGGTTGTGCCGGACTTTGACACCAGTACGAACAGGGCATGTGCCACGTCCACTGCATTTAAAACTGCGGCGGCATCATCCGGGTCTACGTTGCTGATAAACTGCGCCTTCATCTTTAACGTATTGTTCTTCTTTGCCCAGTTTTCCAGTGCCAGATACATCGCGCGCGGTCCTAAATCGCTGCCGCCGATACCAATCTGTACAACCGTTGTAAACTTCTCGCCTGCGGCATTGGTAATTTCACCATTATGTACTTTATTGGCAAATTCCGCAATCCGCGCCTGCTGTTTTACATAAAATTCACGCTTGTCCACGCCGTCTGCTTCTACTGCATTACCCAGCTGTCCACGGGTCAGCTGGTGAAGTACCAGTCTGTTTTCTCCGGTATTTATTACCGCACCGTTGTAGAGTTCTTCAAATTTTTCTGCAAGCTGAGCTTCTTCTGCCAGTGCCTTTAACGCATTTAACACTTCATCATCCACCTGCTTTGCGGCAAAATTATAAGAAAATCCCTCTGCCATCGGTACACTGTACTTCTTTACACGCTCTGCACCTTCTGCCCCTGACATTGCCTCTGCCAGCTTCACGCGTTTTACCTCTGAAAGTGCCTTAAAAGTTTCCAGTGTGTCTAAATTCTTCCATGTAGCCATAACCATGTCCTCCCCAACATTTCATAATATAATATGCGTATTTCAGGTAAAATAGAAACATTCCCTGATACCTTTGATACATATGTTAAATTATACTCTCAAACCTATTGAAGTTCAATGTCATAAATCGTAAATTTAGATGCATTTTTATTTTGACCACGTCGATTCCTGCGTATCTTTACTGTAATCAAATTTTCCGTCATTTTTTTCTTCCAGCGCCTTAATTATGTGGTAGGTATATTCATTATACGGGGTCGGAATGCCTAGTTCTTTTCCCATCCGCATTAACGCCCCGGAAAACATATCAATCTCGGTGTGCCGTCCCGCATCTAAGTCCTGCAATGTCGAATAGCGTGTCTTTGGCGGCACTGCACTGCCGTGGGAAGATGACTTGTCGGCTTTTCCGATGTCAATACCCTTTGCCTGTGCAATGGCTTCAAGCTCTTTTTTCAGTCCTTCACTGATGGCTTTCATATGCGTGCTATCGCTGTAACAGCCGACACCCGCGCCTAAGATTGCCTGCGGCAGGTTATTGCACACATTCAGGCGGAATTTGCTCCACATTTCTTCCTTAATATAGTCTGTTACACGGAAATGTATCTGCGCATTTTCAAAAAGTGTGCACACCGCCTGTACACGTTCACTCTCAAACGGCGGCTTGATTTCCCCGAAGATGATACCGATTGTCGTTTCGGGATTAAAGCAGTAACCGTTCTCTTCTTTGTGGGATGCCACTTTAATCAGTGCATGCAAAATGTTATCGGGATTCACTTTCTGCGCAATAATTTCTTCGCTGTCTACACCGTTCATTAAACTCATTACGATTGTGTGTTCTCCCACCGCCTGCGCAATGCTGTCCAATGCGCCCGGCAGTGCGCCGTATTTTAACGATACAATTAAAAGGTCTGCGCCGTGCGCTTCCTTTGGTGTCCAGACCTCCGGACGGTAAACCTGTCCGTTAATCAGACAACCGTTTTCTTTTAAGCGCCCGGCGCGCTCCCCTTCCGCAATCACTCCAAGGCTGAGATTTTCTGCCTGTGAAAGTCCCCATATTACATAAGAGCCAACCGCTCCCGCTCCTAAAATTGCTACTTTTTTTATCTGCATATTAATCTCCATTCCGCAGGCATTCTAATGCCGGAGGAATCGCGGACTGAATTTATTCAGTTCTGCGATAAAAAGCGGATTTGTGACGCCTGCGGCACAAAGCGCTGTGTGAACAAGCTTTCATTTATGGCTTGTTCACACTAATCTCCATTCTTACTTACTTTTCGTCAGCAGCTTCCGGTACGATAAATCAATCGCAAATGCCCCGAGCGGCGCAGTCAACACAATTGCCAATACCGCAACCGTCAGTACCGTATCGCCGCACGCAAAACCCAGTGCCAGCGGAATCCCGCCGATTGCCGCCTGAACTGTGGCTTTCGGTGTATACGCAAGCATTGTAAATGCCTTTTCGCCTGTTTTCAAACCCGTACCCAGCAGACAGACCCAAACGCCCGCCATTCTAAACAGCAATGCACCTGCAATCATCAGCAATGCACGCACGCCAACCCTGCCAAGATAACCGATATTAACAGTTGCACCGACCAGTACGAATAAAAAGACCTCTGCCGCTACCCACAGTTTTCCGTATTTTACGGCAAGTCTTTTTGCAACAGCTTCCCGCTTTCTCTGCAAGCCCACGCCAATAAACATAATCGCAATCAGCGCCGAAAATGTAACCGGCGTTGTCAGGCTGTCTTCGGCTGCTGCAAGCAGAAATGAAATACCAAGAATAATCAGTACCTTTGCCGTATCTCTAATATGCACTTTTTGAAAATAAAATGCAAGCAGAATGCCAATTGTCAGGCCGATAATCATTCCTAAAATAATAGACACCGGAATATTAACAAAACGGATAACCGATGCGCCTTCCCCCTGCATCATGCCCGAAAATGTCGAAAACAGCACGATGACATAGACATCATCGACCGATGCCCCCGCAAGAATCAACTGCGGAATCCCCTCTTTGACACCGTAGCCTTCTTCCATAAGCTTTACCATGCGCGGAACGACGACCGCAGGCGATACTGCCGCAAGCACCGCGCCCATGACCGCCGCTTCCAGAAGGCTCATTCCCATAAGGCGCGGCGCTAAAAGCAGCATACCCGCCAGTTCAAACGTTGCCGGCACAAAGCACATTAAAACCGCAGGTCTTCCGATTTTTTTTAAGCTCGTTAAATCCAGTCCAAGCCCCGCTCTTGTCAGAATAATAATCAGGGCGATTTTTCTTAAATCTGCCGATATGCCAAGAAGCTTTATATCCAGCATATTTAACACATACGGACCTAGCACAATACCGGTAATCAACATTCCAAGCAGACCCGGCAGTTTTATTTTCCTGCAAATCCAGCCCATAGACATTCCGACCAGCAAAATCAATGCAATACTTAATAACATACATTCCTCTTTTCTACGCAAAAAAAGCTGACAGCTTCTGCGTTTATTTCATCGCAGAAGTCATCAGCTTAATAAGCGGTTTAAGTGTTTTTCACTTCGGGAGTACTTCATTCCCTTGTTTTATAAGATAGCATAACCGGAAGTTATTTTCAAGATATTAAAAAAGGAGTATCACACGAAATTTCCGCATGAAACTCAAAAAAACTCCCATGAACTTACTTTTTCCTTTTCTGGTTCCTCTGGATACCTCAACCAATCCCGCCGCCTTTAACTGCTGTAAAATTTTTCTTACAATCACGGGATTTGTCCCGATACTTCCTGCTATACACCAAATAATTCCGGGTGGCATGACAGCGCATCTTCCTCCGTAATCTCCCGGATAACCCGGCACGGAACGCCTGCCGCAAGAACACCCGCCGGAATATCGTGTGTCACCACACTTCCCGCACCGATAACCGTACCACTGCCAATCGTAACACCGCCGCATACTGTTACATTTCCGGCAAGCCAGCAGTTATCACCGATTGTAATCGGTCTGGCATATTCCCTGTCCGTGTATACACCGTCTGCGCGCCGGTACACATTTCTGTCCTGAAAACGAAACGGATGTACCGGCGTGAGCAGGGAAACATTCGGTCCGATAAATACGTCGTTTCCGATTTTTACCGGTGCGCAGTCCAGACACGTAAAATTAAAATTTGCATATGTATTCTTTCCGATTTCCGTAAAACAGCCGTAATCAAACTGAACCGGACCCTGTAAATACACATTTTCACCCATATGCGGTATAAGCTTATGCAGTAAATCCGTCCTCTGCGCATCTGTTTCAAAACAGTCGTTATACTTTTTGCTTAAAATATGCGCATTCTGCCGAAGCTTTAACAATTCATCATCTGACGGGTCGTATATCTGCCCCGCAAGCATTTTTTCTTTTTCTGTCATAATTTTTCTACAGCAGGCTCTTTCTTAACTCAGCGCCGTCTTTTGCACTTAAATATGCCGGTGCAATGTCAAATACCGTCTTACAGCCGGCCTGACCTTCCTTGTACAGACGGTATGCGGCTCTTGCGTAAGCCACGATAACGCAGGAAGTAAATTCCGGATTGGAATCCAGCTTTAAGCTGTATTCAATCACATGCTGGTTTTCCTTGTTCCAGCCGGTCTTCCCGGAACGGATAACAAATCCGCCGTGTGGTATGCCGCTGTGCTTTTCCTTTAATTCTTCTTCGCTGATAAAATGAACGGTCGTGTCATAATCTGCAAAGTAGTTCGGCATATTTTTAATGGTTTCTTCTACCTTTGCCGCATCTGCACCTTCCTCAAGTACCACAAAGCACTCTCTTGTGTGCTTCTGTCTTGTGGTAAGCTGCGGATTTTCACCGTTTCTTACTGCTTCAAGGGCCGCTTCCACAGGAATTGTGTACTGCTTGCCATCCTTTACGCCTTCTACGCGGCGGATTGCATCGGAATGACCCTGACTTACACCCTTACCCCAGAATGTATAGTCCTGTCCGTCCGGTAAAATCGCATTTGCATACATACGGTTTAATGAGAACATACCCGGGTCCCAACCAACTGAAATAATGCCGACATGTCCGCTTTCCTTTGCCGCTGTGTCTACATTGTCAAAATGTTCCGGGATTCTTGCGTGTGTATCAAAGCTGTCTACCACGTTAAACAATTTTGCATACTTCGGTGTCTGCTCCGGTAAATCCGTTGCACTGCCGCCGCACAGAATCATGACGTCAATCTTATCCTTCCACTGTTCCACATCATCAACGGAGCATACTGCCGCACCTTCTGTCAGGATAGACACGGTTTCCGGCGCACGTCTTGTAAATACAGCCGCCAGCTCCATATCCGGATTCTGCTTAATTGCACACTCTACCCCTCTGCCGAGGTTGCCATAACCTAAAATGCCAATTCTCATCTTTGTTCTCCTTCTATTCCAAATAGTCTTTATTTATTTTACTTTTTGTGTCCGTAACTGTCAACTGCCGTTGCTTTCTGCTTTACCTTTTTAACAAATGTGTTTTTATAAAGAATCCCTGTACTTTTCCTTCATAGAATCCCAATCCATAATTAATACATAAAACACTTTTCCGTAATGACCGCTCTCCACAATTCTGCCATGGTCAAGCACCTTAAGATAGGTACCATCTTTCTTTTTCAGATAAAAATGCACATAATCATTACACTGCCCTGTTCCAATCTGCTGCCAGATACTCTGCTCCACACCTTCTCTTTCGTCCTCACGAATCAGACTGCGGAAACTCCGCTGTGTATATGTCATAAATTCCTCAATATTTTCACAGCCTGCCAACCGTATTAATTCACTGTTTGCAAATAGAATTTCATCATCCGTATAGTCTGCCTTGTAAATAATAAAGGCTCCCGGAAGATTTTCTGAAATATCCCGCAGTGCAAATCCAAGCTGTGTACGGACTTCTGAATCAAATCCCTCATCATATACCAGGCTTCCCTTTTTTCCACGCAATTTCACCTCATAAAGTGCCGCATCGGCACAGTGCATTAATTGCAGCTGCGATTTTGCATGAACCGGATATTCTGCATATCCAAGCGAAATGTTAAATGCGCGTTCCTCACCTTCATAAACAAAGAAACGCTTTTGTTTTGTAAACTGTACCAGTTTTTCTTCTACTTCTTTGCAGGTGCAGTCCGGCAGAAAAATGCAGAACTCATCACCACCGTTTCGACCAAGCACCGCATGCTCTGGAAAAAACTTCCGCATGCTTTCCGCGAGAATCTGCAGTGCCTTATCCCCGGAAGCATGTCCGTAAATATCGTTAATCAATTTAAAATCATCAATATCAAACTGTACACCGACACAGTGCTTTTCGGGATACTGTTTCATATATACTGTCACATGCTTATCAAAACCGTGACGGTTATAAATACCTGTCAAGGCATCCGTCAGCGCAAGTTTTCTTAACTCCTGACGATTCTCATCAAGAATCAGCAGTGCTGCCGTTAATCCTGTCAAAAGCAGCACTACCAACAGTCCACCGCCAAAAATACTATATAAATAGCTTTTTTCCACCCAGCCGTTCTGCGGCATAACTTCAAGCTTCCAAACACTGCCGCCGATTTCAAATGTATAGGAAACCGGAGCACTGATACTTCCGCCTGAACAATCCACAACCTCATATGCTTCTTCCCAAGGAGAACCTGTCTTGGATAAGCAGTACTGATATCCAAAATCTGAAAGCGATTTTACGGAATCTGAAAAAATTTCCGGCACACGGATAATCACAATCGTAAATCCCCAAAAAAACTCCTGTCCGCTTTCATCCTCCAGATAAACCGGTTTTCTTACGGCAATCCCGTAACCACCCTGTTTTTCCGTCTGGACAATGATTTAAAAGCAGCTTCCGCTATTTTACATAACAGGTGCATTTTTCTCATCTTCTATAAGGTTATCCATCAATTCTTTATACCGCACCGCATCCAGGGGAAGGTCAACACGAATCCCTTTACATGCCGAATAATATGCCCCCGCACAAAGCATCAGTGAATGAAGTCCTTCCGCACCTTTTGCCACCAGACAGCCTTCGTCGTGTTTTAAGGCAGCCTGTGCAAATTTTTCAAGCAGTTGTGTATAAGGCTCTGCTGACTTTTCATACATAATTTTTTCTTCCGTAAAATGCAGATGCTCTCTTGAGTTGACATCTTCTGTTTTTATATATTTTTCAATATCATCAAACCTTGTAATTGACAGCGTGTTATCCTCCAAAAGCAGTCTTGCCTTTGTTCCTATAATTTCCATTCTTTCTTCACAACAGGCCTCTCCCGTGGTTAAAATAAATGAAGCGGTCATACCCGTATCGTATTCCATCACAATCGTATCTTCATCATCAACCGCAAACGGATTGTATTTGCCAAAAGGAATCACTGCAAACAATCTCTGCGGCATTCCAAACAGATACTGGAATATATCCAGAATATGCTGTCCCTGATTAATAAGCGCTCCGCCGCCTTCACCTGCAAAGCTGCTTCTCCACGAACCGGACTTATGATAATGTGAAGTTCTTAAATATCTGGAATTGATAAGACTGACCCTTTTTAATGTTCCTATTTCGCCAGAATCTATCATTTCTTTTATCTTCATATATTTAGGATATAATCTCTGGTGAAAAACCAGCCCGTAAATTCTTTCATTTTTTTCTGCCGCATCATTCATTGCAAGTGCTTCACCAATATCTGCCGCCGCCGGTTTATCACATAAGACATCTTTTTTTAATTCAAAAGCTCTGACCGCCAGTTCCTTATGGGTCTTATGTGGTGTTGCTATAAGCACCGCATCAAATAAAGACGGGTCTGATTCTGCTGCATGAAACAATTCATCTGCACTTCTGAATATCTCCACCGGCTGTCCGTCAACATTTACAAGTGTTTTTCCCCATGCTATCTGCTCATCCCGCCTTATAACAACAGCTGCCAGCTTCATATGCAAAACTTCACCCGATACAATCATCTGTGCATACTTTTTTCCCATATTTCCTACACCTATCAGTGCCATTTTTAATACTTTATCCTGCATATTTTCCGCCGTCCTTCCTTATCTATATCATCTATATCCCGATATTCTTATTCCTTAATCCGTTTCATATCACTTCTTATACATTTTCCCGTCTTTACTGCCTCTTTCAGCAATATAGCGGCATACGCATCTGCAATTGCATCTTCCACGCTGTACGGTGCAGGCGCTTCATCCCTGTTATATAACGCCGTTTTTATCATGAGTGTGGCAACCGCCGTTTCATCTTCTGATAAACCGCGCAGTCCCCATTGTGGTTCATATAATACTTTTCCCGCGCAGGATATTTTTTCTACCTCATAAATTTCTGACAGATTTGGATTCGGATTATCCGTCCGGGTAATATGAAAACCGGTTATAATTTGATCCGCCTGCCCTTTGTTGTTCTTATCCAGATAATAAATGCGGTCATCTATCATTTCACCCCGTATGCCCTGATACCATCTGGCTCAGAATATGTAATCTTTTCTTCACTGCCGCTTCTTTTATCCTCAAAATGTATTGTAAGTCCAGGATTAAGGTAAGTTGTTTCATGCATTCTGCTTTTTATGGCATCTGACTTGAATCTTGTCTTTTCAAATATTTCTCCATCGGGTAAAAAAGTCACCTTTGTTCCTGTGTCACTCTTCCTGCATGTTCCTATTTTTTCAAGCGGAGCTGCCCCCTTGCCTCTTTCATAACGCTGCTTATATACACCGCCATCTACTCTTATCTCTACCTCAAGCCACACTGAAAGTGCATTAACTACTGAAGCACCTACACCGTGGAGTCCTCCTGATATCTTATATCCTCCATCTCCGAACTTACCACCTGCATGAAGTACTGTAAACACTACTTCAACTGCAGGTATTCCAGCCTTTGGATGAATCCCTATAGGAATTCCACGTCCGTTATCTATGATAGTAGCTGTACCATCATCATTAAGGGTTACTGTAATCTCGCTACAGTACCCTGCAAGATGTTCATCTACTGCATTATCTGCTATTTCATATATAAGATGGTTAAGTCCCTTAGTTCCTACGCTTCCTATATACATTCCCGGTCTTTTTCTTACAGCTTCAAGACCTTCAAGAATAGATATACTATTTGCATCATATTTTTCTGCCATCTATATTTTATAACCATACCTTTCTGTTTAGTT
>OGGZ01003191.1_pt1 | contig 9945 bp, 8 predicted proteins | sample 1571371 | NCBI WGS metagenome assembly OGGZ01 (sample SAMEA2582025, study PRJEB24529) | metagenome | biome: Human gut stool | place: China | collected 2011
AAGCGGGCGGATGCCACCTGCTTGATGGCGGAGCTTCTGTCGCAGTCCGTCCCCGCGGACTTAAGCCTCTCCTCACTCTCACCGCCCTCTCAACTCTCGGTGAAGCAGGCAACAAGCTTCTCATACCCATTGTCGTTCTGCAGACCATTGCCGCAAATCTTGGCAGTATGCTCACGCCTATAGGCAATCCTCAGAATCTATACCTTTTTGGTGTATCAGATATGAAGCTCAGCGATTTTCTTATACTTATGCTTCCCTTTACTATTGTGGCAGGAGCGATGCTTTTTCTGTGGACGCTTGCAGTGTGTAAAAAATCAGGAAAGCTGTCTGTCAAGACAGATATAACTGCTGAAAACTTCGATACATATTCGACTAAAGACAAGACAAAGCTTTCAGGATACGTACTGCTTTTTGTCCTTTGCCTGCTTACAGTTGCAAGGCTTATCCCATGGCAGATAACAACCCTCTGCGCACTTGCTTTCTCTGCCATTGCTGACAGAAACGTGCTTAAAACAGTTGATTACTCACTGCTTCTTACATTCTGCGGATTTTTCATCTTTATCGGAAATATGGGCAGAGTAGAGATTTTCCGCAGTGTCCTCAGCAGCATAATAAACGGTCACGAGCTTTTTATTGCCGTTGCCGCAAGTCAGATAATAAGCAACGTTCCATGCGCTATACTCCTTTCAGGCTTCACCAACAAGCTGAACGCACTTATAATAGGAACGAACATAGGCGGCCTTGGCACTCTTATCGCCTCCATGGCAAGCCTTATATCCTACAAGCAGATATGCCGCAGCCACCCCCATATCAAAGGCAGATATTTCGTATATTTCACAGCCGCAAATATCGCTTTTCTCGCTGTGATGGCTCTGACTGTAAAGATCGCATACTGAAATAAGTTTTCTATACCCTGCCCACTTTATCTGCATAACATTTTCGCTAAATGCCCACACTATCCGCAGGAGGTGTTTTTATGCTTGAATTTTTTGCAGGAACGCTGGTAGGCGGTTTTGTGGGCGTTGTGACAATGTGCCTTTGTATCACCGCAGGCGAAAGCGACCGTCACGATGAACGATGATGTTTTACACAGGTAAACTTCGTGATTTTCACCAAAAAAGCTGCCGCAAAATTTCCCTTTGCGGTGGCTTTTTTATGCCGTTTCGTATTGACAAATACTCCGCTTTGTACTATAATAGTATCATTGTACTTTAGCAAGTAAAAACACAAAAGCATAAAAGCTTTAAAGCGACACATGAAGTAAAAGGAGTGTATTGGATTGACAGCAAGGTGGATAGTATTGGTATTATACCTTGCACTTATGATAGGCATAGGTGTTTATTACCGCAGAAAATCGGCAAGCGTCAATGATTTTGTACTGGGAGGAAGAGGTCTTGGAGCATGGTTCACAGCCTTCGCATATGGAACTTCATACTTCTCGGCAGTAATTTTTGTAGGCTACGCAGGAAAATTCGGCTGGAATTACGGTGTAGCTTCCACATGGGTAGGAATTGGAAACGCCGTCATAGGCTCATGGCTTGCATGGAAAGTTTTGGGCAGACGTACAAGGATAATGTCAAAGCACCTTGAGGCAAAGACCATGCCTGAGTATTTTGAAAAGAGATACAACAGCAAGCCTTTGAAGATAGTTTCGGCACTTATCGTGTTCGTATTCCTTATCCCTTATACGGCTTCGGTCTACAACGGCTTGTCAAGACTTTTTGAGAAGGGCTTTGGCATTCCTTACAAATATTGTATAATCGGCATGGCAGTTTTCACTGCGGTGTATGTTATCATGGGTGGCTACAAAGCTACAGCACTGAACGATTTTATTCAGGGAATAGTAATGCTTGTAGGCATTGCGGCGGTAGTTCTTGCAGTGCTTGGCGAAAACGGTGGCCTTGGAAATTCTTTTGACCTGCTTGGTGATATTTCTGACGCAAATGGCGACAAGGGTGCATATTCGTCACTATTCGGCCCTGACCCTATAAACCTTGCAGGCGTTGTTATTCTTACCTCTCTCGGCACATGGGGACTTCCGCAAATGGTGCAGAAATTCTATGCAATAAAAGACGACAAGGCTATCAAAACAGGCACCATCGTATCCACATTCTTTGCAGTAGTGGTAGCAGGCGGCTGTTACTTCCTTGGTGGCTTCGGCAGACTTTTTGTCAAGAGCGTTGACGGACTTCCGGAGGGCGGCTTTGACGGAATAGTTCCGACTATGATGGAAAAGCTTCCTTCACTGCTTTTCGGACTTGTTATCGTTCTTGTGCTTTCGGCTTCAATGTCGACGCTTTCATCGCTTGTGCTTACATCAAGCTCCACTTTGACTATCGACCTTATCAAGCCTATAATGAAAGAAAAAATGGACGAGAAAAAACAGCTTATCACAATGAGAATTTTCATTGCCGTATTTCTTATCATCTCAGTTGTGCTTGCAATAATCACCCTTGAAAATCCACAGACAGTAATTTCAACTCTCATGTCTATCTCATGGGGCGCACTTGCAGGAGCATTTCTTGCGCCGTTTATGTACGGACTTTTCTGGAAGGGCGTAACAAAGGCGGCCTGCATGGCAAGCTTTATCGCAGGAGTAGGCATAACAGTGATACACATGGCATACTACACCCTTGCAGGACCCACAGGAACACTTTGGGGCATAAACCTTGCCTCACCTATCAACGCAGGCGCATTTGCGATGCTTTTCGGACTTGTTCTTGTACCTATCGTTAGCCTTATCACAAGGCAGAGCGACGCTGACAAGGCTCATGCTGAAAAGGTGTTCGAGTGTTATAATGACAGCGAGATATGATCTCATATCGCTTACATAATTGAAACGCAGGCAGGGACGGACTTTGTTCGTTCCTGTTTTTTAGGGGGATAATGCCCCTTGCATCAATTATGCACAAATTTTGCACATATGATTTGTGTAAACAAATGATTTATATTTTAATTTGGCAACATTTCTGCAATTGTTGCATTTTTTATGCAACAAAACGCCTTTTTTTCTGGATAAGTAGAGGGGGATAATTTCCTCTGCTTCACAGAGAAAGGACGATAAAAATGGCAAAGAATTTTCACACAGACAACAAAGCGTTCATGCTTTACAAAGACTGGGAGGACATTTTTCAGGCGCTTGACAGCAGCGAAGAGATAGGCGAGCTTGTCATGGCGCTGTTTGCTTATGCAAAGAGGGGAGAATCACCAAAGCTGTCAGGCGGAGCAAAGATAGCGTTTCTTATGATGAGGACCGCTATCGAGCGTGACGGCATTGCATGGGAAGAGATGTGTGCTCAAAGGAGCGAGTGCGGTAAAAAGGGCGGCAGACCTAAAAAGTCTGATGAGTCAGGGAATACTGATGAAAAAGCTGAGCAGACAGCTGCATCAGCAGATAATGCAGAAGAAAAACCTCAGGGTATAAATGATACCGCAGAAAAACCAAAAGCTTTTTCACAAACCAAAAGGTTTTCAGAAAAAGCAAAAAAAGCTGATAAAGATATAGACATAGATAAAGACAAAGATACAGATATAGATATAGATACAGATAAAGACAAAGATAAAGATAAAGCTATAGATAAAGAGAAAAAGAAAGACGCAGGGACAGCGGAGTCTGTCGTCAGGTCTTTCGGCACACACAAAAATATAATGCTCACATCAGAGCAGTATAACGAGCTTGAAAGCAGGTGTCGGTCTGTCGGTCTGTCTTTAGAGAGCTATATATCTAAATTATCTCAATGGCTGTTTACCAAGGGCAGGCACTGCACAGACCCATACCGCATAATCTCAGGCTGGCTTGACAATGATTCAAAGAGAAAGACTGCGGCAAAGCCCAAAGAAAGACAAGGCTGCGATCTGTCGTGGTATGATGACTTTGCCATGAATGTTGATCTGTCAAAGTTCCTGTAGGGGGTGTTTTGCTGTACTTGCCATATCTGCACGATGTATGTGTAGGGGCGAACGCTGTTCGCCTGTCGAAGTAATAAGCCCACGGCAACAACAAGGTTCGGCAGCAAAAAATTCTCCCCGACAATTCTGAATTTACAGCAAATCCTGAGCACGGGCGAACGGTGTTCGCCCCTACAGATTATTCGGGAGAGTTTGTCATGCCGCAAAATCGCTACGCTCGGTGCTTGTCCACATCTCTGTTCAGCTTTGCCCATTCCTCACTCCTCACTCCTCATTCCTCACTTAATACCGCTCCCCTCTTGCATTATCCCACACTTTAGGTTATAATATCACTATAGTAATAATTTCAGGAGGACATAACATGAATAGATCATATGACGAATACAACTACACCCTCTCAAAGCGTGAACTGGAAGAGCTTAAATTCTTGTTCATCTCTGATGATGTGGACTACAACGACACTGACAGCAACGGGCTTACTTTCCTGCTCACTGCAATCGAAAGTGCAGACCTCGTGGAGCAGGATGGCGTTCTCAAGCCTGACAAACGCAGCGTTGATTTCATCAAATGGCTCATCGCTCAAGGCTCAGATGTGAACTTCCCTGCTGACAAAAAGCCTTTACAATATGCTATCAAATGTGAAGAGGAGATATCTCGCCGTAAAGGCAAAGCCTGCGATATGTCCGAGATACTCTTCCTGCTCCGTGACAGCGGTGCTGACAGCTCAGGTCTTGACGAGCTTATTGACGGAGGCTTCTCCGCTCGTGTGAAGCTCTGAGGTATGACATGAGAGAATTTATAATAAATCAGAATGACGCAGGTCAGCGTGTTGACAAGTTTCTCACAAAGGCTGTGCCGAAGCTGCCTAAAAATCTGCTGTACAAATATCTGCGCCTAAAGCGTATCAAGGTCAACGGCAAACGCTGTGAGATATCCACACGGCTTGCTTGCGGTGACGTTATGCAGCTTTACATCAATGACGAATTTTTCGAGGGCGAAGTTGCTGACAGACCTGCTTTTCTCAGTGCGCCAACGTCTTTGAATATTATTTACGAGGACGAGAATATTATCCTTTGCGACAAAAAGTGCGGACTTGTGGTACATGAGGACGAAAGCGGTTCGGCGGACACGCTCATAAACAGGATACAGCACTATCTTTATGAAAAGGGTGAATATCGTCCTGAGGAGGAGCTGTCTTTTGCTCCTGCCCTTTGCAACAGGATAGACCGCAATACAGGCGGTATCGTAATATGTGCGAAAAATGCTGAAAGTTTGCGTGTGCTTAATCAGAAAGTTAAAGACAGAGAGCTTGAAAAGCTTTATCTTTGCGTGACAGTGGGCATACCGAAGGAAAAGTCTGCTCGGCTCACGGCTTATCATCAAAAGGACGAGGCGACAAAGACCGTCAGGGTATCCGACAAGAAATTTGCAGGCAGCCGCACCATGATAACCTCTTATCGTGTGCTTGCGGAAAACAAGGCTGATGACCTTGCACTTCTTGAAGTTGACCTTGTCACAGGCAGAACGCATCAGATAAGGGCGCACCTTGCTCACATTGGCTATCCACTTCTCGGTGACGGCAAATACGGAATAAATAAAGTCAACCGTGCATACAATGTGAAAACGCAGGCGCTTTATTCGTACAAGCTCACCTTTAAATTCACCACTGACGCAGGTATACTTGAATATCTGAACGGCAAGAGCTTTCAGGTTAAAGACGTATGGTTTTGCGAAAAATTCTTCGGATATAAGCTCTGATATTTCGTTAAATCGCACTATTTCGACACTGTAGATTTGTCATATACGACAAAATAATATAATTTTCGTGCAAATTTTGTGTAAATTGTTCAAAAGTGCTTGCAAATGTATATAAAATATGTTATAATTATTTAGTCAAATTTAACGGCTGTACTATATATACAGAAAATGACAGATATATTTTATAGATTTGGAGGAACAAAGGTATGACAGGAGATCTGCATTGTCACACAACGCTGTCTGACGGCTCGCTTGGTATAGAAGAGGTCATTGTTCAGGCAAAAAGAATGGGACTTGACTTTCTTGCGATAACAGACCATGACACTCTTTCATCATCAAGCAGAGCGCAAATACTTGGCGAACGTTATGGGGTCAAGGTCATTCCTGCGGTAGAGCTTTCCGCATGGGACAAGAAGCGCAATTCAAAAGTACACATTCTTTGCTATGCGCCTCAGAAGCCTGACAGGCTGGAAGGTCTTTGCCTGAAGTCATGCCAGATAAGAAAAGACTGTGCAAAGGAAATGATAGAAAAGGTAATGGCGAGATATCCTATCCCTGCCGATGCCGTACTGCACTACACAAAAAGCTCAAAGAGCATTTTTAAACAGCATATCATGAGGGCATTGGTAAATTACGGCTATGCAACAGAACTTTACGGCTCTGTGAACGACAAGCTTTTTGCATATCCAAACGGCGAATGTCTTGTTACCCGTGAATATCCTGACGTGAACTTTGTGCTTGATCTTATACACTCCGCAAAGGGCATTGCTGTTATGGCACACCCTGTTATGTTCAACAACACCGAGCTGCTCCTTGAACTTATTGAGGCAGGAAAGCTTGACGGAATTGAAGCTTATCATCACTCTGCTACTCCAACTCAACAGCAGAAGCTTGTGGATATCGCAAAGGAACATGACCTGATAGTGACCGGCGGCTCTGACTTCCACGGTCTGTATAACGAAACAATGACGCATATCGGAAGCATGACCACTGACAAGGAAAATCTTGATAAGCTGTTCAAGCTCATTCATATAAATTCACAAAAAGCTAACAAAGCGGCTGTGAAAACAGATAAATAATATGGTATAATAAAGGGACATTATCATGCGGTAATGTTCCTTTAATGCGTAACAAAGCCTAGTTTGGCTGTAATAGAGAGGACTGTATAAAATGAACGTAATGGAAGAATCCCTACAGAAACACAGAGAATGGAAAGGCAAGATAGAGGTCTGCTCGAGAGCAAAGGTAAACAATGCCAAAGACCTTACTCTCGCATATACTCCGGGCGTTGCTCAGCCTTGCCTTGAGATACAGAAAGATCCTGACCTTTCATATGAGCTTACAAGACGTGCAAATCTTGTGGCTGTTATCACAGACGGCTCTGCGGTGCTTGGTCTTGGAAATATCGGCGGTCTGGCAGGTATGCCTGTTATGGAGGGCAAGTGTGCGCTTTTCAAGGAGTTCGCAGACGTTGACGCTTTCCCGCTTTGCATAAAGTCCAATGACGTTGACGAAATTGTAAACACTATCGCCATGATATCAGACAGCTTCGGCGGAATAAATCTTGAAGATATTGCCGCTCCAAGATGTTTTGAAATAGAAGCAAAGCTCAAAGAGAAAGTTGATATCCCTGTTTTCCATGACGACCAGCACGGAACTGCTATCGTTGTCGGTGCGGCACTTATGAACGCCTGCAAGGTAGCAAACAAGAAGATAGAGGATATCACGCTTGTTATAAACGGCGCAGGTGCGGCCGGCTGTGCTATAGGAAAGCTTTTGCTTTCTCTTGGTATCGGCAATCTTATCATGGTAGACCGTGAGGGAATAATCTGCGAGGGCGACAATTATCTTAACGAGGCTCACGCTGAAATGGCTAAGGTCACAAACAAGAACAAGCTCCACGGCTCTCTTGCCGACGCACTCAAGGGTGCCGACGCTTTCGTAGGTGTTTCCAAGCCAAAGCTTGTGACCGCTGAAATGGTTAAATCCATGAACGATAAGCCTATACTTTTCGCAATGGCTAACCCGACTCCTGAGATAATGCCTGACGAAGCAAAGGCGGCAGGTGCGTTCATCGTTGGCACAGGACGTTCAGACTTCCCTAACCAGATAAACAACGTTATCGCTTTCCCTGGAATTTTCAAGGGTGCGCTTGCAGTAAGGGCTTCTGACATCAACGAGGAAATGAAAATGGCTGCGGCAAAGGCTATCGCAGGCTGTGTGCCTAAGGACAAGCTCAGTGCGGAATTTATTCTGCCTAACTCTTTTGACAGGTCAGTACCGGTCGCTGTGGCTGAGGCTGTGGCAAAGGCTGCAAGAGAAACAGGAGTAGCAAGAATTTAGGAGGTTTTTTCAAATGGCAACTATAAGCTACACTCCAAAGGGAGTATGTTCAAGAAAAATAGATATCGAAGTAGAGGACGGTATCGTAAAGAAAGTGCATTTCACAGGCGGCTGTAACGGCAACACACAGGGTGTTTCAAAGCTTGTTGAGGGCATGAAGGTTCAAGACGTTATTGACAGACTTGATGGTATCGACTGCAACGGACGTGGCACATCATGTCCTGCTCAGCTTGCTGAGGCTTTGAAGTCTGCACTCTAAGCTTTCGTACTGAACATTACACGGATATAATAACGGGCGAACACTGTTCGCCCCTACAAAAGAAAACGGACTGCATTTTGCTTGCAGTCCGTTTTTTTGTACATATTCTAATTTTCTTTCGCTGCGCCTTGAGTGAAACTCATTGATACAAATCCCGTTCCATTCACCGTAATATTGGTATGATTACCGTCAGACCACTGCTCCGCACCGTTTATGCCGTTCGTTCGATAGAACTGAATATCATATTGATTTTTCTCGGCAGAATCGACTTTCATAGTTGCAGTGGCAATTTTTGTATTTACATCTGTAGAAACATTCAGGCTGTAAGTGTTTTTAAACCATGTGCTGATATCAACATAGTTCGTGTTCCATGTCAGGGTGACAGTACCCTCGCCACTGCCTGACAGGCGGTAGTTGAAGCCGTCAAGATCTTTAGGCGAGGTAGCATTGTCAATGAATGTGCCTGTCCATGTTGCCGATGTGTTATCATTTATATAGATAACGCCAAGCTTTGCGGAGAGCGTTTTCAACTCTGCCTGATCTGTAGGTGCGGCTGTCACTTTCATGTATATATTAGACTTTGTTAGCTGCGACTTATCAAAGGTCAGCACAAATTCATGCTTGTTGAAATCATCTGATTTAAGCACAAGTGAAGAAAATACAATTTTTGAATTGCTTCCAAAAGTCTTATTTTCACCGCCATATTCAACCGAGTATTTAGCAGCTTCTTCTCCGGTAACGGCATTTCCGTCGCTGTCCACAAGCTCAACTGTAATGGTGTATGTGATATCCTTATCATTGTGCTTTATCATTGTTTGCGGATAGTTGCATACATTGACTGTCACACAAGGCGAGGTTTCCATACTGCTAAAAGTTATCGTCCTTGGAAGATCATTTTCATCTGTTGTAAGATAATTAGATGAAAACAGCATGCCAGCTCCCTTTTGTGTGGATACAACTCGCTTTACACTTGAAACGCTGGTATAAGCCGCCAAAACGCCAACAGTGCTGAGTGCGGCTGCCGCAAAAGCTATCCATATTGCAAGCCACGATCTTTTAAGCTTTTTTATAAATTGGTCTTTCATAACAGCCGCCCTCATTTCTGTCCGGTGATATATTACTTTCTTTGAACTGTAAGGTAGACCATATCAGTTTCTTTATTGTTTTGGACATTTTCATTCCATTTTACTCTTATTATAAAATAATCGCAAAACGGGTCTTTATTGTCAATTACCGTCAGTGCGTCCGACTGCCAATAAAGTGCTTCGGCATTTTTCTGAACATTGCCGTAGCTGTCATAGGACTTTTCGTGAAGCGTGCTGTCAGCAATGATCTCCGATCCTTGCTGATTAAGATAATGTCCTGAGATCTTACTGCCGTCTATATTGTAATAAATCGTTTTATTCTCTTCATCAGATACATAAACTACAGTATCATTATTTTTATCAGCTTCCGGTACGTCTTTCGCACGGTATATCTCATACTCAAAAGGGATATTCGTTGTATGTGCAAGCTGTATTTGATATTGTTGCACGTCTGCCCCGCCTATTCCGAAAACAAAGTCTTTATATCTGCCGTTCTCAACGTCAATATCTGCCATTTCAAGATTTGCCACAGATTCTTTGTTTCCTGCGGTGATATAAAGCTGAGTAGGGGCATTTATTTTTGTTGTAAGT
>OGGZ01003192.1_pt1 | contig 9942 bp, 11 predicted proteins | sample 1571371 | NCBI WGS metagenome assembly OGGZ01 (sample SAMEA2582025, study PRJEB24529) | metagenome | biome: Human gut stool | place: China | collected 2011
GGGCAGCGGGCGCCGCGCGGCTGTCCAGATACTCCCGCACCGGCTCCGGCACCTCGGATTCATAAAGGCATTTGAGCAGCTCCTCCAACTGTGCTTGCACGCTGGTGTTCTTCTTTTTGAGCGAAAATTCGAGAGCGGCAAGCTGCTCGCTCTCGAATGAGATCGTGACATTTTCCTTTTTCATGATTGTTATTCAACCTCCTGATAATAGTCGCGGAGCTGGAAGCCCAGCGCCTCCATGTCGCTGTGCTCCATGCTTTTTTGATGTTTTTGTGTTGTGGGTGGTATCACTACCCTCCGGCGGTCGCACGAAGTTTCAATCCTGCGGACGTCCGGCATTATCAAGGGCAAAATTGGCCTTTTTTATGGCGTTGCGCCGCTGTATCTTCTCGGCATCAGACAGCACCCTGTTTGGCGCGATCTTTATCCATGATTTTGGAATGACGTAGTCAACTGCCCGCCCGCTGCGGGACACTTTGACGAGCCTGCAATCCTCCGGTCTGTCCCGCGCCAGCGCTTCCAGCTTCTGACGCAGCACCTTGTTGTGAGTATAAATCCCGGCGGTCTTTTCTTCCTCGTTGAAGCCGATAATGGTTTCCTGCTCGTAGCGAGCCATGTTCATAATCATTTCCTTCCTTTCAGCCTTTCGGCAGATACGCCCTCGGATTCGTCCGTTCCCCGTTGACGCGCACCTCGAAATGGAGATGCGGACCGGTGGAGCGCCCAGTGCTGCCGGAGAGGGCGATGATGTCTCCCGCCTGTACGTTTTGTCCCACCCTTGCCAGCAGCTTGGAGCAGTGGCCGTACAGCGTGGCAAGGCCATTGCCGTGGTCGATCATCACATAATAGCCGTAACCTCCGGCGTTGTACTTCGAGACCGTCACAGTCCCCGGCAGCGCGGCGCGGATGGGCGTGCCGGTGGGAACAGCCAGGTCCATGCCGGTGTGCCCCTTGCGCTTCCCGGTGATGGGATCGACGCGGTTACCGAATTCAGAGGTGACACGGCGCTCCCAGCCTGAACCGATGGGCGAACAGAAACCGTCCGCGCCAATAAACGGCACATCCGCGCCGGGTATCCAGCCCTCTGAACCTCCGGCAACGCCATAGCGCACCAAATTGTACACACTGTCGGCGTTGGACTTCTGTTCCGCAGATATTTCCAAGTGAAGAGTGTTTTCAATATTGCTGTAGACCTCCACCATGTCCATAACGGGAATCGCCACGGTGTAGCTCTCCTCGGTTTCCGTCCCATCCTCATCGGTGACGGTGCGGGTGCGTTCCTCGTAGGTCACAAAGCAGTCCGCGAACTGTCGGTGCGCTCGGCGGCTGGGGGTGTCCTCCCCAAAATACAGAGCATAGAAAACAGCCTTGACGCGGATACCGTCAAGGCTGTCGCCGTTCTCCGTCATGCCATTGACGGCGGCGACGGCGTCGTCAAGCAGCGTGAAGCTGCGGCGCATATCTTCAATGTATTCTACATATTCCGCAGGCGTTTTGTTCGGAATGCTTCCGCCGTGGAAACACAGCAGGACGGCGGAATTGTTATGCTCCGCGCTGCCGGAGAGCAGAGAGCAGATCAGCGCCAGCGTCAGGATCAACGGTGAACAGATCGCCGCCACGATCCAGCCCAGCTTTCGCCGGGTGTCCTCATCCGAGAGAGCGGCAGCGGCGAGCTTCGCCAGTGCCGCGATGGGTACCGCCATTACCGTCCACCTGCCGTTCCAAAGATGGCCTGCTTGTACTCCGGGGCCTGCACCTGCAAGAGATACCGTTCATTGCCGCACTTGTAGAGGCAGGAGCCGCGCTGCGGGTCCCGGATCAGGGCATACTCGGATTCCTCTAATTGGAGGTTATCCATGAAAAACTTCTTATCCACGTTGCCGCCGTTGAAGATGAACTGATGGACGGGGATGGAAAAGAGAGGGCGCGTCAGCTCCCGTATTCCCGGCTGGGTGAAGTCCTCTAAGTTCTGACTGGCGAGGAACAGGGCGGATTCCTTTTTTCGTACTCTTTTAAGCGCGTTGCGGATGTAGGTGATGACGGTGGGATCGGACAGCCACAGGTACAGCTCATCAATGGCCGCCACGGAATTACCCAGTGTCAGAAGCTGATCCGACATATAGGACAGCAGGCTGAACAGCAGGGTGTTCCGCAGATTCTCCGCCATGTTATCCAGTCCCTTGACACAGAAAACAAGGAATTTGGAACGGTCAATATTGGTGTGCCCATTAAAGAACCGGGCGTCGGCGCCGCGGCACATGGAATGGAGTCCCAGCAGCAGATCCCGCAGCATCTCCCGCGGATAAAGACCGGCGGCGTCATAGTTGTCATAGGCTTCCTGGATCGTATCGTAGAGGTCGGAGAGGATTGGGTAATCGGTCGGCCGCATCGACGTAAAGTCCGTGCGGTCGGTAATGCCCCACTTTTTATATAATTGCTCCACCATCAGCTCCAGCGTGTCGATGTGGGGCGTGTCGAAGCCCTTGTAGACGCGGAACACATCCCGCAGGAAGGAGATGTGCTGGGAGAGCAACGTCCCCCGGAAAGCGTCCGGCGCGTCCGGGTCTTCCGGCCCGCTGCCATCGTCCCAGCAGCGCGGCTCCAGCAGGTTGATGCGGTACTGCCCGCTTAAGTAGTCCAAAAAGCAGCCGCCCAGGGCGCGGCACTCGTCCTCCATCTCATGCTCGGAGTCCAGAGAGATCACGCTCTTTCCCGCCTCCCGCACATTGCAGAGCAGGAGCTTCAGAAGATAACTTTTGCCCTGTCCGGTGTTGCCGAGGATGAGGGCGCTGGCGTTGGTCTTGTCAGAAGCACGGCGGTCGAAGTCCACGATGATGTTGGAGCCGAAGCGGTCACGGCCAATGAAGAAGCCCTTGGGATCGGTTTTGCCGGAATAGTTCATGGGGTACAGATTGGCAACGCTCCTGGCAGGCAGGACACGCTCCGCAAAATTGGCAAGCTGGCTGCCGCCCGCGGGGTTGGCGGAGAGAAAGCCCTCCCGCTGGCGCAGGAGCAGCGGATCGGCGCCCATGCGGGAGCGAACCAGTTGGGCGGATACGGTGTCCCGCGCCGCGCGCAGCTTTTCCGTATCCGTGGCGGCAATGTCCAAGTAAACGCCGCAGTGGATGAGCGGCTCCTTTTCCTGCCGCTGCTTTGCCAGCAGCTCCGCCATATCCCGCAGGTTGGCCTCCGCCGTAACGCTTTGCTTGTAATCGTTGGTGTTGCTCCGCTCCATGCGGCTTTTGTTGGTGGCGGCGTGGAGAATGGCGTCCTCCTCGGCGGGCGTGACCTGCCGCGCCGTCAGGCGCAGGTCAACGCCGCCCATATCGCCAAGGCCCCGCAGCAGCGCCAGCTCATCCGTCATGGGCGGGTAGCTTTTCAGCGCCATCGCCGTGTGATACCGGCTGCCGAGGATAAAATGGTCGGTGTTGAATTTTATCGCCGCGGGCGCGATCATATCCAGAAAGTCCTTCGGACGCTGTACCTGCTCTGCCGCTTTCTTTTTCGGTTTTGTTTTCTTTTTAGCCATGTGCCATATACTCCTCTCCATCGAAATCACGGAATACCTCCGTGGTGAGATCCTGCCGGTAGTAGATCGCCAGCAGGCGCTTCACATCCTGCTCCTCCGCCAGACGCACGCGGAGCCCGTGGTCGCAGATGGCTTTCTCCAACTGCCGCAGCGCACTTTCATCCGTACCGGCTTTTTCATCCAGTGGGAGCACCAGCACAAATTTGCGGGAGGAGGCGGAGGAGAACTGGATGGCGTCCAGATGGGCCATGTCCCGCTCCAGCAGCTCCCGCACGGCAGGCTCCGTTTCCTCCTCCAGTCGCCGCAGGTAATACTCCTTGTTCCGCTGGAAGGATTCGCGGGAGTCCAGAGCCAGAATTTCCAGCGAGGGCTGGGTGCTGAGAAGCATGGTCAGGGAGCGGACGCGGCCCCGGATGACCTCCGGGGACAGGACGGAGAGGTTGTCCGGCTGGATCAGGAAAAAGACCCGCTCTCCGGAATCTGTCATGACGCCGTGGGGCGTCACGCGGACGATGCCCATGAGCTGCCGTGTCGATTGCCGCTGGCGCAGCTCCTTTTTCTGTTTTCGGTTCATGGGTCCAGCCTCCATTCATAATATTGCTGCCGCAGAAAGAGAAAACAGGCGGCACGGCGCAGGAAATCCAGAATGCTGGAGCCATCCACCTGAATGGTGAGGAAGGCATACAGCACCGTGACCACCAGCAGTCCCATGCCGAGGCCCTGGGTCAGCGCCAGCACAGAGAGCAAAGCGCCGATGCCGATCACGGCGATGTCCCGCAGCAGCCAGAGCCACAGCATGGGCTTGGCTTTCAGGTTTTCGGGGTAAATAAACATTTTGTTCCTCCAAAGCGAAACCGCTGCCGAAGATCTCAGCAGCGGTTCGCGCGATGTATTTCTTATTCTTCACCAACGCCGGCGTCCTTTGCCAGCGCCTGCCGGATGCAGTCCAGGAAGAAGGCGTTCTGCTTGATGCCGTTCCGCTTGAGGTATGCCTTGAGCTGCTCAAACAGCTCGGTGGGCACCTGAAACGCCACCGTCCTCACATTGTCCTTGTCCATCTTCACATTTTCCTCCATTTCATAATATTTTGTGATGAGCGCGGTCATGTACCGGCTCAGTGTCTCGCCGGATTCCGCCTGTCGCTGCCGTACTTTGGTATGCAGCTCCAAGGGGATTTCAGCGCAGAGGTTGCGCGTTTTTTCTGCCATAGCAGTTCCTCCGATCTTTTTAATGGTAAAGCCAAGATACCCGAAAGCAAGTGCGAAAGCTATTACCAAAGCCAACGAAGAAGCGGCGCGAAACAGCGGCGATACCAACAAAGAGGCTATGCCGCCCGCATGGCCGCGGCGATCCGCGACATAATAAACTCCACACAGGGTATCGCCACACTGTTGCCCAAAGCTTTGTACCTTGCACTGTCCGACGCGCCGGGGATGTCTGTCCAGCCGTCCGGAAAGCCCTGGAGCCGCTCACACTCTAAAGGTGTCAGGCGGCGAATGAGATAGGCATAGGCTTCTGTCTGTTGGCAAATGAGATCGGTGGCGTCCTTATACTGACGGGCGCTTTGGGTACTTACCACATCATTCCTCCGAAAGTCATCCACACGCTGGCGGCTATAGACCGCGTGGCGGTCTGTGGCGGTCAAGGTGTACGCCAAATCCTCCTGACAGCCAAGGCCGTTGCCGCCGTTCTCCGGCTGGCGGTCTACAATATTTCCGGCAATGCAGATGGCACCCGCATTCTGCTCGACAAGAGAAGTGTTGTTTCCGCCCATTCCATAGGCAGCGGACATGGTGGGCGCTACATCATGCGGCCCTGTGTATCTTCCGTCAATGCCATGGTTTTCATAAACTTTGGGTTCTGTCGGACGCAGGATCAGAGGCTGGTGCCCGTGTTCCTGTGCCCGCAGGGTTCCGGTGACGTTCTCACTGCACTCCATGATCTGCCCGCCCTGATCGTTGATGCAGAGGATGCTGGGCATACAGTTCCCGCTGGGGCTGCCTTTCAACGTGGGCGCTACATCCTCCTGATATCCAATGGTCCCGGCGCTCGCGCCAGCTCCAGCAGAAAATCCAGCGACAAAGGTCTGCTGCTTCATCCCCGGCTGTGCGCCCAGCGCACCCGCCACATCGTGCAGATCCCGCACCTCGTCCCGCTGGTTGGCGGCGAATGCGATCTGCGTTTGCGGACCATTCTGACTGCTGCTTGGATTTGTGATAAAGGTCTGCATTTGGAGGTTCTGCGTTGCCATCAATGCACCGGACACACCGTCCAGGTCAATGCCTTCATTGCGCTGATTGATATGGTAGGCTTTCGCTTCGCCGGATATGGGCGCGGGCGGGTCAAGCCCTGCCTGCATACGCAAAGCTACTTCCAATAAGGGTGGCAGCGATTTGCCGCGGCAGGCTGCGCGGCGCAGGATACCCAGGCACGCTGTCTGGGATAGCGAGTATCGGGATGGCGCTGTAGCCTGCAAAATCTGCCACAAGGAACACTCGACGGCGTCTTTGGGGCACTCCGAAGTGTTGAGCATCCCAAACGATCCAAGCCATGGAGGATCGTACTCCCAATATGCCCCCAGCATATTCCCAGCGCCCGGTCTCAGGTCTAACAACATGAAGGTATGGTTCTTCAACTTGGAGGAACGCTTCGAGGACTTTTTGAAAATCCGCCCCAGGCTTTTTTTGACCCGTTTCAGCGTCCCGCCCACTTGAGAGAGCACCGACGACATTTTCCCAAATCCCGAATCTCGGCCGAATATGGATTCCTGTCCTTCCAGATTTTCTATCTGCATCTCGCATCTCCTGAATGATCCGTATTTGTTCCATAAAGAGGCCAGATCGTGCGCCGGTTAGACCAGCCCGCAAGCCAGCACAGCTGAGATCTTGGCACGGGCTGCCTCCGCAGATAATATCCACAGGCGGCAGATACGCGCCGCTCAGCTTTGTAATGTCCCCCATCTGCTCCATGCGGGGAAAACGGATCTTTGATACCAGTATGGGGAACGGCTCAATCTCGCTGGCCCAGATCGGCTCGATGCCATACCGCACCGAAGCCAGAGGAAAGCCGGAGATTCCATCGAACAGGCTCCCCATCGTAAGTTTCCGTGTTGGCTGAGTCATTTTATATACACCTCTTTACTTGATCGCCGCGGCGATGGTTCTTGTCACATTCACCGCGGACTGCGCCGTATACACGGCGCTCGTAATATTGGCCTTTGTTGTGGTGTCCAGACCGAAGCTGCCGGCAATGCGGGGCACTTCACCGGCGGAGAGCATGAGCCCCACGCCCATCAGTGCGTGATCCTTGAACACCATAAGCCCCGCAACGAGGATGGTGGACTGGAGGAAGGCGGTCAGGCACAAGCCGATGACCTGCCGCATCCAGCCCATAAAGCCATCCAGATAGCCGCGCGGGACGCTGAACATATAAAGGCTGCCCACGGCAATTTGAATCAGCAAAATGCCCCCGCGTTTGAGGTTGGCGAAAAACACCTTGATGACCGCGTAACCCATGAGGATCACGCAAAAAAGGAGCATAATGGGGCTGGTGATGATGCCGAGACCGAAGTGGGAACTGTTCACCACATCTGCAAGTGTCTGTATCTCGCTGAGTTCGGTGATGATGTCCTGTCCCACCTCACCAATGCTCCGTCCATAGCCGGTAAGCCCCGCGGAAAAGGTACCCTGCAGCGACACGGATAGGGCGTAGAGCCGGACGGGGACAACGGTAAACAGGCTCACCGCCAGAAAGCCCTTGATGATATTCAGGGCAGTCTGCTGTAAATTGCCCCTGCCGGTGGAGTATTCGATACCGCATTCAAAGGCGCAGACCACCACGCTGACCGTAAATAACGCCCACGCAAGGCGGGAGAAAAAGAGGACGATGGCGCTGACCCATTCCAGTTCGAACAGTTCCACGCCCATATTGCCCATGAGGGCAAAGAAGTTGCCGAGAAAGCCTATGGCCTGCCCATAGACCCAGTCCATGAGCTGATCCAGGACTGTCGCGGCGACAAAATCCCAAATAAATATTGTTCATTCACCTCCGGAGACACGACAAGGCCGCCGCCCTTTCGGGCGACGGCCTTGTCGCGATAATTGGTATTATGATTTGTGGGAAAAGTTCTCGTATAGGGGGATACCATCCCGCTTGATTTTACGCTCCATTGTCACGCCTTGCGCGCGGCGGAAGAATGTATCGGCACGGTATACGAGTATATCCAAAGACATGGTTTGCAGCGGAAGGAGCGCACGGCGGATCGCCTTGACCGCATCCACCGGACGCATGGAATTTTCCGGGATAATGACGCACAAATCGTAGTCACTATCATCGGTTGGCGTACCATAAGCACGGGAGCCAAAGAGATAAATCGCCTCGGCTTTGACTGTCTCCGTGATAACCCGGCACACCGGCTCCAATTCTTTTTGCAAGGATTCCGTCTTTGCTAAATACTCGTTTTCTGTCGACATATTCATCATCCCAAAACAGTGATCACTTCAAAAGACGGGGATAGTCTGTCGTGCCATTGACGATCGCATAAATGTAAACGGTGTCGCCAATCACTTTGTAGACCGCCACATAGGTTTTTGTCAAAACCAGTTTTCGGTATCCGTTTGCGGCGAGGATCGGGTCCGGATGCGTTTGCCCCATCAGCGGGAAATCTCGCAGACGGTTTATGGCCGTTTTCATTGTACTGTAGATTTTCCGCGCGTAGGGAGTTCCCGCCTCCGTAATATGATACTTTACGATCTCCTCAAAGTCATGTTGAGCGGGAGGAAGATAGACCAGCTTACTTTTCGTAGGCACGGAACAGCTCCTCCATTCTTTCGTCAAGCTCCTCCGGCGTGCAGACAGGCTCTCCGCTCAGTCTGCTGATTTCCGCGGCATAGATCTTGTCGCGGTGTCGGAACATTTTTTCTCGCTCCTCGTATGCTGCCATGCTCATATAAACACCGTCATCTTCACCCTTATTCGTGATGAAGATCGGTTCACCGGATGCCTTTGCCAGCTCGGAGATCTGCGTATACTCATTCCGCAGAGCAGAGGATGGTCTGATTTGCATAGAAAGCCCTCCTTATCAATTTCTTGATAGTATTATATCAAGATAACGCTTTTTATGCAAGCCTATCTTTGTGAGGTGTAAAAGGTGACTTTATAGGCCTACAGCATTCGCCGGCAAAGCAACCATTGTGTCTTATTCGTTGCCTCTGGCAGGAGAGTCCGGATTCGATTTTTCAATTCTTTCTTCACGAATTAGATCCCAATGATATTCCAGATGTATTTCGGCGCGATCAGGCTGAAAATCAGGCAGGCAAAGAGGATGGCGGGGCCGGTCCACTCAAACTGTCCTCTCTGGCGATAATCAAAGTACGCGCCGCCAAGTTTCACAAAGAATGCGATGGCGAGGATCATATCCAATGCAGGGAACACCACCTTCTCCACCACGCTCTTGATCTGCTTGGCCGCCTCCGTCCATGTCTGCTCTACCGCTCCCGCGACATCCCCGCCTGCAGCGAGTGCCGAGGTGCAGCAGAGGGTGGTCAGAAGCAGAAGCGTCAATGTCAGAATAATCATTTTTCTGTATTTCAAGAAATCTCAACCTCCTTAAAATGGGGATGCCGCCCCTTGCGGAGCGGCATCCGTTGTTAGTCCTTAATAACCGGTGCGAGGCAGGGGCTTGCTGGGGGCATAGACACGGGTGACCCAGCGGGAGGTCGCCATGATCCACTGCCCGTTGTAGACGCCGCCCGCATCCGACGTGTTGACGAACTGCGTACCACCGGCGAGCTTTGAAAGCACCTTGCAATCTACGCGGGGCGCCTCTACCTGACGGAAGTTTGAAGGTACGATGCCGAACGCCGCCATGAACTCCGTCACATACTCATTGGAAGCAAGTCCCAGCGCCGCAGGAGAGGCATCCAAGACATAGTTTTTGGATGTACTCAGATTATCCGCCAGCGTGCGCCAGGTATCGCCGCTGAGATTGGTTTTGTACACGATCTTATAATTTCCGGGGGTGTTCCACGTGCCGGTGTAAATGGTCTGGAGCCGAACCGCCTTGACGGGCAAAGTGTCTCTCCAATAAAAAGACTCCAGCGCCGTGGTAGAGTTGTTGGCAATGTCGGCAAAATTGTAGCGGACAAGCTGCCCCGGCATGACCTCCACATAGCCGGTCTTCTTGATTGACACATTCGTTGAGAGGGATTTGTTAGTCATGCTTGCCTTGACGATTTGACCGGCGTACTCGATCTCCACCTCGATGGGCGTCTTATCCAGCCCATAAAACTCCGCCGCCTTGGATTCTACGATTTTGTACCGCGCCAAAGGCAGGAGCTTACTGACCGCCAAGCCGTTTTTATCCGTCTTGATGGTATCCACCAGACGGTTGGTGCGGGCGTTGTAAACTTCAA
>OGGZ01003194.1_pt1 | contig 9934 bp, 10 predicted proteins | sample 1571371 | NCBI WGS metagenome assembly OGGZ01 (sample SAMEA2582025, study PRJEB24529) | metagenome | biome: Human gut stool | place: China | collected 2011
TTTCGGAATATGTCATGGAACTTCCGGCACGCATATTGCAGGGTTAACCGATGCTGTTGAAGAAAAAGTGAGAGAAGATCTGGATGAAAGGCCTTTTCATATCGAAGGATTGAATGCAGCCCAATGGGTAGTCGTCGATTATGGGGATATTGTCGTACACATTTTTGAAAAAGAATTGCGCGACTATTATCAATTGGAAGATTTCTGGGCAGATGCACAGATCACCGAAATAGCCGGAGAGCCGGAAATGCTCACTTATTCCGGTTATCATACGACAAACGGAACAAATTGAAAACAGTAAAGAATACAAATATTGCGAACATACCAAATGGCAGACAACAACGAAAACAAGAAAGACGGAGGATTCAATTTTCCTCCAGTAGGGGGAGGTAAAAATATCAAAGCTCCGAAATTCAACGGATATTGGATGTATATCATACTGGCAGTCATTATTATCGGATTTCAATTTTTCAATATGAATCCCGATCCGGTAAGGACAACCTGGCAAGAAGTCAAGACTAAAATGCTCGAAAAAGGTGATATCGAAAAGATTACGGTCATCACGAATAAAGGGCAAGCCCAGGTATATATGAAGCCCGATAAGATCGAGAATTACTCCCAATTGAAATCGCAGGGGTTCAAAAATTCCAGTCCCGGTCCTCAGTTTTACTTCTCACCGGGCCCGTTGGAAACTTTTTCCAAAGAATTTTCCGAGCTCCAGGAAAAGACTCCGGCAGCAGCGGATATCAAGATCGACTATGATCAGGAATACGACGGTTGGGGAAACCTCTTCTCTATCTTCTTCCCGCTCGCTCTTTTGGTATTTATCTGGATTTTCTTCTTCCGCCGGATGAGTAAAGGGGGCGGAGGTCCCGGAGGAGTCTTCAATGTCGGCAAATCACAGGCCAAGTTGTTCGATAAGGACACCCACATCAAGATTACCTTCAAAGATGTAGCGGGATTAGCTGAAGCCAAACAAGAGGTGGAAGAGATCGTTTCTTTTCTGAAATCTCCGGATAAATATACCAAATTGGGGGGTAAAATTCCGAAAGGAGCTCTCTTAGTAGGTCCTCCGGGAACCGGAAAAACGCTGATGGCGAAAGCTATGGCCGGCGAAGCCAACGTACCTTTCTTCTCGATGTCGGGTTCCGACTTTGTGGAGATGTTCGTCGGTGTCGGTGCCTCCCGTGTCCGGGATTTATTTAAACAAGCCAAAGAAAAAGCGCCTTGTATTATCTTTATCGACGAAATAGACGCCATCGGTCGGGCCAGAGGTAAAAACCCCAACATGGGCTCGAACGATGAACGGGAAAATACGCTGAACCAGTTACTGACCGAGATGGACGGTTTCGAGACCAATTCGGGGGTGATTATTCTGGCTGCAACCAACCGGGCGGACATTCTGGACAGCGCCTTGCTTCGTGCCGGACGTTTCGACCGCCAAATCTATGTCGACCTGCCGGAATTGAAAGACCGGGAAGAAATTTTCAAAGTGCACCTGAAACCGTTGAAACTGGCCGGAGATGTGGATATCCCTTTCCTGGCCAAGCAAACGCCGGGTTTCTCGGGAGCCGATATTGCCAATGTCGCTAACGAAGCAGCTTTGATTGCAGCCCGTAAAGACAAAAATGAAGTTGAAAAACAGGATTTTCTGGATGCAATCGACCGGATTGTCGGGGGGCTGGAAAACCGTAGTAAAGTAATAAAAGTAAGTGAAAAGAAAGCCATCGCTTATCACGAAGCCGGCCATGCTACCGTCTCCTGGTTGCTCGAACACGCCCATCCCCTGTTAAAAGTGACTATCGTACCCCGGGGTAAAGCTTTAGGAGCAGCCTGGTATCTTCCGCAGGAACGTCAGATCACGACAAAAGAACAACTGCTGGATCAAATGTGTTCTGTATTGGGAGGACGTGCTGCCGAAGAACTCACTTTCGGTCAAATCTCTACCGGAGCACAAAACGACCTGGAACGGGCTACCAAACAAGCCTATGCGATGGTTACCATTTTCGGTATGAGCGAAAAGATCGGTAATCTGAGTTATTACGATTCCAGTGGTCAAAGCGATTTCAGTTTCACCAAACCTTATTCGGAAAAGACCGCAGAACTGATCGACAGTGAAGTAAAAGAACTGGTTGAAAATGCTTACAACCGAGCCAAAGAATTACTTAAAACTCATCAGGACCAACATCGGCAGGTTGCAGAGTTATTGCTCGAACGGGAAGTTATTTTCAGTGACGATCTGGAACGCATCTTAGGGAAACGCCCCTGGAAAGACGATGAAGAAGAAGAAACGAAGGAAGAGAAAACAGTCGAAAATGAAATAAAATCGCTATGAACGATTGGGTAGTTATTTTCGAAACCGGCCAGCTCTACCGGGCAGAGCTGGTTAAAAGTTTGCTTAACGATAACAACGTAGAAGCAGTGATTCTGAATCAGAAAGACTCCTCTTTTAAAATAGGAGCGATCGAAGTCATGGTTAAGAAAGAAGATAAAGGGAAAGCAGCAGCAATCATAAAATCAGTCAATTGTGAATAATTTCGGTAAACGGGCAATCAGCGGATTCCTATTTGTGGTGATACTAACAGCATGTATTTATATACATCCATTTTGTTTTTTTGCACTTTTTTTTATTATAAACATTATCGGATTACTTGAATTCAGCCATATGGCAGAGGTGATTCATATCCGGGTCAACCGTACCATGTGTATCCTCAGCGGGAGCCTGCTTTTCATTTCAGGGTTCATTCATAACTATTTCGGTTATAAAGAAGGTTATCTGTTTTTCTTCAGTGCCACATTCTTTATGGGGATTTGGGAATTGTACCGGAAGAGTACCCATGCTTTTCAGAATATGGCTTTCGGGATTTATGCTCTGTTTTATTTCACCCTGCCCTTTACTTTGCTGATTTACCTCCCCTACTTGTGTACGGGCAGGTGGCAACCGGATATTATCTTCTTTCCTTTCTTATTGGTATGGTTCAATGACACTTTTGCTTATTTATTCGGTTCGAAATTCGGAAAGCATAAATTATTTCCCCGTATTTCGCCTAAAAAATCCTGGGAAGGAACCATCGGAGGCGGACTCACGACACTGGTCGGCGGATTGCTTATCGCTCCCCATATCGAAGGTTTGTCTTATATCGATACCACCGTTATCTCGGCCATTGTCATTGTATTCGGTAGTTTCGGTGATCTCGTAGAATCGATGTTCAAAAGATGCATCGAGATCAAAGATTCGGGACATATCATGCCAGGTCACGGTGGGGTATTGGACCGATTGGATTCGATTTTGTATGCTTTGCCTGTAATCTTCGTATATATCGCCTTTAAATTCGGTTGCTGACCTATAGTAAACCGAATTTATTCGTTCGGGATATTAGCTTTTAAATCGAAAATTGATACCTTTGCGAGCTGATACCGTATAAATATTTAAAGTTAAAAATATGACCATACATAAAGCTGGATATATCCTGTTATTGAAAATTTTAATCGTGCTGATTATCCTTAATCTGGCATCTTTTTATTTCATCAATAATACCTCTATTGTCTATACAATTCTGGGGATTACGGTGGTTATGTATCTTCTTGTCGTCAATTTTTTCCGTTTTCCGAACCGGGTGATCATACAAGACGACAACACGATCTTAGCCCCTGCCGATGGAAAAATCGTCGTGATTGAAGAAACCGAAGAACCGGAATATTTTAAAGACCGCCGTCTTCAAGTCTCTATTTTTATGAACATTTTCAATGTACATATCAACTGGTTTCCCGTAAACGGTGTGATCAAGTATTTCAAATACCACAAAGGCAATTTTGCAGCGGCTTATCTACCCAAATCCTCGACCGAGAACGAACGGACTACCATCGTTATCGAATGTAATAACGGTAAGACCGTCCTGATGCGTCAAATTGCAGGGGCTATGGCTAAACGTATTGTCTCTTATGCTCCTGTCGGAGGACAGGCCCGTCAGGATCAGCACGCCGGTTTTATCAAATTCGGTTCGCGGGTAGATCTTTTTCTTCCTCTGGGTACCCAAATAGAAGTGAAATTGGGACAAAAAACGACCGGTTCTCAGACGATAATCGGAACCTTTAAATAAATTTCAGATTTACGGACGACGATTCGGATGACTTTTCCCATCGGAAATCCCAGTTCTAAAGTCACAAATCAAATTAATCATGTCAACACAATCAGCAGTAAAAGTGGTAACCACCCATGTTTTATCGGAGATGAAACTCAAGGGTGAGAAAATCAGTATGCTTACTTCATATGACTATTCTATGGCCCGTATCGTCGATCAGGCAGGTATAGATGTTATCCTGGTCGGCGACTCGGCTTCCAATGTAATGGCAGGCCATGAGACAACCTTACCGATCACCCTCGACCAAATGATTTATCATGCCGCTTCGGTAGTCAGAGGAGTAAAACGGGCATTAGTTGTTGTAGACATGCCTTTCGGTAGTTATCAGGGAAATAGCAAAGAGGCCTTAAACTCAGCCATCCGTATCATGAAAGAAACGGCTGCCGACGCCATCAAACTCGAAGGAGGAGAAGAAATTCTCGAATCTATCCAACGTATCCTGTCGGCCGGAATTCCGGTTATGGGCCATCTTGGACTTACCCCCCAGAGCATCCATAAATTCGGGACCTATGCCATTCGCGCCAAAAAAGAAGAGGAAGCGGAAAAATTGGTTCACGATGCCCATCTCCTGGAAGAAGCAGGTTGTTTTGCCATCGTGCTGGAGAAAATTCCGGCAGCTTTGGCAGCCAGAGTCGCCCAAGAAGTCAGTATCCCCGTCATCGGCATCGGTGCCGGTGGCGGTGTAGACGGACAGTCCTGGTCATCCACGATATGCTCGGTATCAATCAGGAATTCTCTCCCCGCTTCTTACGGCGCTATCATAACCTATATGCAGAAATCAGCGGTGCTGTCGGCAATTATATCGCCGACGTAAAAAGCGGTGATTTCCCGAATGAGAGAGAACAATACTAATAAAGTTATAGGCTATAAGCTAAAAGCTAAAATGTTTATCTATCTTTTATTTACTTTTAGCCTATAGCCTTTAGCTTATAGCATCTAGCTTATAGCCTATAGCCTTTAACTTATATCTTTTATTTATGTTAGAAGTTTTATACGAAGATAATCATATCATTGCCGTCAATAAGAAAATTTCGGACATTGTACAGGCAGATAAAACCGGAGATACCCCTTTGAGCGAAGAAGTAAAGGCGTATATCAAGAAGAAATACAACAAACCGGGAGAGGTTTATCTGGGTATCCCCCACCGGGTGGATCGTCCTGTCAGCGGTGTAGTGATTTTTGCACGCACCAGTAAAGCCCTCACCCGGCTGAATAAAATGTTCCAGGAACACGAAAAGGAGATCAGCAAGATCTATTGGGCTATCGTAGGCAATTTGCCGGCCGAGGATCATGCCGTACTCACCCACTATCTGGTGCGCGACCCGGAAAAAAACAAATCGCACGCCTACAACCAGCCCAAAACCGGAGCCAAAGAAGCCACCCTGGAATACAAACTACTCGGAAGTTCACAACGTTATTACCTGCTCGAAGTGAAGCTTTACACGGGCCGGCATCACCAAATCCGGTGCCAATTGGCTAAGATCGGTTGTCCGATCAAAGGAGATCTGAAATATGGTTTTCCCCGTTCGAACGAAGGAGGAGGGATCAATTTGCACGCCCGTTCGATCACTTTCAAACATCCGGTGAGCCAGGAAATGATTACCATCACGGCAAAACCTCCTTTGAACGATCCGCTTTGGAAAGTATTCTATGAAGGAATGAAAGAATAAATTTTCTCTATCGGCTCATAGAAACATAAGATCGGAATCTTTACATTCATTGCAGATATTCTTTTATTTTTGCAAATAAAAGAATAATATGAATCAATAAAATGGAAAGACTATGAGTGAAATTATTTGCCACTGCTTTGAAGTAAGCAGAGAAGAAATTGAAAATGCAATTCGTGAAAAAGGATTAAAAACCGTTGAAGAAGTAGGCGAAGTGACGAACGCAGGAACCGGTTGTGGCGGCTGCCAGGAACAGATACAGGAGATTCTGGACGAAATCAATGGGAAATAATCTCCCTTCCAGCAATAACAAAAAGAGGGTGTCCAAAAAGGCAAAATACCCCCTTGTAGAATCGGATATTTGATTTCAGTCTCCAATAGGGATACGAATAAATCGAGGGTGCCAAATACTTTTTGGACACCCTCTTTCTGTTATTGTGGCGCTGAATAACTTTTAGCGGTTCAACCAGTCCCGGAACTCGCGAATGCGGTCGGCACTGACGATAGCTTCTATATTTTCAGGAGGCAAAGGAGATAAACCGATTTTTATGCGGTTGTTGGAATAACGGATCATTTCTTTGATAGCAGAAAAGCTCACTATAAACTTCCGGTTGATCCGAAAAAAGATTTGGGGATCCAGGCGTTCTTCGAGTGCAGCCATCGTCTGATCGAGGATATACCCTCCCCCTTCATGGGTATATAACATCAGGTATTTTCCATCGGCCATAAAATAAGCGACTTCTGCCACCGGTACGGATTTGATCTTCGTTCCGATCTGCACCAAAAAGCGCTCCTGAAATCGGACCGTCCGGGGTGCTTTCTTTTCTTTTGCAAACCAATTCCGCACTTTTTCCAACGCCCGCAGTATTTCCTCTTCGTCAAAAGGTTTCAGGATGTAATCTATTCCCTGGCTCTTGAAAGCTTGCAAAGCATATTCATCATAAGCGGTAATAAAAATGACAGGAGCTTTGATCTCTACTTGTCCGAAAATATCGAAACTACGTCCATCTCCCAAATGAACATCGCTGAAAATCAAATCTACCTGATTTTCTTTCAGCCATTGTACACTTCCCCGTACAGAATCCTGACGGGCAACGATTTCTATTTCCGGTGCCAACTTTTTCAGAATACTTTCCAATTCACGGGCAGCCAAAGCTTCATCTTCAATAATAATTGCAGTCATATTGAAATATAGGATCGCCCGAAAATACGAAAAAAGGACTTGCCTGCCAAATCAAAGTTTTTTATTTTATAAAAAAAACGGTAACAACCGTATTTCTTTACCATTTTTACTGTTGTTACCGTTTTATCCGTTGTTACCGTTTCAACTCAACCCTAATTATTCAATTCCGGATTATTCTGAATCGCTTCTTTCGGATAAGGAATAATATACTTGGGATCGTCCTGCCGGATCGTAACCGTAAGCGAATTCCAATCGGCATCCATATAGTTTTTTATAACCTCCGGGCGGGTTGTTCTACGAAGATCGAACCAGCGATGTCCTTCGAATACCAGTTCCCGGGCCCTTTCCTCCATGATATCGGCCAACAATTGTTCCTGATTCATGGTTTCGATCTCTGCTTTCCGTTCGTTATAATAACTTTCAGCCAGACGCTTCTGAAGCAAGGTCAACAGATATTCTTTGGCTGCCGGCAGTTGTCCTTCGCGGTGAGCAGCAGCTTCGGCAGCAATCAGCCAAAGCTCTGCACTCCGGAAAGTGACCTTCTCATTCTTATTCCCTCCTTTATTACAATACCAGGTTCCGTATTTATCGACCAAATAATTTCCCAGCCGGGCATCTACATATTCATCTCCCTCTTTTATCTGATTAAATTTTCCGCTGATATTATCCAATACGTACATATCTTCTTTCATTACGGTACTGGATACCGTTTCCAAAGCAAGTATCGCTTCTTTCGACGTATAAGTCCAAGGTTGGGCTTCGGTAGTCGTCAGATCCTCCAGCGGACAAGCCGCCAGCAGACTTTCGGCTGTCTCCTGAGCCTGTTTCCAATCCTGATGATAAAGATATACCCTGGCCTGGAAGGCTTTCAGCGCTTTCTTCGAAAACCGGTACAGATAAGCACCCGTCTGTTGCTCCACCTGCATATATTTCTCCGCTTCCTGCAAATCGGCGAACACCTGTTCATATACCTTTTCCACAGTAGTAGGTATAAACGACTGTCCGATATCGATCTTTAAAGAAAGCGGAACGGCTTTATCTGTTGCCGCAGTAGCCGGATCATACCATTTGGCATACAGATTGATTAAATCGAAGTGAACAAAAGCCCGGAGACAATAGGCTTCAGCCAGCAATTGCTCGCGGGAATCCGTCGTGACATCCGCCCTGGCCTCCATCACTCCTTCGATAACCGTATTGGCATAAAAAATCATATTATACATAGCCGTCCAGGGATAAGTCTCGGTTAAAGGATCCGGATTCTCATCGTTCAAAGTGGCCAAGTCGATGTAATTATCGTAAGACAACCCATACAAATCCGGAAATACTTCATCGGAACGTACCATCAGATAGCGGCGGTATTGGGGATAGGTACTATAAGCCGTAGTCAGAAGGGCCCGATATTCCGAAACTTCATCCGGAATCACCTTTCCGACAGGATCGACATCGACATAATTACATCCTCCCATTCCCAGTGAAAAGACAGCGATCAATAGGATATATATTCGTTTCATATTTTTATATTTAGAGTTAAAATGTCAAATCGATTCCACAAGAAAAGGTCTTCGCCAACGGCTGGGTATAAATATTCCCATAGGTTTCCGGATCGAAATAACCTTTATAGCTACTACCGAACACAAAAGGATTACGGGCTTCAAAGCTGATGCGTGCAGAGGAAAAACCGATATGTCCTAAAAGCCGCTCGGGAAAAGTATATCCTAAACGTATACTATTGATGCGCATATAACTCATCTTCTTGAACCAGTAGTCGTATTTCCGGTAAGAATTACCGGGATCGAGCATACCGAGCCACTGATAAGCCCAATTCTCCTCCCCTTCGGTATAAGTACCCATGATACGGGGATATTTACCGGAGGTATTATCCGGAGACCAAATCTGTGACATCCGGCGGGAATAATTCTGTCCCGGTGAAGTCTGTACCGGATTATAGAAAGGTTGTTCCTGCACGGTCTGATCCAACACAAAAGAAGCCGATACGGTCAAATCGAAATTCTTGTAATAAAACCGATTGATCCAGCCACCGGTAAATTTCGGTTCGGTCGTACCTTCGTAGGTAAATAAATTACGATATTCTTCTGCACTCAGGTTACTTTTCAGGAAAGGAATCAGGCCTCCCATCATATAACCGTATTCCAGACCGAAAAAGTCATTGAAAGAAACCTTTTCCCCCTGTTTATTATAAAACATCTGCAATCCATTTTCATCCAGCCCTGCGGTCTTCAGCGAAAATACAGCACCGACAGAATAGCCTTCGCGTGAAGGTTCATAGGAATTATCCCTGACATTCAGCCGATTGATCTTACTCTTATTATGCGCCAGATTAAAATCCATCACCCACCGGAAATCCTTTGTTTTCACATTTACTGTAGACAGAGATAATTCGTATCCCCGGTTGGTCAATTTCGCCCAGTTCATGGTCGAATAATCGAAACCGTTCTCTCCCGGCAAGCTCCTCATACCGATCAAATCATCACTCACCCGTCTGTAAACATCGGCTGTAAACGCGATCCGGTTACCGAGCACCACCACATCGAGTCCCCCGTTCCAGTTGGTGGTTTTTTCCCAACGCAAATATTGGTTAGGGGGAGACGATACGATAATATTGGACTCGGAATTGTCCGGTAAAACCTGGGTATTGTCCCATTCCCCGACAACCAATGGAGAGGTATCTTTATCGACATTTCCCTGGACCCCATAGGAAGCTCTCAGTTTCAGATCGGACAACCAGTCGGCATCGCTCAAAAATGCTTCCCGGTTGATATTCCAGGCACCGGAAACAGCCCATAAAGGCAAGTATTTGTACTTCCGGTCTACTCCGAACATATTGGAACCGTCATACCGTAAACTTCCAAAGAAAGTGTAACGGTTATCTGATTATCCGTTTATGCACCTGTTATATTCGCAATTACTAGTCTGTCAAAGAG
>OGGZ01003195.1_pt1 | contig 9929 bp, 7 predicted proteins | sample 1571371 | NCBI WGS metagenome assembly OGGZ01 (sample SAMEA2582025, study PRJEB24529) | metagenome | biome: Human gut stool | place: China | collected 2011
TATTGACAAAATAACACTAATTGAGGGTGATGCAGCGGATGTTTTAAAAACACTTGATGGGCCATATGATTTTATATTTATGGATGCAGCTAAAGGACAGTATATTAATTATTTTCCTGATATTATGAGAATATTAAAAAAGGGCGGACTTCTTATATCGGATAATGTCCTTCAGGAAGGCGAGATAGTACAGTCAAAGTATGGTGTTACAAGAAGAAACAGGACGATACATGAGAGGATGAGAGAGTATGTATATATGCTTACTCATTCAGATGAGGTTGTAACATCAGTAGTACCTATCGGAGATGGAATTACGCTCAGTGTAAAAAAATAAAAAGAAATGGAGATTAATATGAGCGAACATATTTATAAAGGAAGAAAACTTGAACTTCTTATACCTGCAAGCAGTCTTGAAGTATTAAAGATTGCTGTAATATATGGTGCTGATGCCGTATATATCGGTGGAGAGGCATTTGGACTTCGTGCAAAAGCAAAAAATTTCACTCTTTAAGAGATGAAAGAGGGAATTGAATTTGCACATGCACATGATTGTAAGGTATATGTTACAGCAAATATTCTTGCACATAATTATGATTTGGATGGAGCAAGACAGTATTTTAAAGAATTAAAACAGATAGGACCTGATGCACTTATTATTTCTGACCCGGGAATGTTTACAATTGCAAAAGAAGAACTGCCTGACATAGATATACATATAAGCACACAGGCTAACAATACTAATTATATGACGTATCAGTTCTGGTGGAAGCAGGGGGCAAAGAGAGTTGTTTCAGCTAGAGAATTGTCTCTTAATGAGATAAAACAGATTCGTGAACATATTCCTGATGAGATGGAAATAGAGACATTTATGCATGGTGCGATGTGTATTTCATATTCGGGAAGATGTCTGCTGAGCAGCTTTATGGCAGGAAGAGATGCCAACAGAGGTGCATGTACACATCCGTGCCGTTGGAAATATTCTATTGTTGAAGAATCAAGACCGGGTGAATATATGCCTGTATATGAAAATGAGCGTGGAACATATATATTTAATTCAAAAGATTTATGCATGATTGAACATATTCCTGAGATGCTTAATGCAGGAATAGACAGTTTTAAAATCGAAGGCAGAATGAAAACAGCATTATATGTTGCTACAGTCGCTAGAACATACAGACTTGCAATTGATGAGTTTATACAGGATGAGGATCTTTATAAAAAGAGAATTCCATTTTATAAGTCAGAGATTTCAAAATGCACATACAGACAGTATACAACCGGATTTTTCTTCGGTAAACCGGATGAAAATACACAGATATATGATACAAATACATATATTAAGGAATATACATATCTTGGCATTGTCGGCGAACAGAATGCACAAGGACTTTATCATATAGAACAGCGTAATAAATTCAGTGTAGGCGAGACAATTGAAGTTATGAGACCAAATGGCGATAATATTTTGGTTACAGTAAAACGAATTACTGATGAGCGTGGTGTGGATATGGAAAGTGCACCTCATCCTAAGCAGCAGCTTTATATCGATTTGGGCGTAAAACTTGAACAGTATGATGTTTTGAGAAGAAAAGAAGATTAGGAAAAGCAATAAAAGGCACTCCGGCACATAAAATATATAAATGTGTGTCTGGGGTGCCTTTCTTTGAAAAGTTTTGAAAAGCCATTATCAGCAGAAGAAGAAAAGGAAATTCTTGAGCGTTTGTATAACGGAGATAATAAGGCAAGAGATATTCTTGTTGAAAAGAATATGCGTCTGGTTGCCCATATGACTAAAAAATACAGCACGCCGGACAGAGATGTAAGAGATCTGATATCTGTCGGCACAGTTGGACTTATTAAGGCAATTAATTCATTTAAACCTGATAAGGGAATCAGATTTGCAACATATGCTGCAAAGTGCATAGATAATGAACTGCTTATGATGCTCAGGTCTGAGAAGAAAAAATCACGGGAAGTTTCTATATATGAGCCAATCGGAACAGATAAAGAAGGAAATGAAATAAGCATTATAGAAATTGTCAGCGATGAAGAAAAAGACATAGTTGAAGACTGTATATTTGATGAGAGAATTGCATGTCTTTATAAGAAAATGGGGAGAGTGCTTAATAAGCGGGAGATGACTGTTATTTCAGAAAGATATGGATTGTTTGGAAATGATGAAAAAACACAGTGTGAACTTGCGAAAGAACTGGGGATAAGCCGGAGTTATGTAAGCAGAATAGAGAAAAAAGCACTTGAAAAATTAAAAAAACTTCTTGAGGATAATCATTTATGAGTTTATATTAAAGTATAGCTTAAAGGACGCTATGAAATCAGGAGGTGCGTTAATATGCCGCCGATTACGGATAATACAATTATAAGAAAAAGAATTGATGAAGTACGAAATATAATGAAAAAAAACAGTACGGATTTGTATATAGTATTTACAGGTGATTACCATCTGTCAGAATATGCGGGTGATTACTTTGGAGAAAGAGAATTCCTGTCAGGGTTTACAGGCTCTGCAGGAACTCTTGTCATAGGAATGGATAAAGCTGCTTTATTTACAGATGGACGATATTTTGTGCAGGCAGAACTTCAGCTTAAAGGTACAGGCATAGAACTTATGAGAATAGGTGTGAAAGATGTTCCGGAACTGACAGAATATTGTATACAGAATACACCTGCAAACGGAAGTATTGCGGTTGACGGAAGAACAATAAGTGCTTCTTTTGGCGAAAAATTGGAACATAAAGCTACAAAAAAGAATATTAAACTTGATGTAACGGTTGATTATGCAAAAAGTATATGGAATAACAGACCGGATTTTCCGTATAGCAAAGCGTTTGTATCTGATAACGGGGAGACAGTCAGGGAAAAGCTCATAAGACTGCGTGAAAAAACAAATGAAAAAGAGGCAGAAGGACATATTATAACATCACTTGATGATATATGCTGGTTATTTAATATAAGAGGAAATGATGTTGTATACAATCCCGTGATAATGTCATATGCGTATGTTACAGATAAGTGTGCATATCTATTTGCAGATAAAGACAGATTTTCTGATGAAATTATAGAAAAGCTTCAAAAAGATGGCGTTACATTAAAACCATACGAAGAATTTTATGATTTTCTTGATACGATAGAAGAGAAAGTAATTCTTGTTGATATGAAAAGAATTAATTATTGTGCATATAAGAAAATCTGCAATTGTGGAGTGGAAACAGTAAAAACATTAAGTCCTGTTACGTCAATGAAAGCCGTAAAAAATCCTGTTGAAATCAAAAATCTTTCAGATGTCCATATTGAGGACGGACTTGCACTTACAAGATTCATGTTCTGGGTTAAAGAAAATGCCGGAAAGGGAATTACAGAGAAAGATGCAGCTGATTATCTTGATAATGAGCGTGCAAAAATCAGTGATTTCATAGAACTTAGTTTTGAGACAATCAGTGCATATGGTGCTAATGCAGCAATGATGCATTACAGTGCTACAAAGGATAATTGTGCCATGCTGAAACCAGAAGGTATGCTTTTAGTTGATTCTGGTGGACAGTATATGCGTGGAACTACAGATGTGACAAGAACAATTGTACTTGGACCTGTAAGCGATGAGATAAAAAAAGCATATACGCTTACATTAAAGGGGATGCTTGCACTTGCTGATGCAAGATTTCTTTATGGGTGTACAGGATTTAATCTTGATATTCTTGCGAGAGGTCCGCTCTGGGAAGCCGGTCTTGATTACAGATGTGGAACAGGACATGGTGTCGGATATCTTTTGAATGTGCATGAATCACCAAACGGATTCAGGTGGAAACATATATTGGGACAAAACGATTTGTGTGTCATGGAGCCGGGAATGGTAACATCAGATGAACCGGGCGTTTATGTTGACGGAAAATACGGAATACGTATAGAAAATGAGATAGTATGCGTCAGGGATTATGAAAATGAATATGGTACATTTCTCAAATTTAAAATGCTTACATGTGCACCGATAGACCTTGAAGCTGTTGATGTATCGTACCTAAATGAAAAAGATATAGAGAGAATTAATAATTATCATAGCTGGGTGTATGAACAGCTGAGTCCATATATGTGTGGAGAAGAATTAGAAAAATTGAAGAGGGCAACAGTCAGAATATGAAAGAAATAATAGACAGAACTAAGAATACAGCAGAAAAAATGGTAAAAGACCGTTCATCATATATTGTGGTCGCTGCTGTTATGGTATGCTTTGTTATAGTGCTTGCAGCGTGGATTATGGGAAAAAAGCACATAGATCCGCAGTATTATATAACGGTTACTTATAATGGGATTAATGGATATGCATCAGCAGAATGTAGTGTTGATTCAGAAAAGCTATATAAAACGCTTGCCGGAAAAGAAGTTAATATGGAGAAACTTACAGCTTACAGGAAGTTTGCTGATTCACTTGAGGCACATATTGAAAAAAGTGATATTTCAAACGGAGACAAGCTTACAGTATATGTTGAATATGATACACAGGCTGCGGCTGATTCAGGCGTCAGGGTTGCAGGCAGCAGTTATAATATAAGAGCAAAAGGGATAGGAAATGGAACTAAAATAGATTTATTTTCTAATGTTGAAGTTGTATTTGCGGGCATAAGTCCTGAAGCATATGTTGTAATAAATAATAAATGGGATGATGAATATCTGTCAGCACTTGAATTTGTGCCGGACAAGCATACAGGAATAAGCAAAGATGATGTAATCTGTGTTAAATGCAGTGCGGATGAAGCTGAACTTGGACGCCACGGATATGCTGTTTCATCTATATCAATGTCTTATACGGCTGACAGGCTTGGCTCATATGCTGATGATGTAAATGAACTTGATAAAGATGTGGTAAGACAGATTGATGAGGAATGTAAAAAAACTATTACGAGCCAGACCCAGGATAAACCATTCAGAATGATGTATCGTGCTACATCTGATACATCATATCTTTACAAGGCGAATGATGAAAGAGCTGAAAATATTAATCTTATGGAAATAAAATTCCTTAAAAGAAAGAACAGTCTTGAGGGTGGTAATGAAAATTATATTTATTATTTTTACAGTGCTGATGTTGTAAATGGTGACAGTACGGATACAGTATATTTTGCATTTGTATTTTCACAGGTATATATATCATATGATGGAAAATTTCAGGTTGCTGTTGATGACTATAAGACATCATATACATGCAGTACCGATTATAATAAATTGTATGAGGAATGTATAGGCAGCAGGCAGCAGATGTATGATATATTGAATGTAGAAAAAATAAAATAAAACAATAAAATATATTGACAATATATAAAAAGTATTTTATAGTTATACTATAGAATACTTTTTATATAGGTGGTGTTGATATGTATAGTGAAGTGTATAGCGTTACGCTTGCCGGGCTTGATGCGTGTATTGTAAAGGTAGAGACAGATGCCGGCGACGGACTCCCGTCATTTGAGATGAGTGGCTGCCTTGCAGCACAGGTTACAGAGGCAAGGGAACGAGTGAGAGTTGCAGTTAAGAATTCAGGGATAATACTGCGTCCGCAAAAGATTATGGTTAATATTTCCCCGGCTGATATAAGAAAAGCAGGGAATGGATTTGATCTGCCTGTTGCGGCCGGAATTCTTGCCGCAGATGGCATTATTAAAACAGATATGCTTGAGTCGTCTGTGATTATCGGTGAATTAAGCCTTGATGGAAGTGTTAACGCAGTAAGAGGAATTATTAACTGTGTTGCAAAGGCAGCGCAGATGGGATTTAAGAGGTGCATAGTTCCGTCATGTAATATTTGCGAAGGAGAACACATAGAAGGAATAGAAGTTCTTGGCGTTGACAGCTTAAAGCAGCTTATCGGATATTTTAACGGTGAATCAGAACTTATTGATGCAATTGATGCAAAGAAAAGCAGAGAACATGATGTGATTCATATGAAAAATGAAACCTGTCCGGATTTTGCGGATATAACCGGGCAGATTACTGCAAAAAGAGCGTCGCTTATTGCAGCGGCAGGACATCACAATATCTGCTATATGGGGATTCCGGGGACAGGAAAGACTATGATGGCGAAAAGAATCAGTACAATAATGCTGCCGCTTAATGAGAGTGAGAAGATGGAACTGACGCGTATCTACAGTGCGGCAGGAAAGCTTGAGGGAAGAAGTATTATAGAAGAAAGACCGGTAAGATGCCCCAATTATAATACAACGAAAGCTGTGATGCTGGGAGGCGGTGTTGTTCTGTCTCCCGGTGAGATAACACTTGCAGATAAGGGGATTTTATTTCTGGATGAATTTAATGAATTTGCATCTGCTGTGATAGATTCGTTAAGAACGCCGCTTGAGGAACATATTATAAGAATTGTAAGAGGTTCTAAAGAGTATATTTATCCGGCTGATTTTATGCTTGTTGCAGCAATGAATCCATGCAGATGCGGGTATTATCCTGACCGTAACAGGTGCAGTTGTACAGAACATGATATAAAAAGGTACATGAGCCGTGTAAGCAAGCCTATATGGGACAGGATTGATATATGCACGCATATGGGGATGATAGATGCAAGAAATATTTTGTATGAATCAGATGTGGATAAGAGCAGTGATTTTTATACTACGGCTAATATGAAAAAATGTGTTAAAACGGCGTATGATATTCAAAAAGAAAGATTTAGTAATGAAAATATAGAATTTAATTCGCAGATGAATGAAAAGCATGTGAAAAAATACTGCAGGCTGGGACAGGCAGAAAAGCGGATTATGGAAACTGCATTTGAAAGACTTAATCTTACGGTACGAGGGTATCATAAGGTGTTAAAAACGGCAAGGACAATAGCAGATATAGAAGGGGAAGAATGTATTAATGCCGGGCATTTAAGTGAAGCATTTTCCTATAGAAATCCTTTATAAGATTATATTTGGAACGGAGTGTGAAAAAAATATATAACGAAGACTATTATATGTACCGGCTGTGTAATATTAAAGGTATAGGCAGAGCATCGGTAAGAAAGCTTGTTGATTTTTTCGGAAGTGCATATAATGTATCAAAAGCAGATATTAATATATTGAAAAAGTCAGGAATATTAAATGGCAGGCAGATAGATGAATTTGCTTTTTCAATGAAAAATAAAGATAGTATATATAAGTATGAAGATATGATTAAAAATGGGTGTAACTGGATTAGCATAAACAATAATAATTATCCTGAAAGGCTTCATAATATTGATGACGCACCGCTTGGACTTTACTGTCGTGGAAATCTTCCGCCGGATGACAGACTGAGTGTTGCAATTATTGGTTCAAGAAACTGTTCTTCATATGGAAGGTGGATGGCATATAATCTCGCAGAAAGTTTTGCAGCCGATAATATTCAGGTAATAAGCGGCCTTGCAGCGGGAATAGATGCAGCGGCACACAGAGGATGCCTTGCATCGGGGGGATATACATATGCTGTTCTTGGATGTGGAACGGATGTGTGTTATCCATATGAGAATTTAGATATATATAAAAATATAATAAAAACGGGAGGTGTGATTTCTGAATACCCACCGAATACTCGGCCTGATGCATGGCGTTTTCCTGAAAGAAACAGGATAATAAGCGGGCTTGCAGACATCGTAATTGTTGTTGAGGCAGCTCAAAGAAGCGGAGCGATGATAACTGTTGACCAGGCACTTGAACAGAACAGGGAAGTTATGGCGGTTCCGGGAAGAGCTGATGATATTTGCAGTCAGGGGTGTAACGAACTTATAAAAACAGGTGCGATGGTTATAACAAAACCGGAGGATATTTGGCAGTGCAGTGCAGCTGCTTTATGGAAAAATAAAAATAATAAAATAAATAAACATACAAATACAGATATAAAGGCGTTAAATGGTGGAAATGGGAACAAAAAACCAGTATGTCCGACCGTAAATCTGCTTGCAACTGAAAAAAAATTAGTGTATAGTGTTCTCTGTTTACATCCGAAAGACACGGATGAGATTATTAATGAAACAGGATTGAACGTATCCACGGTTATGCAGACGCTTCTTTTATTACAGCTGGAGGGGTGTGTTGAGGAAGTGGCGAAAAACTGTTATATCAGAATAAAGTGACAGATTTAAGGGGAGGATATTACAAATGGCAAAGTATCTTGTTATAGTAGAGTCGCCTGCTAAGGTAAAGACAATTAAGAAGTTTCTGGGCTCTAATTATGAAGTAATGGCATCACAGGGGCATATAAGAGATCTTCCAAAAAGCCAGCTTGGCGTGGATGTTGATAATGATTATGAACCTAAGTATATAACAATAAGGGGAAAAGGCGATATTCTTGCTGCTTTAAGAAAAGAGGCAAAGAAAGCAGACAAAGTATATCTTGCAACCGACCCGGATAGAGAGGGAGAAGCGATTTCATGGCATCTTGCCAAAGCTTTGAAACTTGAAGACAAAGATATATACAGAATTACATTTAACGAGATTACTAAAAATGCTGTAAAGGCATCTATAAAAAATGCCAGAAAAATAGATATGAATCTTGTTGATGCACAGCAGTCAAGACGTGTGCTTGACAGAATGGTAGGCTACAGGATAAGTCCGCTTTTATGGGCTAAGATTAAAAGAGGTCTCAGTGCCGGAAGAGTGCAGTCTGTTGCATTAAGAATCATATGCGACAGAGAAGATGAGATTAATTCATTTATACCTGATGAATATTGGACGATAGATGCAGATGTCAATATAAAAGGTGAAAAGAATACAGTTAAAGCAAAATTTTACGGCGATGAGAACGGTAAAATTGATGTTAAAAACGGCGAACAGGCTGAAAAAATTATAGAAGAAATTAAAAAGAGTGATTTTAGTGTTGAAAGCGTAAAGCATGGAGAGAAGATTAAAAAAGTACCTCTTGCTTTTACAACAAGTACACTTCAGCAGGAAGCTGCAAAACAGCTGAATTTTGCTACACAGAAAACTATGAGGCTTGCACAACAGCTTTATGAAGGCGTCGATATTGCGGGCAGAGGAACTATAGGTATAATCACATATTTAAGAACTGATTCCACAAGAATTGCTGATGAGGCGGTTGCTGCAGCAGCACAGTATATTGGTGAACAGTATGGCGAAGAATATGTTGGGACAGTGCATGATACAAAAGAAAAGAAGAAAATTCAGGATGCACATGAAGCGATAAGACCTACAGATATAAGTCTAAGCCCGGCTATAATAAAGGATTCGCTTTCAAGAGATCAGTTCAGACTTTATCAGCTTATATGGAAAAGATTTACTGCCAGCCAGATGAGTCCTGCTATATACGAAACAGCATCTGTTAAAATTGCGGCAGGAAAATACAGATTCAGTGTTTCTGCTTCTAAGATAAAGTTTGATGGTTTTCTTTCAGTTTATAAAGATGATGACGAAAAATCAGAAAATAGAGCACTTATTCATGGAATAAGTGAAGAATCGCAGGTGAGCCTCGCCGATGTCAAAGGAGAGCAGCATTTTACACAGCCTCCGGCACATTTTACAGAGGCTTCGCTTGTAAAACAGCTTGAAGAACTTGGAATAGGAAGACCAAGTACATACGCCCCGACAATAACAACTATTATTGCCAGACATTATGTTGCAAAAGAAAATAAGAATTTATATGTTACAGAACTTGGTGAAGCTGTCAATAATATAATGAAGAAAGCTTTTCCAACGATAGTAGATGTTAATTTTACAGCTAATATGGAGACTCTTTTAGACAGTGTTGGCGAAGGAAAAGTTAAATGGAAAGAAGTAATAAGAAATTTCTATCCGGACCTTGATGAAGCGGTAAAATTGGCAGAAAAAGAACTTGAAAATGTGAAGATAGAGGATGAAGTTACAGATGTAATATGTGACAAATGCGGAAGAAATATGGTTATAAAATATGGCCCGCATGGCAAATTTCTAGGT
>OGGZ01003198.1_pt1 | contig 9915 bp, 10 predicted proteins | sample 1571371 | NCBI WGS metagenome assembly OGGZ01 (sample SAMEA2582025, study PRJEB24529) | metagenome | biome: Human gut stool | place: China | collected 2011
AAATTGAATACAGCCTGATCAAAATCACTGACCAGTTGGTAGCGTAACTCGAAATTCATAATCCAACTACTTGTCAATGCGAAGTCGGCTCCACCACCGATATTCACTCCTACCCTGCATTCGTTATGATTGTCATCATCTTTGTCTATATGAATATGGTCTCCGTCCACATCAATATCAAAACCATCTCCTAGGTCAAACATCCAATTAGAAAATGTAAAACCGAATAGGGGATATAACTTTACGCTTCTGCCTACGGGACATAAATAATGGAGATTCATATTTATGTCCAACATACTAACATTGTCGTTTTCTATAAAGTAATTCAAAGACGGCTCAAGACGTATGGGGTTGGTTATATTGTATTGATATTTCAACCCAAGGCCAATACTCTCAATTTCCGTCCCATAACTCAGTCCGAATCCAATAGCTTGTCTACCTTTTTGAGCATAAACGCCACTCAACATAACAAACAACAATCCTAAAAAAATTAAAATCTTTCTCATTTCAATATACTTTTATACCTATAAATGTTAATCGTCATCCCAATCATCATCGTCATCATCATCCCACCTATAATGTTTGTTGTGTTTATGCTTCTTGTGTTTTTTATAATGTTTGTGATGATGTTTTCGGTGATGGTCACAGTATGAACAATAATGTTCATGCCAACAATTACTATGATAATTTACCCTGTCATAGAAAGGATTGTAATATACCGATCCCGGCCTTATACCTATCTCTATCAAAACACGATCCCAGCCGTGCCTATGGTAACGTTTATAATAATCACATACATCACGCATGTGCCTGCCAGATGTTTTGGCTATTTCAAGGGCCAAACCTACATTCCCCCAATCTCTTCCACATTGCCTATAATAATCATCCAATAGATTGTTGGGGGTATTATATTCTATACACAAACGTTTTCGGTAATCCGAAAGTTCCACAGAGGCATATTTATTTGCCCTGCCAATAAACAATGATAGCCTATCTTGCGCAAACATGGAACAAGAAATAGCTATGAGCAATAGCAAAACTTTAAATTGTCTCATATTTTTACAAAGCTTTTTGTTGATAAATACGGTTATATTCGCAAATATAGGTATAAAAAAGACAAAAAGCAATTTTTGTCTAAAAATTATAGCAAAACTTAGATTATTATGGTCATTTAGGACATTTGATGACATCTGGTGACATCTGATGACAGCTCTGAATTACAGTACGTTATTCCATTTTACATTCGCTGTCGAATTCAAATTTATGTCTCACCTAAATGATTCGACAATGAAGAGAAGAATCCTTTTTTCTGTGATGTGTGCGGTTATTACCGCCAGTGTTTTTGCGCAGGGCCAAGGTCAGGGCCTTGCCGGTATCAACGCGGCGACCAGTCTCATGACCTCGTATTTCGATCCCGCCACTAAGTTGTGCTACGCCATCGGGGCCGTCCTGGGGTTGGTGGGCGGTATCAAGACCTACGGCAAGTTCTCCAGTGGCGATCCTGATACCTCGAAGACAGCCGCCAGCTGGTTTTTCGCATGTATCTTTCTGATCGTGGCCGCCACCATCCTGCGTTCCTTCTTCCTCTAGAGGCATGAAGTATCCGGTAAACAAAGGTGCGGGCAATCCCGTCGAGTTCAAGGGACTCAAGTCTCAATATCTGTTCGTTTTCGCCGGCGGACTTGTGATGGTGCTCCTTGCGGTGGTTATCCTCTATCTGGTGGGTGTGGACCAATGGATATGCATCTCCTTCGGGAGCATATCCGGTGGCCTACTGGTATGGATGACTTTTCGGTTAAACGCCCGCTACGGTGAACACGGACTGATGAAGCTGCTGGCCGAAAAACGCCATCCGCGCTACCTAATTCACCGCAAGAGAGTCTTCAGATTATTCACGAAAAGAAAAAAACAAAAATCATGAGAAATGTTTTAAAGGCGGAAACGCTAGAACGCAGATTCCCCCTTCTCTCAGTAGAGAACGGCTGCATCGTGAGCAAGGACGCCGACCTGACCGTGGCTTTCGAGGTGGAGCTGCCCGAGTTGTACACGGTGACGGAGGACGAGTATGAGACTATGCACTCTTCTTGGATAAAGGCCATGAAGGTGCTGCCGGAGCATAGCATCGTCTGTAAGCAGGACTGGTTCATCCAAGAAACATACCGTTCTAAAAGTGATGGTGAGGAACAAAGCTTTCTTACACGCAGCTATGAACTACATTTCAATGAAAGACCGTACCTAAACCACAGATGCTACCTGTTCTTGACAAAGACGACCCGAGAGCGTAGCCGCCAACGGAGCGATTTCAGCACCCTCTGCCGGGGATTCCTGCTGCCCAGGGAGATAACCGACAAAGACACGGCTGCCCGTTTTCTGGAGTCGGTGGAACAGTTCGAACGCATCATGAACGATTCCGGGCATATAAGGCTGCGGCGTCTGGAAACGGACGAGATTACTGGCACGAAGGAACGTCCCGGACTGGTGGAGAAATACCTCTCGCTCTCGCTGGAGGATGAGAGTGCCGTATTGCAAGACATCTGCCTCAAGCCCGGACGGATGCGTATCGGAGACAAGCGGCTTTGCCTGCATACCCTCTCGGATACGGAGGACCTGCCCGGCAAGCTCTCCACCGACATGCGTTACGAGAGGATGTCCACGGACCGCAGCGACTGCCGCCTCTCCTTTGCGGCGCCGGTGGGACTGCTGCTGCCGTGCAACCACATCTATTCACAGTACGTGTTCATTGACAACGCACAGGAAATCCTGCAGATGATGGAGAAGAACTCACGTAACATGCTCTCGCTGTCAAGATACAGCCGGAGCAACGCCGTAAACCAGGAATGGACGGAAATGTATCTGGACGAGGCACATACCAAAGGGCTGCTTCCCGTCAGATGCCATTGCAACGTCATCGCCTGGGCCGAGGACGCGGATGAGTTCCGTCGCGTCAGGAACGACACGGGCAGCCAGCTGGCCATGATGGAATGCACGCCAAGGTATAACACTATCGACATGCCGGTCCTATATTGGGCGGGTATTCCCGGCAACGCAGGTGATTTTCCAGCCGAGGAGTCGTTTTACACCTTCCTGGAACAGGCGGTATGCCTCTTTTCCGGAGAGACCAATTACAGAAACTCACCCAGTCCTTTCGGTATCCGTATGGCGGACCGTCAGAACGGGATTCCGGTACATGTGGACATTTCCGACCTTCCCATGAAACGGGGAATCATCACCAACAGGAACAAGTTCATCCTCGGTCCTTCAGGCAGCGGGAAGTCCTTCTTCACCAACCATCTGGTCCGGCAATATTACGAGCAGGGCACACATATCCTGCTGGTAGATACGGGCAACAGCTATCAGGGATTGTGCCGCATGATTCACGACCGCACCCGTGGGGAGGACGGGATCTACATTACGTACGAGGAGGACAACCCGATAGCCTTCAATCCGTTCTATACGGATTGCGGACTGTTTGACGTGGAGAAACGGGAAAGCATCAAGACATTGATCCTGACCTTGTGGAAACGGGAGGACGAGGCACCGAAACGTTCGGAGGAGGTGGCCCTTTCCGGGGCGGTGAACGCCTATATCCGGATGATTTCGGAGAACCGGGGTATCAAACCGGATTTCAACGGTTTCTACGAGTTTGTCGCCGATGACTACAGGAGAATGATTGAGGAGAAAAAGGTGCGTGAGAAGGATTTTGACATCGACGGTTTCCTGAACGTGCTGGCACCTTTTTACAAGGGCGGAGACTATGACTTCCTGCTGAATTCCGACAAGGAGCTGGACCTGACAGGCAAACGGTTCATCGTGTTCGAGCTGGACAACATCAGTGGCAACAAGGTACTGCTTCCCGTGGTGACGCTGATCATCATGGAGACCTTCATCGCCAAGATGCGCAGGCTCAAGGGGATCCGCAAGATGATTTTAATAGAGGAATGTTGGAAGGCCCTGATGTCCGCCAATATGAGTGAGTACATCAAATACCTTTTCAAGACGGTCAGAAAGTATTTCGGCGAGGCCGTAGTGGTAACCCAGGAGGTGGATGACATCATCAGTTCCCCTATCGTGAAGGAGGCCATCATCAACAATTCCGACTGTAAAATCCTGCTTGACCAACGAAAATACATGAACAAGTTCGAGCATATCCAGCGGCTGCTCGGCCTGACGGAGAAAGAGAAAAGCCAGATACTCTCCATCAACCAGGCGAACCATCCCGGGCGGTTCTACCGGGAAGTGTGGATCGGGCTTGGCGGAACCCACTCGGCAGTATATGCCACGGAAGTGAGCGGGGAGGAATATTACACGTTCACGACCGAGGAGTCCGAAAAGATGGAAGTACAGCGGCTGGCAGAAAGATTGGATGGCAACCTGGAACTTGCCGTCCGCCATCTGGCAGAGAAAATGCGAGAGGAACAAGGACAAAGATCAACCCTAAAATGAAAACGATTATGAGAAACAAACCCCTTATGAGACTGGCGGTATGCCTGATCGGCATGGCCGCCCTGGTATTGCAAAGTTGTGCGGACGGTGGTACCGACCGTGACAGACTCTGCGGATCGTGGACCAGTGTGGACGGCAAACCGGACGTGTTGGTATATAAGGAAGGAGAGGCCTACAAGGTGACGGTATTCGCCCGTAGTGGCAAGACACGCCGCCTCAGGCCGCAGACCTACCTGTTGGTGGAAGAGAACGGCAACCTCTTTATCAATACGGGGTACCGTATCGATGTATCCTACAACGAGGAGACGGATATCCTGACTTTCTCACCCAACGGGGATTATGTACGGAAGGAGGAACGCCCATGAGAGCGAGGACATTCCTGATCGGGATAATGCTTGTGCTGGGCGGGAACATGGCCCGGGCGCAATGGGTGGTGACCGATCCCGGAAATCTGGCCCAAAGTATCATCAACATGTCGGACAACATCGCCCATACCTCCAAGACGGCGGTCAATACGGCCGACAATTTTGCGGAGACGGTAAAGATCTACGAGCAGGCCAAGAAGTACTACGACCAGTTAAAGGCGGTGAACAACCTGATACAGGACGCCCGCAAGGTGCGTGACATCATCCTGATGGTAGGCGATGTGTCCGACATCTATGTGACGAACTTCAAAAAGATGATGAACGACGACAACTTCTCGTCCCGCGAGCTGGACGCCATCGCCTTCGGTTACACCCGCCTGCTGGAGGAGAGCAACGGCGTGTTGCAGGACCTCAAACAGGTCATCAACGTGAGCACGCTCTCCATGACCGACAAGGACCGTATGGATGTGGTGGACAACTGTTATTACGAAATGCGCCGTTACCGCAATCTGGTGAGCTATTATACTAACAAGAACATAGCCGTGAGCTATCTCCGTGCCAGGAAAAAGAACGATATGGAACGTGTGATGCGGCTCTATGGAAATGAAACCTCCAAATACTGGTAGCCCATGGTACCTTTGACGATAGATTTTGCCAACCTACATACCATACTGGGAACCCTGTATGAAAATATGCTCCCCCTCTGCAAGGACATGATGGACGTGGGCAAGGGGCTTGCCGGGCTGGGCGCCCTCTTTTATGTCGCCGTACGCATATGGCAGTCGATGGCACGTGCCGAGCCGATAGACGTGTATCCCCTGCTGCGCCCCTTCGCTATCGGCATCTGTATCCTGCTTTTTCCCACACTGGTACTTGGCACGCTGAACACCGTGCTCAGTCCTATTGTGCAGGGTACGCACAAGATGCTTGAGGGGCAGACGCTGGACATGGAGCGATACAGGGCGCAGAAGGAGGAGCTGGAAAAGGAGGCCATGCTGCGGAATCCTGAAACCGCCTATCTGGTGAGTGACGAGGAGTTCGACCGGCAGCTAGACGAGTTAGGCTGGTCAACCGTGGATACCGCCTCCCGGCTGGGTATGTACGTGGAGGTGGGCATGTATAACCTGGAGAAGAAGATCCGTGACACGTTCCGCAGCCTGCTGGAACTGATATTCGCCGCGGCGTCGCTGCTGATAGATACCGTGAGGACCTTTTTTCTGGTCGTGCTCTCCATTCTGGGACCGGTAGCGTTCGCCTTCAGCGTATGGGACGGTTTCCAGTCCACACTCGGACAGTGGTTCACGAGGTATATCTCCGTCTATCTGTGGCTTCCGGTCAGCGATCTGTTCAGCACCCTGCTCGCCAAACTCCAGGTGCTGATGCTCCAGAACGACATCCAGGAATTGCAGAACAATCCTGACTACTCGATAGACAACTCGAACAGTGTCTATATCATCTTTATGCTTATCGGGATTATCGGGTATTTTACCGTTCCGACGGTGGCGGGCTGGATCGTGCAGGCGGGAGGAGCCGGGAATTTCAGCCGCAACCTGAACCGTACCGCCACGAAAACCGGCAGCTTTGCGGCAGGAGTGGGCGGTGCCGTATTGGGAAATATCGGAGGACGGTTGAGAGGCAAATAAGCCTTGCCGGAAATATTTGTTTATTCATTCAAACCAATCATTCGAGAAATGGAATTCAAGTCTTTGACCAACATTGAGAGCAGCTTCCGCCGCATCCGTATGATGGCGGCCGTTTTTATCTGCTGCTGCACTCTTGTCACCGGCTACGCGCTTTGGAGCTCATACCGCTTCGCCGAAAGGCAGCGTGAGAAAATCTATCTACTGGACGGGGGTAAGTCGCTGATGATGGCCCTTTCGCAGGATCTTTCGCAAAACCGTCCTGCCGAGGCGAGGGAACACGTAAGACGCTTTCACGAGCTGTTCTTCTCGCTCTCTCCACAGAAAGAGGCCATCAGCCACAACATCGACCGTGCCCTGCAACTGGCGGACAAGAGCGCCTACCACTATTATGTGGATTTTGCCGAGAAGGGATATTACAACCGCCTGATATCGGGCAACATCAATCAGGTGGTGCATGTGGACAGCGTGGTGTGTGATTTTGCCCGTTACCCTTACAAGGCGAGGACGTATGCCCGTCAGATGATAATTCGTGAGAGCAACGTGACCGAGCGCAGTTTGGTCACCACCTGCTCACTTCAGAATACGGGACGTTCGGACGACAATCCGAATGGGTTCATCATCGAACAGTTTACCATTCTAGAGAACAGGGATATCAGAAGCACGGAACGATGAGAAAAGAAAAAAAACACCTGAGACGTATGGACTGCTGTATCCGGCTGTTCTGCCACCGCCTGACAAGGAAACAACGGAAGATCGTGACAACCACGGCATTCCTCTTGTTTCTGACGGCCTGCCTCCATGCCATCCTCGCCTCGCTATCCGGCTTGGGAGAGCTTGGGGGAAAGATGAAAATAGAATATGTCCGGCCGCTTGACTTGCGACCGGAAAAAAGTACAATCAATTTAAACACCCCATCCGATGAAAATAGATATCCAGAAGATTAAAAAACAGCTGGGATTCCCAAGCGACCGGCCGTTGACTCTCCAAGAGAAGCGCCGGTATATGAAGTTCGCCGTCTATCCGCTCTTCTTCCTGATATTCGCGGGGATTGTCCTGTTGATATACAGTCCGACCGAAAAGGAAAAAGCGGAGGCGGAGAAAGAGAGGGGATTCAATACCGAGATCCCGTCTCCCGAAGAGAGCCGTATGGAAGGCAACAAGGTCAGCGCCTACGAGCGGGAAGCCTTGTCGAAGAAAGAGAGAGTACGTAAAGACACTTTCCTGGAAATGTCGGAACTGTTCAACCGGAACAAGGACCGGAAAGACACCGTACCGTCAGTGGACAGCGGAGTGAACCTTGAACTGCCGTCCGTACCGGAAACCGTACAGACGCATAATCCGGTACGTTCCTCCACCTCTGCCTACCATGACATGAACCGCTCGCTTACGACCATTTACACGCCACGGGAAACCTCCCGGGAGGAGGAACTGCTCCGGCGTATCGAGGAACTGGAAAAAAGACAGAACATGGAACCGTCCCAGGAACAGTCATTGGAGGAAAAAATGGCCCTGATGGAAAAGTCATACGAACTGGCGGCCCGGTACAACGGCAAACAGACACCATCCGTTATCCCTACGGATGACCGGAAAGACAGGACATCGGTCAAGCCGGTTAAGCGGATACGACAAGAAGTGGTATCTTCCCTGGCGCAACCGGTGAATGACGGGGACTTCATAGCCGGAGTGTCCGAAGAAAGGAACACCGGTTTCCATACGCCGGTGGGCAGGACACCGGTATCGGACCGTAATACCATTGCCGCCTGTGTGCACGGCACGCAGACCGTATCGGACGGACAAGCCCTGCGTGTCCGCCTGCTGGAAGCGATGGCAGTGGACGACCGCCTCATACCCAAAGGAACGGTATTGACAGGCGGAACACGGATCCAGGGAGAACGCATGGATATTGTCATCACCAATGTGGAATATCAAGGAACCGTCATTCCGGTGGAACTGGAAGTGTATGATGCGGACGGTCAGCAAGGAATATTGATACCCAACTCACTGGAGTATGATGCCGTGCGTGAAATAGCGGCGGGCATGGGCGGTTCGATGGGAAGCAGCATCAGCATCTCCACCGACGCGGGAGCGCAGATAGCCTCGGATCTGGGTAAAGGCGTCATACAGGGCGTGTCACAGTACATCACCAAGAAGATGCGCACGGTCAAGGTCACGCTGAAAGCCGGACACAGGCTGCTGCTTCACTCTCCGAAACAATGAAACGGTATACAGACGAGAAAACAGAAACCAATTATTCAACAAACAACCAACAATAATCGGACATGAGAAAGATTCTGATGATGTTTGCCCTACTGACGGGCTTCATGGCTGCGTATGCGCAGCAGAGTGGCGGAGATTATTTCGAGGGGCTGAGCCGCAAGATAGGCTTCAGCCGGATGATACCTCCGCATGGTCTGGAAATCACTTACGACAAGACCGTACACGTGATTTTCCCCTCTCCCATCAAGTATGTGGATCTCGGTTCCACCAACCTGATTGCCGGCAAGGCGGACGGCGCGGAAAATGTGATCCGTGTGAAAGCGGCCAGAAAGCATTTTCGTAATGAGACGAATATGAGCGTGATCACGGAAGACGGAAATTTTTACACCTTCAATGTCAAGTATGCCGATGAACCGTTGCTGCTTAATGTGGAGATGTGTGATTTTATTCATGACGGGGAGACGGTGAACCGCCCGAACAACGCGATGGAAATTTATTTGCAGGAGCTGGGCAGTGAGTCACCGCGTCTGGTACGTCTGATCATGAAATCCGTACACAAGCAGGACAAGCACTGGATCAAACACATCGGCTGCAAGCGCTTCGGGGTACGGTTCCTGCTCAAAGGACTTTATACGCATGGAGACCTGCTCTATTTCCATACCGAGGTGAGAAATGCCACCCATGTGCCGTTTGACGTGGATTTCGTGACTTTCAAGATAGTGGACAAGAAGATAGTGAGGCGTACCGCCATGCAGGAACAGGTGATTTATCCGCTGCGTGCGTTCAACTATGTCATTCGTGTGGAGGGAAAGAAGGACGAGCGTACCGTGTTTGCCCTGCCCAAGTTCACCATTCCCGACGATAAGAAACTGGTAGTGGAAATGTATGAGAAACAAGGCGGCCGTCATCAGATCTTTGAGGTGGACAACGAGGATCTGGTGCGTGCGGAAACTATCAATGAGCTGCAAGTGCGATGAAGAGGTATTTATATATCACCTTTGCGCTGCTGGTACTTCTGGCAGGGCAGGCGGGAGCACAACGCCGTCTTCCAAAAATGAAGGGCGTCAGTCTCACGGCAGGAATGACGGACGGCTTTTACTGCAAGGCGAATAAGCCGGATGCCGGTTTCTCTTTCGGGCTGGCGGTTTCCACTTATGCAAAAAAGAGAAACCAGTGGGGGCTGGGCGGCGAGGTACTGAAGCGCAATACGCCTTATCGTGACTTGCTATGGCAGATTGAGTGAATTG
>OGGZ01003203.1_pt1 | contig 9904 bp, 7 predicted proteins | sample 1571371 | NCBI WGS metagenome assembly OGGZ01 (sample SAMEA2582025, study PRJEB24529) | metagenome | biome: Human gut stool | place: China | collected 2011
ATTTATTATTTAAACTGTCTACTGTTAACTTATTTCATGGTTGAGCCACCGATCGTAATCGTCCAGCCGGCGGATCAACGACAACTTGCTTTTCTTGGGCGAGGACTCACTTCGCCACGGATCCACAACCTCGTGCGCCATCTGACGGTAAAGACTGCTGTCCGTGCAACCGTAGAGCGTCACAAGCAACAAGGCACGGGATTGCGGAGCTTTCACCGCCAGGAGCATACCGCGCATCGTGGCGAGCAAACGAGCGAACTCTTCTTTTTCGCCCAGTAGCTTGTAGGCGGAAAGGAGCGACGAATAGACCTTGCAGCGCATCACGTCCGTCTCCGCACGGAGAGAACCATAGGCTCTCAATACCTCACGCGCCAAGCGGGTATCCTCCTCCCCTACGCTACCGGAGGCGTGATAACGGCCCAACGCGTCGTGCAGGCCATCCCGCAGGCGATCGTTGTCCAGATGGGTATAGACATGCTTACCATTGGTGTTCAGCTCGATCAGCTCGTACTCGCCCGGCTTCACCTCCAACAAGGGAACCCACATGCAATCGAGGATACGGGCCATCACATCCTTGTGACCGCCGCCCGGCTGGATCACCACCTCAGCCTCCATCCCGGCGAAATAGCCGGACGTGATACGTACACGGTCACCCTTCAGCAGGCGGCCACTGTCCGGAACGTACACCGGAAGCTCGTTGGAGTAAGACTCCGCTACCCAACGTAAGTTTCCCATCTCGCTATCCGACAGGTAAGGGAAATGGGGCGTGCCCCCGGAAGAGACACGGGGAAGGAAATTATATAAGGGGAGCGTCTGCTTCATCCGGAAGATCTCCTCCACCGAGGACCGGATAAACACGTAGTTGAACAGCAGGGGACGCCTCGTGTTGACCAGCTTGCCGTCCACCTTCCTCACCTCCACGTACGAGGGGGCGAAATACTCGAACAACGTCTCCCCGCGACGCTCGCGACGGGAAAGCTCGGCATCCAACCCTCTTGAGGGACTGATCCTATCGCGCCTGCCACCCGCGGCGGTAGGGAGCGTCAGCACGTACCAGCGAACGGTCTTCAGGTCTTGGCGCTTACAGACCCGCTCCATACCCCTATCCGGGCAATCGTTCCTCAAAACATTCATCGACATGATTCTTTTTTCCTTGGAGTATTTCAAGATATCCACCAAGCCTAACGACAATTCAAAGCCCTGCCAAGACCCTATCGTTTCTTCTTGACAAACAACGCTTTAAGTATTCAATTATGGTATTTCTGAAAATTACCATCACTTGCGATTTTTAAGCTACTTGGGAAGTAGCTTAAAAGATGGGAAAATGGTCACCACACAGTTGTAGAGACGGGGCACGCCTCATCTCTACGTGAATGTAGATGCAATTTTTGTGAGGTAACGGGATGATATAGGAAATATGAGATCATTCCGTCTCTATCGTTGTGTCCATAACCCAAGAATAGGAACGAAGATATAAGGAGAATCAAAGTCGGAACATAAAGAACAGAGCACAAATAAAGTCTAATGTTTGCTTGTGTCTTGTTATTTTTTATTACATTTGCGCCGTGAAAGAATACGCTACTTCCCAAGTAGCAAGCCTCCTACCCCACTTTGGGTATCGGTTTACACACGCTCTCAAAACAATTCCGGTTCACCTTCGACAAACGCTCCAACGAGAAGCTCTTCAAATAGATCTGTGTTGTCTTAATAGACTTATGCCCCAACAACTCACTGATAACCTCGATCGATACATCTTGTTCCTTCAAGAACGAGGCGAATGAATGACGGATCGTATATGAGGTGACCGGAAGCGTAACGCCTGTCGATCTCGCCAACAACTTCAAGTCACGGTTAAAGCGGGACAAGGTCCTGTTATATTCTTTGTAGGCCGCCTCACCGGTTCTCCTTCCACTCAAAAAAGGAAATAAATAAAAGGATTCCTTTGCCGTACAAGCGGACAACTCATCCAACAGCCGCAACGCCCCGGAGGGAATCTCCAGCTGTATGAGAGACCCGCTCTTTTGTCGGTGATACTGCAATATCCCATCCCGGATATTCTCCCATTTCAAATGCGCTAGATCCACAAACGCTATCCCGCTGAACGCGAACATCAACCGAACGGTCAACTGTACACGCCGCAAGGACGGATCCCCCAACGGGGCGTTAAACATACGCTCCAGCATCTCTCGCGGCAACGCCTTCTTCCGCTTGCTTTCAACGCCCGTGAAGACATCTTTGAACAGGTTGGGTACAAAGGGAGCCTCGTTCGCCTCCACGGCCAAGTTATAAATGTGACGAATCCGACGCATATAGGTAGACACCGTATTCAACGAACGGCCCTTGTCCAACAACCATGACTGATAGCACAAAAGCCTGTTCCTATTAATATAGGCATAAGGAATCGCCTCCATACCGCAAAAGCACTTGAACGAGTTCAAGGCATCTTGATAACTCTTCGCCGTGGAATACCGTTTTTTCTCACGCAGACAAGCCATGTAGATGGACAGGCCCATAACAAAATCTTCTTCTTTTTTCATATCTTCTCCTTAATAAAAAGGCCAAAAATACTACCTTTGTACACTGTGTAAATAAAATCTATACAGATGAAGCAACACCTACGACCGATTATGTTTGTCGGAACCTGCTCTGATGCGGGTAAAAGCGTTATCAATGCGGCGTTTTGCCGTATTTTCAAGCAAGATGGTTATCAACCGGCACCGTTCAAGGCACAAAATATGTCCCTCAATTCCTACTCTACCCCGGAAGGCGGCGAGATGGGCCGGGCGCAAGTCGTACAAGCGGAGGCCTGCGGTATTTCCCCGCATACGGATATGAACCCGATATTACTAAAGCCGACAAATGATAAAAGCTCGCAAGTCGTATTAAACGGAAAGCCAGTCGGCAATATGTCCGCCAAGGATTATTTCGGGATACAAAACCAGAAGGAGGAGCTATTTAAGGAAGCCATCGAAGCCTTCAAGCGTCTGGAAGCTCGCTATAACCCGATCGTATTGGAAGGAGCCGGAAGCATCTCCGAACTAAACCTGCGAGACCGGGATATCACCAATATGCGTATGGCGATCGCTGCCGGAGCCTCTACCTATTTAGTTGCGGATATAGACCGTGGGGGCGTATTCGGCTCTGTATATGGAACGATCGCTTTATTACGACCGGAGGAACGAGTGTTAATGAAAGGGGTTATCATCAATAAGTTCCGTGGAGACGCCTCTTTATTCGAAGAAGGACGGAGCCTATTAAAGGAATTGACTGGGATTCCCGTGGTCGGCGTAATTCCATGGTTTCGGGATATCAAGATAGAGGAAGAGGATTCCGTAGCGTTGGATATGAAAAATAACACTTATAAAGACGGGAAAATCAATGTAGCTATCATCCTGCTGAAACGAATGTCTAATTTCACGGATTTTGATGTATTGGAGATGGACCCCCGTTTCAATCCGTATTATACCAACAATATCGATGAGATAGAGAAAGCCGACATCATCCTGCTCCCCGGCTCAAAGAATACGTTATCGGACTTACAAAGCCTGCGGGCCAATGGGATAGCGATGGCGATTATCCGGGCGCATAAAGCGGGTAAAAAGGTGATCGGTATTTGCGGTGGCTATCAAATGATGGGAGTCCGCTTGGAAGATCCGGAAAGTATCGAGGGAAATATCCCGGCGATTCCCGGTCTCGGTCTTCTGCCTCAATGCACAGTCATCGAGCAGGAGAAGATCACGAGACAAAGCGACTTTGCTTTCCTCCCCTCCTCGGAGAATAAGGATTGTAAAGGATACGAAATACATATGGGACGAACCACCTTATTGGGCGACGCCCCCGAACAGCCCGTAGCCCGACTGGAAGACGGACGAACGGACGGATATTACCTCAACAACCGATGCTGGGGAAGTTATATGCATGGTATCCTTGATAATCCGGCCGTATTGGACAACTTAGCTGAGGGCTTTGACACGGAAACGACTACAGGCCCTTTCGATTATGCCGCTTTTAAGGAAGAGCAGTATGATAAACTCGCCGCCCTCGTAAGGGAGCACGTGGATATGGAATATATTTATAACAGTATTAAAAACTAATATCATGAACAGACGTACTTTTATGCAAAAAACCGGACTTATCATGTCCGGACTTACTTTATCGCCGCTTATCGGTAAATCGTATTCCTCCATATACGGACAAACCGCCCCTAGCAACAAAGTAAAGGTAGCCCTCATAGGATGCCGTAGCATGGGATACGGGGATTTGAATACTTTTCTTGATTATCCGGAGACGGAATGCGTGGCTCTTTGCGATGTCGATGACGAATGGTTAAACAAACGGGCTGCCGACGTTGAGAAGAAAACAGGGAAAAAAGTACCTCACTTATATAAGGACTGGCGACGAGTAATCGATAATAAAGACGTAGATGTAGTCATTATCGGTACGCCGGACCATTGGCATTGCCTTCCGACGGTCTGGGCTTGCCAAGCGGGAAAAGACGTATATGTAGAGAAGCCGCTCTCCAATACGATCGAGGAATGTAACCTGATGGAAAAAGCCGCCCGTAAATATAACCGGATCGTACAGGTAGGCCAATGGCAACGTAGCGACCCGCATTGGGACGAGGCGGCTAATTTCTTGAAAGCCGGAAATATCGGACGGATCCGTACGGTCAAGGTCTGGGCTTACCAAGACGGCAAGCCGACACTTCCGGTTAAACCGGATTGCGACGCTCCCGCCGGTGTGGATTACGATATGTGGCTAGGCCCGGCTCCTAAACGTCCGTTCAATCCGTATCGTTTTCATTATAATTTCCGTTTCTTCTGGGACTATGCCGGAGGCTTGATGTCGGACTGGGGCGTACATTTACTGGATTATGCCCTAGAAGGTATGAACGCGGATCTTCCCACCCGTGTATTCTCAGGCGGTGGCAAGTTCGCCTATCCGGATGACGCTATGGAGACGCCCGATACCTTAATGGCAACTTATGCCTACGATGATTTTAATATCATCTGGGATCACGCCTGCGGAATTAATCACGGACTCTATAACCGTAAGGAAGGATTAGCGTTCTATGGGGAGAATGGCACGATGGTACTCGACAGGGCCGGCTGGGAGGTCATACCGGTCGTATCCAATAACGTAGCCCGCATGGAAGCCGTTCCTTTCAAGAAAGGAGAAGGCAAAGGGCTTTATAATCATGTGGGAAACATGTTGAGCTGCATTAAAAGCCGTGAGCTTCCGAACGCCGATGTCGCTATCGGTGCCCGTGTAGCGAAGATGGCTCATCTGGCGAATATCTCCTGCCGGGTTCAACGGGAAGTTCATTGGGATGATAAAAACAATTTGTTTGTCGGCGATAACGAGGCTACCGCCTTGTCGAAAGCCTATTACCGGGCACCTTGGGAATTACCTAAATTGTAACAATCGCAGCATAACGTTAAAATTTTGACAAACAATAAACAATGCCCTAGTAAGCTTGTTAGAACTATAAAAAACGAACAATACGTTTAATTCTAAATTAATACAGCTATGGCAAAAGAAAGCGTCAAAATTTTAAGAGGGAAATTGGATGTCGACAATTTATTATCTCAACTAAACGCCGCGTTAGCGGAAGAATGGCTAGCATACTATCAATATTGGGTAGGAGCCTTGGTCGTTGAAGGAGCCATGCGTTCCGACGTACAAGGTGAATTCGAGGAACATGCCGAGGAAGAAAGGCATCACGCCCAATTATTGGCAGACCGGATCATCGAATTGGAAGGAGTTCCGGTACTTGATCCGAAACAATGGTTTGAATTAGCCCGATGCAAATATGATTCACCGACAGACTTTGACGTAGTAAGCCTTCTGAACCAGAATGTCGCCTCCGAGCGTTGCGCCATCTTGCGTTATCAAGAAATCGCTAAATTCACGGACGGCATCGACTTCACGACTTGTGATATCGCTAAGCATATCTTAGCTGAGGAAGAAGAACACGAGCAAGATCTGCAAGACTATTTGACAGATATCGCACGTATGAAAAAATCTTTCCAGAAATAATTTAGGAAAGGGAAAACTCTTTACAACAAAAATCCCTTGAGAGAATGTCTCTAAGACATTCTCTCAAGGGATTTTAATTTCAAGCACATTAATGCTTTGTCCCATGCAACAAAGCGTCATATAATAAGGCATCCGCCACTTCCAAAGCGATTTCCTCGTCTTTCAGATTCCTCAAGATCGTCAAACCAAACTCAAACATAAAACCCGGCCCCTTGCTTGTGATGATATTTCCATCCTGCTCTACTCCATTATCCGTAGGGATAGCGCCTACCATTGTTGGCTCGAAGAAAGGAAAACAGGTAGCCCTTTTCCCTTTTAGCAATCCAAGACCACCTAAAACCATCGGTCCGGCACAGATAGCACCGATTAATACGCCTTCCTCCGTTTTCTCCTTGACTAATTCTTTCAAATGGGCATGCGCATTTAAGTGGTTGCTTCCGGGTATTCCACCCGGCAAGATCAAGGCATCGACGCAACTGAAATCCGCCTCCTCGAACAGATAATCAGCCATTACCGGAATATCATGAGCTCCTATCACCAATCGGTCACCCGTAATAGATACCATCATAACCCGTACACCACCACGCCTCAAGACATCAATCGTACCCAAGGCCTCTATTTCCTCAAAGCCTGTCGCTAAAAAGACAACCGCATTTTTCATTTCTTTTTTATTTAATATAGTTGACATTCACTTAAAACAGAAGGATCATCCTTCTCCACAACAGCCTTATCCGTAACAACCAATGGTAAGGTGAACCAGAAAGTGGAACCTTTGCCAAGCTCAGATCGCACACCGATCTCACCACCCAACTGCTCTACAATCATCTTGCAGATCGGTAGTCCCAAACCAGCCCCTTGATAAAAATCATCCAATTTCACGAAACGCTCGAAAACAGACTCCAGCTTTTCCTCTGATATCCCGATTCCGGTATCCATGACAGAGACACGTACGAACATATCTTCCACCTCATAAAAAAGCGAGATAAAACCTTTGGAAGTAAACTTAATGGCATTAGACAAGAGATTTAACAAGACCTGTTCTACCCGGTGCGGATCGATCCACAGACGAACAGAAGGCATGGCGACCGAGTTATATAATAATGCCACATCGGAAGTCATCTTCAAGGATTGTACCACATAGGCCTCTTGGCAAATATCCCTCAACTCAACTTCCGACACGTTATAGTTTAACCGACCGGACTCGATCTTCGACAAATCTAGGATATCGTTAATCAGTTTCAACAATAAATCGCAATTCTTATTTATAATCGAAAAGTATTCCCTTTGCTCACTGGCATTAGTCGTTTCCGTCACGAGATGGGCAAAACCAACGATAGCATTCAGGGGGGTCCGTATCTCATGGCTCATATTAGCGATAAAAGCGTTTTTCATCTTATCCGCCTCTTGTACTTTCATCAGCGCCAACTGGTCTTGACGTTGCTCCGTGATATCATTCAGCATGACCAATAACAGAGGCGAGGCTCCCGGGTCCGGATTCGTGATCAGTAAACGTACGATATTTACGATTCTCACCTCTCCATTCGGTTTCTCATACTCGACCATTTCCTTTACCATACGTCCCGTCTTGATCGTATGGTAATCTTCCGTTCGGATCTCATGCGCCCGCCGGGAATCAGGGAAAAGCTCGAAATCCGTCTTCCCTAAGATATCTTCCGCCTTGACCCCCGTAAATTCCTCCGCCGCCTTATTAAAATAGATATACCGGAAACCGTTGAAAATATCTTTCACCGTGATCTCCACAAATACGTTCGACAAGATCGTATCCATCAAGATATTTAAGAAGTTGATCGTATGCTGGCTTTGGCGCATCTCAAGTTCGTTATCGCTCGCGGATGGTGTCAAAGTGGCTTTTTCCAGATCGGCTTCCAGTCTCTCAATCCTTGGAATCAACTCTTCTTTAGAAAGGTGGTCATATTTTCCCATGGCCCATACATAAAGTTAAATTGCGTAATGGACAAAAATAACTATTATTTTTTTATTTACAACGGCTTACCGCCTAATAATTCTTATTTTCAAAAGGTCATTACTAATATTTTGACACAAAAGCATGGCGTTATCCAAAATAAAAGATACATTTGCAATCTAATTTCATGAATTAAACACACTCTAATTGAAAAAACGATGATGTATTGGCAGAAAGAAATAGAAACCATGGATCGTAAAGATCTGGTAAAATTCCAACTGGAACGACTGAAACAAACCATAGAACTAGCGGGCAACTCCCCTTTTTACCATAAGATATTCAAAGAGAAAGGAATTACCCCGGACAGTTTTCAGTCCTTGGAGGATTTACAAAAACTTCCGTTTACAACGAAAGATGATCTTAGAAATAACTATCCGTTCGGATTGGCTGCCATCCCGTTACAGAAATGTGTACGTATCCACTCTTCCAGTGGAACGACAGGTAATCCTACCGTTGTCTTACATTCCGCCAAGGACTTGGACCAATGGGCTAACCAAGTAGCTCGTTGCATGTATATGGTAGGGCTAAGGGATACGGACGTATTCCAGAATACATCCGGCTACGGCATGTTTACCGGTGGCCTCGGTTTCCAGTATGGAGCAGAAAAATTAGGTGCGTTGACAGTGCCTGCGGCGGCCGGTAATACCAAACGACAGATTAAGTTCATCACCGATTTCGGCACCACCTGTTTACATATCATACCGAGCTATGCCACTCGTTTGGCTGAGGTTATGTATGAGGAGGGAATAGACCCCAGAAAGGATACCAAACTACACACCGTATGTATCGGTGCCGAGCCACACTCGGAAGAACAACGTAAACGCATCGAGCAGCTTCTGGGTGTCAAGGCTTACAACTGTTTCGGTATGTCGGAGATGAACGGGCCGGGTGTAGCGTTCGAATGTACGGAGCAGAACGGCTTGCATATCTGGGAAGACAACGTGATCGTAGAGATCGTAGACCCGGTTACCTTGCAACCGGTGCCCGAGGGAGAGGTCGGAGAATTGGTATTAACGACCATCAACCGGGAGGCGATGCCTTTACTCCGTTATCGTACCCGTGACCTTACTTGTATCTTACCGGGCGATTGCCCTTGCGGACGTACCCATAAACGCCTTGCCCGTTTCAAAGGACGTAGCGACGATATGATAATCTTGAAGGGCGTGAACCTGTTCCCCATCCAAATCGAAAAGATATTGATGCAATTCAAGGAGTTAGGCAGTAATTATTTGATCACCCTCGAAACGATCGGTAACAGCGACGAGATGTTGATCGAGGTTGAGTTGAGCGACCTATTCACCGATGATTATTCCGCCTTGCAGCGCTTGACGAAAGGTATCACCCGTCAGTTGAAGGACGAATTATTACTTACACCACGTATCAAGCTGGTAGCCAAGGGATCTTTGCCAACCACAGATGGCAAGGCGGTACGAGTGAAAGATCATCGCAAGCTTTGTTAAATAAACAATTAAAATAACACCTTATGACAGTCAATCAAATTTCTATTTTCCTTGAAAACAAGTACGGGAAATTAAGCGAGATATTAGCGTTATTGGCGGAAGAGCGCATACGCATCATCGCGGCCACCGTAGCCGACACCTCCGAGTATGGAATCCTTCGTATCATCGTAAGCGATCCCCAGAAGGCTTACAAGATATTAAAAGAGAATAATGTCAGCGCCAACCTGACCGACGTATTAGCGATCGTAACCAGCTCATGCGCCGGAAGTTTTGCCAATACATTATCTTATTTCACGAAAGCGGGCATCAGCATAGAATATATGTATTGTTTCTCCATCCGGGAAAAAGCGATCTTGATCTTGCGTACGAACAACCGGGAAAGCGCCCGTGAAGTAATCCGCCGTCAGAATCTCGAGTATAT
>OGGZ01003205.1_pt1 | contig 9897 bp, 5 predicted proteins | sample 1571371 | NCBI WGS metagenome assembly OGGZ01 (sample SAMEA2582025, study PRJEB24529) | metagenome | biome: Human gut stool | place: China | collected 2011
CAATAAGTTCTACAATCATTAAGAAATTTGTCACGACTGTCATCCTTCCTGTGTGGTTCTTGGAGAATCCAAAACCCGATGTTCTAAATACTTCTCTAATTTACGTTTAACCCTTTGCAACGCATTGTCTATAGATTTGACACTGCGGTCAGTGACCTCAGCCATTTCTTGGTAAGAACGTCCGTCTAGATATCCTTCCAAGACCTCCCACTCGAGTTCACTTAAAATATGACCAATATTGCGCTCAATATCATCCAATTCCTCTTGGCTGATAATAAGGTCCTCAGGATTGGTAACCTTTGCTGAAGATAGCATCTCGATCAATGTACGCTCTGATTCCTCTGTATAAACTGGTTTATTTAAAGATACATAGGAATTTAAAGGCGCATGTTTTTGTCTAGTAGCCGACTTAATAGCCGTAATAATCTGTCTAGTTATACAAAGCTCCGCAAAAGCTCTAAAGGACGCCAATTTATCATGTTTAAAATCCCGCGTAGCCTTATAAAGACCAATCATTCCTTCTTGAATGATGTCTTCACGATCTGCGCCTACTAAAAAGTAAGAGCGCGCCTTTGCACGAACAAAGTTTTTATATTTATTAACAATATAATCGATTGCAAACTCATTTTGCTCTTCCTGAGCTATGACCACAACTTGCTCATCGGTCATTTCTTTGAAATTGTAATCGGGCTTGCGTGTATGAATTGTGTTCATATGCTCCTCCTTACAATTGAGCAGAAAAACCAATATATTCATTATACTGGAACTATATGTGATTTTCAACTATCAATGGCCACGCCGTAATTTCTCTAGCTTTTCAGCTACTTCAGGAGATAATAACCCTCCTACTTCATTACGTCGCAAGCTAAATTGATCTCGTCTATGTTCATGAGCGTATTGTAGTCGTTCCTCTTCCTTAGCTATACGAATCATATTTTGTAATTCTCGAGCTGGAATGCGTAAGCCTCCAGATCCAAGAATTTGATTTTGTTCAGCTCCATCAGAGGTCACAACATATACATTGGTATATTTGCCTTTCCGCAAAAATACCTCTCGCTCAATAAAGGAATCCGCCCGTCCTCAGTATACACTTCGAGTAATCCACTCGTAATAGCCTCTACAGAACCGCCAGATTTTGTATATTTACCATCAAACACAAGGATAACTTCATAACCCTTGAATTTTCCGTAATTCAACAATCTATCTCGAAGCTCCATACGGGCATGTTCTAATGATTCATGAGCGAGTTTCTTTAGATGAGTCCAGGCGAATATCACATTATATCCATCTACAATTAAAATATCTTTTAGCATAATTATTTCGCTTGGCGCTGACGCACAGCTTCATACATAAGAACAGCAGCAGCCACAGATGCATTCAAAGAATTTATATTTCGAATTAAGCGCTTCCAATTCCCAAAGGCTTTATACCTATAACTTGAAAAACGACGCCTCTTCCTGCTTGATCGATCTCTCCAAAGAGATCTTGAGAGACGTCACTTTAGGAGAAGTGCAAGATTGGAATTTCGTTTCCGCCCAAGGGGATACGATTTACGGCCGCTTCTATCTCCCTCCTCATTTTGACGCGACCAAGAAATATCCGATGATCGTGAATTATTACGGAGGAACAACTCCTACGGCCCGGGTGATGGAAAGCCGTTATCCTTCGCATGTATACGCCGGCTTAGGGTACATCGTCTACATCATACAGCCCAGTGGAGCGACTGGGTTCGGTCAAGAGTTCTCCGCACGCCATGTCAACGCATGGGGTAAACTTACCGCTGACGAGATCATCGAAGGCACGAAAAAGTTCTGTGAGGAGCATCCTTTTGTCAACACGAAGAAAATCGGTTGCATGGGGGCTTCATACGGAGGTTTCATGACTCAATACCTACAAACAAAAACAGATATATTCGCAGCGGCCATGTCTCACGCGGGAATCAGCGACATCACCAGCTATTGGGGAGAAGGTTACTGGGGATATTCATACAGCTCGTTGGCTAGCGCTAACAGTTATCCATGGAATGCCCGGGATATGTACACTTTACAAAGTCCGCTGTTTAATGCGGACAAGATCAATACCCCGATCTTGTTCTTACATGGAACCGCAGACACGAATGTTCCGATTGGAGAGAGCATCCAGATGTTTACCGCATTAAAATTATTGGGTAAGCCTACAGCGTTTGTTCAGGTAGAAGGAGAGAACCACCATATACTGGATTACGACAAACGTATCTTGTGGAATAACACGATTTACGCATGGTTTGCTAAGTGGTTGAAAGATCAACCGGAGTGGTGGGACGCATTATATCCTCCGAAAAGCCTATAAAAATCAAAATAGGTCACTCTATTCACATATATCTAAAGAGTATCTTTAATTAGATACTCTTTTTTATTTAAATACATTAGATAGTATTTATGAAACACCTTAGTCTCCGAAGAACTAAATCACTTTTCCGTTCAATATTTATTAATTATTACAAATATCTTAATAAATTATAAAACATACAACCTATGTAAACATCTGTTATGTCTAATTGTACTATTTACAGCAAGCATTTTATTTTAATGGCTGTACGGCAAATATAAAGATATATTTGCAATAAACAAACATATTGACAATAAAAATAAACTTACACGGAACTTTGTCAATACGGATTATTTTAAGTTATATGTTAATTTAATACATTCTAGTATTAATATATAGTATTAATATGCAAATTATTTTTAACTCAATCCCGCATCAATGCTAGGAAGTAACACCAAAGTACCTTACCCTCATGAAGTTCTTCGGAAACTAAGTCAATCGACTAAGTGGCAACAATTGATTACAACGATCTATTTATTAACAAATTAAACAAAAAGTATGTGTCTATGAAAAGGTTGACTTATCTATTACTATGCTTGTTCGCAAGTATAGCGTTCGCAACGGCTCAGACCACGAAGGTGACCGGTACGGTTATCTCGGCGGAAGACGATGGACCTATCATTGGAGCCTCTATCGTAGTAGCTGGTACTACTACCGGTACTGTAACGGATTACAACGGAGCGTTCACCTTGGATGTTCCTTCTAACGCGAAAAAGCTAATCGTTTCCTACATCGGTATGAAATCTGTGGAAGTGGCAGTAAAACCAATCATTAAAGTCACGATGGAGTCTGACTCTCAGAACTTGGATGAAGTCGTGGTTGTCGGTTACGGAACTCAAAGAAAAAAGGATGTGACGAGTGCCATATCTAAAGTAGGAGGTGAAGACTTAAGCAACTTGGCAACAGCGTCTTTCGACTCTCAATTAGCTGGACGTGCCGCTGGTGTACAGGTTACGACTCCTAGTGGCGTATTGGGAAGCGGTCCTCAATTCAAGATCCGTGGTATGAGTACGATCAGTTCTAACTCTCAGCCGTTATTCATCGTAGATGGCATGCCGATCGCCACCGGTGATAACGCCGATGGAAAAACCGGCTTAGGAATGGCTTACGCTTCTTACAATGCGATGTCTGATATTAACCCGAATGACATCGAATCCATTGAAATATTGAAAGACGGTGCGGCTACAGCTATCTATGGCTCCCGTGCGGCAAATGGAGTTGTATTGATCACAACTAAAAAAGGCTCCAAGGGACGTACTCAAGTAACTTACGATGGCTATGTAAGCGCAGCCAGCGCAGCTAAATTGCATGATCTTCTTGGAGCGAAAGATTTCGTGACTATCGCTAACGAGAAATACGAGAACTGGGGAATGAAAGGACAGGCTGTTTACGATCCGAACGGACCGGACACAAACTGGAATGATTATATTTTCCGTACAGGTTTCCAGCACAATCATAGCTTATCCGCCAGTGGTGGTACGGATAAAAGCCAATATTATGTATCATTAGGTTTCACGGAACAAGAAGGTATCATTCGCGCCAATGACTTAAACCGTTTGAGCTTAAAGGCAGATTTGACACAACAAGCGACAAAATGGTTACGCATCGGATTAAATGGCCAGATGACCCGTACCCGGGTTAATGGTGTCATGAATGACGAGAATTCATTGGGTGGCGTAGGTTTCGCCGGCACTCGTATGCTTCCAAACGTATCTGTATTCAATCCGGATGATCCTACTGGTTACAATATCGACGCTGAAAACCGTAAGACATTAGGTCGCGGAAGCAACCTTTCCTATATTGATAATGGTATCCAGAATATCGTCTGGGCATTAGACAATAACGTAAACCGTACGACCAATACCCGTGTATTAGGTGGTGGATGGGCTGAAATCACATTCATGGACGGATTGACTTTAAAGACACAAGCTGGCTTAGACATCTCGAATGTTAAAGATTTCATGGTATGGAACCCGGAATCAGGAGACGGATACGGCTATGGCGGCTTATTGGAAGAAATCAATACCACATACACGAACTGGAACTGGCAAAACGTAATCAACTTTAACCGTACATTCAATGATGTACATAATCTGACGGCGACAGCGGTACAAGAGTACACCCATCAAGAATATGAATATACGGACGCAACCGTGCAACAAATATCCGATGCTTTCTTCACCGACCATATCATTTCCAACACATTTGGTGAGAGATTCGTATCTGGAGGTAAAACGTTTATGGGATTAGCCTCCTATATGTTCCGTGCGAATTACAACTATGATAGTAAATATTATATCGGAGCCTCCGTCCGCACAGACGGCTTATCCAGCCTTCCGAAAGACACCCGCTGGGGTACATTCTGGGGAGGATCAGCCGCTTGGCGTATCTCTCGCGAAAAATTCTGGAGCGAATCAACTATTAATGATTGGTTTAACGACTTACGTATCCGTGCCAGCTACGCTACAATCGGAAACTCTGACCTAGGGAATTATTTCCCTTATCTGGGAACTTACGGGGCGAAGAAAGCAGGATCGAATACAGCTATCGCTTGGAACCGTATGGGTAACAGCCAGCTTAAATGGGAAACAACTGAGACTTTCGATATCGGATTGGATGGCTCTTTCTTTAATAACCGCCTGACATTCGAGCTAGCTTATTGGCAAAAGAACTCCAAAGACTTGGTGTTGGAAGTTCCTACAGCACCTACCGCTGGTATTCCTTACAACTCATATTTTGATAATATCGGTAAGATCAAGAACTCCGGTATGGAATTGACAGTTAACGCTACAATCATCGCTACCAAAGATTGGAACTGGCAAACTAATTTCAACTTCTCCACAGCTAAGAACACGGTGAAGAGCTTATACGGCGGAACAGACATCGTAGACAATTACACAATCATTCGTGAAGGAGAGTCATATAGATCTTTATATGGATATGATTATTACGGCGTAAACGCCGCAAACGGTAATCCGATCTGGAGTAAGGCGGACGGTTCATTAGTGCAATTCGACACATTCGGCTCTTACGACTATGCGGAATATGATCCTTCCAACCCTTCGGATGTCTCCAAGGCTTCTTCCTTGGACGCTAGCGACCGTAAGGTATTAGGTTCATCTATGCCTACTTGGTACGGAGGTTGGAATAATACAGTTTCTTACAAGAATTTCGATTTAAATGTATTCTTCCGCTTCTCCGGAGGTAATAAGATCATGAACGCTTCTCGTCAAAGCGCATTGTTCAATATGGATTTCTCCAACAATGGAACAGAAATCTTAGGCCGCTGGATTTCTCCAGAGCAACCGGGTGACGGCATGACTCCAAAAATCGGTTATGGAGACGCCTCTTCCTTATTCAATGATGGATATACGGATTCACACTTCGTTGAGAGCGGCAATTACCTAAAACTATCGACGTTAGCTTTAGGCTATACACTACCGAAGGCGGTCGTATCCAAACTGAACATGACAAAGATTCGTTTCTATGTTCAAGGACAGAACTTACTCACTATCACAGGTTATTCCGGATTGGATCCTGAGACAAACTCTCGTTTAGGTGTAGATTGGAACGGTATGCCACAGCAACGTTCATTCACTTTTGGAGCGAACATTACATTCTAATTTCACAAACTAAGAAAAGTTACAATTATGTTATACAAGAAATTATATAAAAACATTTCAGTAGTAGCGTTAGGGACAGCCCTGTTCTCGCTACCCGTGTTCACCGCCTGCGAAAGCGACGTCGTAGACCTTGAACCTGTTGACAAATTCTCCGAGCTTACGGCATACGGGACAGAAGAACGTTGCGAGTTAGCCGTAGTCGGAGCTTACGATGCCGCACAATGTGGTATGTACGTAGATCCGAATGACTTTGGGTGGGCACGCGGTTATCCTTTTGGAGCGGCCAGTATATTGCAAGGCGAAATGCGCGGTGAAGATATGAACCTAACCGCCCAATTCTATGATTATACCTATTCCGCGACCTATAATTTGACTACCGCTAATAACGTGGCGATGTGGGAAACCTCTTTCGAGGCTATTAACCGCTATAATACGGTATACGCAGGTATAGAAGGTGCGGTAGCTGCGGGTGTCATAACCGAAGAGAAAGGGAATCAGTACAAAGGAGAATGCCTGTTCTTACGTGCGTTAACCTATCACAACTTGATGATCCATTATGCCCTGCCCTACAACGTAGAAGGTAACAATAACTACGGTATGCCTATTTATACGAAAGCCGTAAATGATCCCAGCCAACTCGCTGAGCAACAAAGCATAGGCCGTTCTACCGTTAAGGATACTTACGATCAGATATTAAGCGACTTGAATAATGCGGAAAGCATGCTTCCGGACATTATCGATGCCGATAAGATCGGCCGCGCAAGCAAAGGTGCCGCCATAGCACTGAAAACGCGCGTATATTTGCATATGCGTGATTGGAACAATGTAGTTACTGAAGCTAAGAAACTGGAAGGCGGACGTTTCATTCTGGAAACCAATCCAGCCACTCCTTTCGTTTCTTACAAAGACAATCAGGAATCTATATTCTCCATTCCGAATGACTCTCAAGATAACGGGTCTGTAAATGGAGCTATGTCCGCTATGATGTCTGCCCGTGAAGGTGGCCGTGCGATGTGCCCGACATCCCCTACCCTTTACAACTCCAAATTCTGGAAAGGGGATGACAAGCGTCGTAACCTCGTCCTTTATCGTGCGTCTGACGATTATTACTTCTGTGATAAATACCAGAATCCCCAAACACGTGAAGAGTACGCCCCGATCCTGCGCTATGCCGAGGTATTGCTAAACGAGGCCGAGGCTGCCGCACGTGCGGGAGACAAGACTCTCGCATTGGAGAAATTGAATCAAGTAAGAGACCGTTCTTTGGCCGACCCCGCTACACAGACGTATAAGGCAAGCGATTTCGCCAACACGAAAGCACTGGTGGAAGCTATCCTTTGGGAGCGTCGCATTGAGTTCCAAGGTGAAGGTCGCCGTTGGGAAGACATTCATCGTTTAGCGGCTGACGACTTGCTGCCGTCCGGTGGTATTCCCGCTAAAATCGAATATAACAATGTGAAGAACCAAGGCGCATTCGTTGTTGGTGGAGAAGTGAAAGCTGAATGGTTCGGCAACAGCAAACAGTTCATCCCGTACACGGATAAACGCTTTATTTGGCCGATTCCATTGAATGATATATTAAGAAACCCCACGCTAGCCGCACAACAGAACGCAGGCTGGTAGAATATAGACACACTCTTATTTTTTACTATGCAGGGGACATGAGAGGGCGAGACCGGGAGGTTCCGCCCTCTTTTCTTTTAAAACGTATTGACATAATAATTCACGGGAAATCATTATCTTTGCACTCTCTAAAAGAGGCTTATTCGTTATTTCGTGATAAATACTAATAAATCAACGATATGATTCTATTCTTTCAATCTTCAACAAAGACGGTGCTGGCTGTAGAGGCCGCGCACGCTTTCTCTCCTGAAGACACTCAAAAACTGGTTTGGTTGTTTAGCGAGGCGACTCCTGTTCAATCAGAAACATTGGAAGGCTGGTACGTAGGTCCACGCCGGGAAATGATTACCCCGTGGAGTACGAACGCCGTTGAAATTACCCAGAACATGGGCCTGACCGGTATTTCCCGTATTGAGGAATATTTTCCTGTTTCTTCTGGCGATGCGGATCACGATCCGATGTTGCAACGTATCTACAATGGCTTGAATCAGGAGATCTTCACGATCAGTAAAAAACCGGATCCTATTGTCTACATTGAGGATTTGGAAGTGTACAACCAACAAGAGGGCTTGGCTCTAAGCCCAGAGGAGATCGCTTACTTGAACGAGGTAAGCCAGAAGTTGGGACGTAAGTTGACCGATAGCGAGGTGTTCGGTTTCTCCCAAGTAAACTCGGAACACTGCCGACATAAAATATTCGGAGGTGTATTCATCATCGACGGCGAGGAAAAAGAAAGTTCCTTGTTCAACTTGATCAAGAAAACTTCCGCCGAGAACCCTAATAAATTGGTTTCCGCTTATAAAGATAACGTAGCGTTCAATGAAGGACCGACGGTAGAGCAATTCGCTCCCCTATCCGGTGACAAACCCGATTTCTTCGCCGTAAAAGATATCAAGACGGTTATCTCCTTGAAAGCCGAGACGCATAACTTCCCGACAACCGTTGAGCCGTTCAACGGTGCCGCTACCGGAACAGGTGGTGAGATTCGTGACCGTCTGGGCGGTGGTAAGGCATCCTTGCCGATAGCGGGAACAGCGGTCTATATGACCTCTTACCCTCGTACGGAAGGCGCTCGCGAATGGGAGAAAGTCCTAGACCCTCGTCCTTGGTTATACCAGACTCCGGAGCAGATCTTGATCAAGGCTTCCAATGGCGCTTCCGATTTCGGTAATAAATTTGGCCAGCCGCTTATCTGTGGTTCTTTATTGACTTTCGAGCACACGGAGAACGATAAGAAATACGCTTACGACAAAGTAATCATGCTTGCCGGCGGTGTAGGTTTCGCAAATATGCGCGATGCCTTGAAGGGCGATCCGGAACCGGGCGAGAAAGTGGTCGTGATCGGTGGCGATAACTACCGTATCGGTATGGGTGGTGGAGCCGTCTCTTCCGTAAACACGGGGCAATATACAAGCGGTATCGAGTTGAACGCCGTACAGCGCGCCAACCCGGAAATGCAGAAACGTGCGGCTAACGTGATCCGTGCGATCGCCGAGTCTGACGAGAACCCGATCGTCTCTATCCATGACCATGGTGCGGGTGGACACCTCAACTGCTTGTCTGAGTTGGTGGAGGCTACCGGCGGACACATCGATATGAGCAAATTGCCGATTGGTGACCCGACTCTCTCAGCGAAGGAGATCGTAGGAAACGAGAGCCAAGAGCGCATGGGCTTATTGATGAAAGAAGAAGATGTAGCCCGTGTAAAACGTATCGCGGATCGTGAACGTGCCCCGATGTATGTGGTAGGCGAGACTACTAACGACATGAAGTTTGTCTTCGAACAAGCGGACGGCGTAAAACCTATCGATATCAAGCTGGAATATATGTTCGGTAAACCGCCTAGAACGGTTATGACAGACCATACGGTCACTGAATCTTATCAACCAGTTGTTTACAAAGAATCCGAACTTCACCATTATTTGGAGAACGTACTTCAATTGGAGGCCGTAGCCTGCAAGGATTGGTTAACCAACAAAGTAGACCGTTCCGTAACCGGTAAGATCGCCCGCCAGCAATGTCAAGGTGAATTACAATTGCCGTTGAGCGACTTAGGTGCCGTAGCGTTGGATTACCGCGGGAAAGCTGGTATCGCTACTTCTATCGGTCACGCTCCCCAGGTAGCCATGGTTGATCCGGCCGCCGGTTCCGTTATGGCAATCGCCGAGTCATTGACCAATATCGTATTCGCTCCGCTGACAGATAAGTTGGAGAGCGTGTCCTTAAGTGCCAACTGGATGTGGCCGTGCCGCAACGAAGGTGAGGACGCCCGTCTGTACACGGC
>OGGZ01003210.1_pt1 | contig 9887 bp, 10 predicted proteins | sample 1571371 | NCBI WGS metagenome assembly OGGZ01 (sample SAMEA2582025, study PRJEB24529) | metagenome | biome: Human gut stool | place: China | collected 2011
CAGAACGCAGGCTCAGAGTGGCGTTACGAACTTAAAGGAGCATTGCCCACCTTGAGGAAGCAGTAAGCTGTTGCGGGCGGAAATGTTCCGTCCGCAACGAACATTAAACGAAGTATAACCCCAATAAAAAAAGGAGGACGTGATGGAACACACGGAGAATCCACCATATTGGTTTTGGCATCAAGGCATTGTCAATAATAATATAGACTCCAGTGTAAATATGGAAGCTGTAAGCCGGACATTGTCAAGATTGGTGCTCATTAAAGACAACAAATCAAGTAATTAAATAAAAAACATGGGACTTTTTCACAGAGGCAAGAAAAATAATGACGATGAGCCGGACAGTGTTCAAACCAATTCATTCTCTGATATTATGAATGGTTTGCAGTACGCCGTAAACTGTGCACAAGATACATTACAGAATCATCAGATACAAAATCTGACCAGACTTTTTGAAGGAACAAATGCAAATAACGCAAATACGTTCCAATCGAAAAAAATCATGGTTGGAGACAAGACTATTGATATTCCACTTATAGCCTTGATATCCCATCATTATCTTGCAATGGATAATGTGCAGATAAAGTTCAAGGCGAAGGTCGGAAGCGTGGAATCACAGATCCCGGAAAACAACTTGCTGTTATCCAGTCCGCACAGAGCCAATCTCCAGATGCAGATGAGCAACATAAAACCGGATGCGGATGATGTCATGGAGGTTTGCGTCAATTTTAAGGTTCAGGAGACTCCGGAGAGCATTTCCCGAATTATTGACGATTTTGTAAAAAATATCTAACAATTTTAAAATTCAAATGTTATGGCAGAAGAAATAAAGAACCAAGGGCAACAAGAAAATGCGGAAAACTTGAATGAAAATGTAAGCGGACAGGCGAAAGAAATTATCTCCGCTGCATTGGAAGAGACTCAAAAACAGAGAAACTTCTCCAGTTCTTAAAGCAGATTCAAACGTGACTGACAAATTCAAGGGGCTTCCCATGCGGGAACTTATTGCAGCTCCACTTATTGCAGCAGCCGAAGCACAACAGGAATTGGCAGCGACAGCATGGAATTTCTACCAGCAAATTGCATTTGATGGTAAAAGCGGCAATAAAGCGCGTATATTGGAATTCGATGTCGAAAGACCGATACAGCAGGATGGAAAAATGACAACAATGTCACAAAGTGTCAAGGCTCCGTTTATAGGATTGGTGCCTATTCCTTCCCTGCTCATAGATCGCGTGGATGTCGATTTCCAGATGGAGGTTACCGATACATCAAACGTAAAAAGCACTACCAACGCAGAAGTAGAGGCAAAAGCTTCTGCAAAACATTGGTTTATAAATGCGGAAATCAGCGGCAAAGTCACGACCGCCCGCGAGAACACCCGCATGACCAACCAAACGGCAAAATACCAGATACATGTGACAGCCAGTCAGCAGCCGCAGACCGAAGGTCTATCTAAACTGATGGATATAATGGCATCATGTATCGAGCCTATAACAAACGAAAGTAACAGTAAGTAAATATATGAATTTGATTCAAGCATTAAGATTGCCAAACAGTCAAGCAGTAATGACAAATATTGCACGGTTTCATTATCAAAATATTTATAATATAAGTTTGAGTTCTCCGATTGTCACGCAAAGTAAATTGACATTTCAAATAAAAGGATATACCCGTAACTATCGTTTTCTTAGATTAGACTATGCCTGTGTCATATATATTGCGGATAGAATAGCAGTCGTTGCTTCAAATGGCATAGATACTTTAAGTTCAGGTTTTTCGGGGTGTTATATGGCCAGTTTTAGGCACAATGGCATTAGGTATGTTGCTCATATTCCAACGCCTAACAATAGTATTAAAACATCATGGAATCAGGCGGTTCAAAATCGAATAATAGATAATGTTGTTCTTTTTAAACCTACTGAAGGATTGGCGAGAATCCCAGGAACCATTGGTATTTGGGGAATTATAACATTTAACGATAGATGTTATCGGCTTGATGTAAATGAAAACGCTCCTCCAAGTCAAGCCATACGTGGCCAAAGAATTTTTAACTCAATCCCGAGAAATCCCATACTAACAGAAATTCCACCTATCGCCGGTGGTCAGATGCCTTAATAATTATAACAATTGTAAATAAGGGAAGAATGGTTGTTTCATTGAGGAGTAGAATTCTATTCGGATATATAATTCTGGTGGCGGTCATAGGCAGCATGGCCGCCATTCTCATCCATGAACCTGCGAAGTTCCACGACCTATATGCGTATTTTAAATAACGGTATTTACACAAACAGCAAATGAGCGAACAATTCGTTACCACTACCAAGCATTTCCGCAAGCTGCTTGCCGCAGGCTATCTGTTGATAGTCCTGCTGGTGGGCGGCATCATCTGCACGTGGCTCGGAGAATGGCGCGACTTGGAGTTGCTGGAACGGGAGAACCGTGAAATCAACCGCTTCCGCAAGGAAACACACGATGCGTATGTGGGTGTGGTGGAGTTGTCTCTTTTGGGCGAGTCGGTGCTGGAATGGGACGATAAGGATGTGGCGGCATACCGGCGGCAACGGATGACGGTGGATAGTATGCTTTGCCGCTTCAAGAGCCATTACGAATCGGTGCGCATAGACAGCGTGCGCCACTTGCTGGAGGACAAGGAAAAGCGGCTGTGCGCCATCATGGAGGCTCTGGAACAACAGGCGGACATCAACCGCCGGATAGCCAAGCAGGTGCCGGTGATAGTGCAAACGAGCAGGCAGGAAGAGCCGAAGAAACAGAGGAGGAAAGGTTTTCTCGGGTTGTTCGGCAAGAAACAGGAAGCACCTCCGACGACGACCACCACGATGCTCTACACACTGAACCGTGATATGATAGCGCAACAACGTGCCCAAAGCCATCGTCTGTCGGAATATGCCGACAGCCTTGCCAGCCGCAATGCGGAACTGAACCGCCAACTGCAAACCCTTATCCAGCAGATGGACCACAAGGTGCAGGCTGACTTGCAGGAACGTGAGGCGGAAATATCCGCTATGCGTGAAAAGTCGTTCTTGCAGGTAGGTATCATAACGGGTGTCATGCTGCTGTTGCTCATTATTTCATACATCATCATTCACCGCTATGCCACCCGCATCAAGCAGTACAAACGTAAGACAACAGATTTAATCGGGCAACTGCAAAAGTCAGTAAAACAAAACGAATCGTTGATAGCCTCACGCAAGAAAGCGATGCACACCATCACCCACGAGCTACGCACACCACTGACTGCCATACATGGATATGCGGAACTGATGCAGGACAACGAAGAAGAAAAGATAAGCGGTTATGCGGACAATATCCTGCAAGCCTCCAAGAGAATGACCGACATGCTCAACTCCCTGCTTGACTTCTTCCGCTTGGACAGCGGCAAGGAACAGGCGAATGTCCGTCCGTTTCGTTTGGAAAACATCGCGGAGCTGTTGCAAACGGAGTTTACGCAACAAGCAGAAGCAAAAGATCTTAAACTTACCATCGAGTGCCCGGAGGGTATTATCCTGAATGGCGACAAGGAGCGCATCATACAGATATGCGACAACCTGCTGGGCAATGCCGTCAAGTTCACGAATGCCGGAAGCGTTTCACTTGTCATAAGCTATGACGGCAATAGGCTGACCCTTGTAGTAGAGGACACCGGAACCGGCATGAGTGCGGAAGAACAACAGCGAGTGTTCGGAGCGTTCGAGCGGCTTTCCAACGCCGCCACGCAAGACGGTTTCGGATTGGGGTTAAGCATTGTGAAACAGATAGTCGGGATGCTTGGCGGCACTATACGCTTGGAAAGCGAAAAAGGAGAAGGCAGTCGTTTTACTGTGGAGTTGCCAATGAACACTGCCGATATTGGTATTGAAGAACAGACAGCCGCAGAAAGTCTGGCTCATATAGAAAGACCTTATTCTGTCATCGTATTGGACGACAATCCGATGGTATTATCCATGACAAAGGAAATGTATGCTGGTATAGGTGTGCATTGCGACACGTTCACCACTATTGGCGATGCAATGGAAGCCATGCGGCAGCACACATACGACCTCATGATAACCGATATGAAAATGCCGGAGATTAACGGCTATGAGGTGTTGGAGTTGTTACGCTCGTCAAGTGTCAGCAACTCGAAAGAGATTCCCATTGTCGTGGCGACCGCCTCCGGCAGTTGCAGCGAAGAGGAGCTGTTAGAAAATGGATTTACCGCCTGCCTGTTCAAGCCATTTTCCATTTCCGAACTGGTTGCTGTATCAGACAAATGCCTTTTGACAAGTACGGACAAGGATGAACTTCCCGACTTGTCCTCTCTGCTTGCATATGGTGACAAACGGGCGATGCTCGACCGTTTGATAACCGAAACAGAAAAGGATATGCAGGCTGTCCGGGAAATCATGGAGAGGAATGACCGCAAGGCGTTGGACGAATGGATGCACCGTCAGCGAAGTTCATGGGCTGTTATCCGTGCTGACAAACCCTTGTGGAACCTGTATGAACTGCTGCATCAAGAATCTGAATGTTCCGAAATGGAATTGCGGAAATGCGTGGATGCCATGCTTCGTATGGGAACAGTTATCATAGAACTTGCGCAAAAGGAAAGGAGGTTGTCGGATGAAAGTATTTGTGATTGAGGACAACCCCGTCTATAACGATTATGTCTGCAACCTGCTGAAGAAAGACAGCTTCGATACTATGTCGGCATATAATCTTGCCACTGCCAAGAAACTATTGGCAAAGTCAGAGGTGGATGATATTGTCGTTGCCGACCTACGCCTCCCCGACGGTGAAAGCATAGAGTTGTTACGGTGGATGCGTGCCAACGACAAACAGCAGGTGTTTATCGTTATGACCAATTACGGGGAGGTGCATACGGCAGTGGAAAGTATGAAGCTCGGCTCAAAGGATTACATACAGAAACAGTTGTTGGAGGATAAACTGATACCGCTTATCCGCACCCTGCAAAAAGAACATGAAAAGCGACTACAATGGAACATTCCGATATTCGTCCGGCAGGGCGAAGCCTATCAGAAAATCAAGAAACGTGTGCGCCTTGTAGCCACCACCCGGATGAGCGTGCTGATACTGGGCGAGAACGGTACGGGCAAGGAACATATCGCACAACATATACACCAACAAAGCAAACTTGCCGATAAACCTTTTGTGGCAGTGGACTGCGGAGCCTTGTCCCCGTCATTGATACAATCCGCCTTCTTCGGACACGTCAAGGGCGCGTTTACTGGTGCCGAAGCAAACAAGACGGGGTATTTTCTGGAAGCGGATGGCGGCACGCTGTTCCTTGACGAAGTGGGCAACCTAACAATGGAGATGCAACAGATGCTGCTCCGCGCCATACAGGAACGCCGTTACCGTCCCGTCGGTGCAAAGGAGGACAAAACAGCCAACGTGAGGATAGTGGCTGCAACCAACGAGGATTTGCAGAAAGCCGTAACGGAAAAGCGGTTCCGGCAGGATTTGCTCTATCGCTTGCAGGAGTATGTGATAACCATGCCGCCCTTGCGCGACTGCCCGGAAGACATCATGCCATTGGCCGAGTTCTTCCGTGAAATGGCAAACCGTGAGTTGGAACGTGAAGTAAAAGGGTTTGCCGCATCTGCCCGTAATGCCCTGCTCGCCCATGCGTGGCCGGGCAACGTGCGCGAGTTGAAACAGAAGATACAGACGGCAGTCCTGCAATCAGAAGGCGATATGATAACCGAAGCCGATTTGGAACTTGACAATGAACCGTCCGCTACTTCCGCTTGTTTTACATTGAAGAGCGGGGATGAAGAAAGAGGACGTATCCTGCGTGCTTTGAAACAAGCAGCCGGTAACAAGAAAATGGCTGCAAAGATACTGGGTATCGGCAGGACAACGCTGTATAATAAATTGGTAGAGTATGGATTGAATGAAGAAAACTGACCGGAGTATGGCTGTAAATGGCAATAATTGATTAACTTTGCAATTGTATTTCAGAAAATAGCAGGCGATTGGGTAACTTTTCGCCGATGATATAGACATAAGACCGCAAGGCGTTTCGAGCGAAAATCTGGTAAATTGAAACTACGGAGACGATTGCGTGATGCTTATGCTATGCTTACGCATAGCGTGCATTCACGTACTCTCCGTAAAGGCTTTACCAGAGCCATCGCTTGAAGGTAGTGTGAATTGCACGCTACTTTTTTGCCTCGCCAAAAAGGAAAGAAAATACGTTATGGCGAAAATACAATTACTTGCCGTTATCTCAATAGATGGCTGTCCGATGAAACTGCATCCCCGGAAGCGGTTGCTTCAAACCGAAGATTACGGTATGGATGAAATACGTGCCAATGCCCTGTATAAGCTGACATCCGACTATTCGGTATCCGTGCTTCAAGAATGGAGGGAGGAAGGTGGAAGCATTTGCCATTTGTTGGAAGTAACTGCCGGGAATACCGAATATGCCAACGGACTGTTACGGATGAACGTGATAGATGAAATCATACTATACGTTGTTCCAACCATCGACGGAAACGGAGCGCATTTTTTCAAGTCAGCACTACCTATGAATGACTGGCGGCTTATGGAGAACAAAACTTATAGGGACGGAGTAATCCGGCTTACCTATCATAAAGAGCCACGGGCATAAAATGTTCAGATTATGAACATCTTGGCGGGATTTCCGTGCTCAGAAAGTGAACACATGTTCAGAATCTGAACACATTTCACAAGGGATGCAATCAAGGATAAAATTATTTTTGAATTTTATCTTTCTGAAAAACAATGTAGTACAATTTTCTCACAATCTTTTCTCGTGTTTAGGGCTATGATTTGCACCATATATCAGTGTGCGCACACTGATAAACAAGTGTAAACCCTCAAAACAGAAAAGATAATGAACCATCTCATACTGGCGGAAACACAGTTTTTCGCCATGATAAACGGAAAAGACAACGGTAGCACGGAAACGGCATACGGCGGATTCGTGCAGGAAGTAATAAACCTGTGCTACGGCGGCAATGATGCCAAGCATATTATTGTGGCGTTGGCTTTTGCCGAAATCGAATTACAGCACCATCCACAGAACTTGTCGGTATCGGAGGAGAATGTCGTCACTGTGTATATCCGCAAGGCGTTATCCTTCATCCGAAAGATGCAGAAGATAGTATCCGCTTCTGCAATTACCTCCGTGCCACCACTAACATCCACATCCGAAACCAAAGCCACAGTCCCAGCCCTGCAATGGACCGGTAATGCCGTCGAGTTGGTAGAGCTAATCTATGCCCTCTACGCCACCGGCTGCATCAATGGCGGCAAGGCTTCGCTGAAAGAGCTTGCCCCTGTCCTCTATTCCTTTTTCGGTGTGGAGTCCAAAGACTGCTACCGCTTCTATACGGACATCAAACGCAGGAAAAGCGACAGTCGCACCTACTTCCTTGAAAAGATGCAGGACAAACTGAACGCGAAGATGCGACATGACGATGAATTGGAGCGGATGAGGAGATAAACGAATGCCAAACAAAGGATAAGCGGCCGGATTATACGGTTTCTTATCCTTCTTCATTTACAATCACTCTATTATCTGCCGGAAAGCCGATTAAAATCATTAACTTTGCAAGTATTAATCAATGACGGATGAAAATAGATAACCTCGAAATATTGAACGGACTGATTGCCGGAGCCGAAGGCGGGACAGTTGAGTTCAAAGAAACTACCGGGCAGTTGGAGCGTGGAATGGAAACTCTTTGTGCCTTCCTGAACGGTACGGGCGGCACGGTGCTGTTCGGTGTAACCGACAAGGGAAAGATTATCGGTCAGGAAGTGAGCGACAAGACGAAGCGCGATATTGCGGAAACCATCAGACGAATCGAGCCGTTTGCGACCATTGATATATCCTATACAGACATTCCGGGAACGAACAAAAGTGTTATAGCTTTATCAGCGGAAGAACAACGATATATGCGCCCGTTCACCTATAAGGGGAGGGCTTATCAACGGATAGAGAGCGTTACATCTGCCATGCCGCAGGGTATATACAACCTGTTGGTTATGCAGCGAGGCGGAACCTATGCTTGGGATTCCATGCAAAATCCCAGCTTGAAAATATCCGACCTTGACGAAACGGCAATCTTGGGCGCAGTACGTGGAGGAATCAGAGGCGGACGTTTGCCGGAAGGTTCTATGCAGGAGGATGTCCGAACCATCCTTGAAAAATTTGACTTGTTGAATGATGGAAAGCTGAACAATGCTTCCGTTGTCCTATTCGGACGAAACTTCTACCATTATCCCCAATGTCTGCTCCGTTTAGCCCGGTTCAAAGGAACGACAAAAGATGAATTTTTAGATAATCAGCGTGTGACAGGCAATATATTCAACTTGCTGGATGCTGCAATGGCATTTTTCTTCAAGCATTTGTCCCTTTCCGGTAAAATTGAAGGTTTGTACAGAGAAGAGGAACTGAATGTGCCATATAAGGCATTGAGAGAATGTTGCATAAATGCTTTTGCACATCGTGTTTACCATCGCCCCGGCAGTTCAGTCGGGATTGCTATCTATGATGACCGCGTGGAGATTGAAAACAGCGGAACATTTCCGCCTGATATTACCATTGAGAAACTGTTGGGTGGCCACAATTCCGAACCACAAAATCTGATAGTAGCCAATGTGCTGTACAAAAGTGCAGTATTGGAGAGTTGGGGACGTGGCATAGCCCTTATGGTAAACGAATGTCGCCGTGTCGGTATTCCGGATCCGGAGTTTCATACCGACGGCAATGCTGTATGGATTGTGTTTCATTATACAAGAACTACAGTAGGACAAGACCCCACAGCAACCCCACAGCACCCCTATAGTAACCCCACAGTAACCCCACAGTTAGGAAAACTGTTGTCTGCTATTGGGAACAACACTCTCTCTGCTAAAGAAATCATGGAGAAAACGGGAATGAAAGATAAAAGAAATTTCTTAAAGAACTATATCCATCCGGCAATAAATTCCGGTTTGGTCCTTTCACTTTATCCCGTAGGCTCCAAGAGTCCGCAACAGAAATACTATCTTACTGATAAAGGTAAAGGTTTCCTGCAACAATAACGGGTATGGCTAAAAAGAAGAAACATAAGAATGATGTAAAAACTGATTTACCGATAATCATGGATTATGGTATCGGCAGTATATCCGTTTATGACCCGGCAGACATAATGCCATACAACGAGCCGCCAATTAGCGAACAAATCCGCTTCAAGAAACTCGGCAAAGAGATGAAATCCGAGTTCAAGTGGCTGGTATCTTCCGTAGTGATTGAGTATTGGCAAGAAAACCGACAGATACCTTTCGGTGAAGAAATGTCGAAACTCAGAACCAGACTGTTGAGAATGTTTGCCGAAGAATACAGCATACTGCTTAAAGACGATACAGAGCTGAAAAATTATTTGCTGACGCTTGCCATTACCACCATCAACAAGCATCTCAAATCTGAGAATAAAAAGAGGGTGTCAAAACTCTCTTTTTAACAAAATTACCCTTGCTACAGATATCTGTGACAGGGGTAATTTTCATATTTTGGGTGTTTTGACACATCCCCTTTTTCACATATAAAGGAATCTGTTATTTCTGCTGCAACAGGTGTTTCAAGTTTTCATCATTTGCGATACGTTCCAGTTCCTCTTGAACAATCTGCTTCACTTCCTCCTTGATGCGCCTGTAATTCGCCTGAACCGTTTCCTTCATGCGGTCGTTGCCGTCCCCGTCCGTAAAGTCGGTAATGACGGGGATTTTCTTGTAGGCTTTCTCCTCGCGCCTCACCTTCTCGGCATCCACGACAATCTCGCAATGGAAAATCTTCTGCTCGATACGCTCGTTGAAGTTGTCGGACACCGAACCGACAAACATTCCCTGCGTCA
>OGGZ01003226.1_pt1 | contig 9829 bp, 8 predicted proteins | sample 1571371 | NCBI WGS metagenome assembly OGGZ01 (sample SAMEA2582025, study PRJEB24529) | metagenome | biome: Human gut stool | place: China | collected 2011
ATTGAATCTCTTTGTTTACTTCTGAAAGTATTTGTGATGATTGGTCTTGTTAAATACGTAGGAAATCACTCTTTGTATATAAAGCATTTTTGTTTTATATGCATTTTATTGATGTGGATACTCTCGCTGATACCTTCTTGTCATCGAGAGGGAGAGGTTGGTCTTTCCCAAAATGATCAGGTGGGTATAGATAGTGTGGTCTCGGCCTGTCCGGACATCGATTCTCTACAATCATGTCTAAGGTATTTCGAGAGAACCGCAAATGAGCTGGGAGTGATACTCGCCTATAAGGAATTAGGGGTACGTTACCGGGAAGCGGCCCGTTTTAATGAGGCGATAGGATGCCACCGGGAAGGCTTGCGATTGGCTATGCAAAGGAAAGATACCTCGGAGGTCATACAGGCCTTGAATAATATCGGTACGAACTTCCGGCGGTTAGGTATCATGGACGAGGCCTCCAATTATCATTATAGGGCATTGTCGTTGTGCGAGAGACTGGGTGATAAGGAAAGCTATAAAGCAAGAAAAAACCGGACCATTTCCTTGAGTGGTATCGGAAACGTGTATCTAACATTGGAAAATTGCGAGATGGCTGACAGTATTTTCCGAATAGCGCTGGAAGAGGAACGTACCTTGGATAGTGATCTCGGCTTGGCCATGAACTATGCGAACCTTGGCTCTATCTTCGAGATGCGTGGCATGATGGATTCCGCTTTTGTTTATTACAATTATTCTATGGAGCATAATCGTGCGGCCGGGTCTGTTGTCGGCATTTCGCTTTGCCATAACCATATAGGACGCTTGTTCGAGAAAAAGGGACAATGGGATCAGGCGATACGCGAATATCGTAACGCATACGACCTTATGGTAGCGGACAACGATCTGTATCATTGGCTGGAATCGTGCCTGGCCTTGGCACGGGTGAATATCTACAAGGGAGATCTGCGAATGGCGGAGGCTTTCTTGGAGCATGCGGAGGGTGCCGCTAAGGTGACGCTGGCGTGGAAGCATTTGTCGAGCGTGTATCATCTGGATTACTTGCGTTATGAGAAGCTGGGTGATTATAAGAATGCCCTCAACGCTTATACATCAAGTCTCGCTTATGCTGATAGCATGCGAAATACTGAGAATATGAACCATATACAGAACCTCCGTGTGGACTACGAGAAAGAGAGGAGCAACCGGGAGCTTTCATTGATACAGAAGAATTATGAGATGGGGCAGCGTACCAAGAATATTTTCCTGATCGCTTGCTTGATCGTACTCTTCCTTACGGTGGTAGCGATGGGCTTTTTATGGTATGCCTTGCGGATGAAGTCCCGCAATCAGCAGGTGATGCGGCGCATGGAGGAGGTGAGGGCCAATTTCTTCACGAATGTCACGCATGAGTTTCGTACGCCGCTGACGGTTATCTTGGGTGTGTCGGAAGAGTTGCGGAAAGGGGGAATAGGCGAGGAGGAACTCAAGACCGGGCTGAATATGATTGGACGGCAGGGAAAGAACCTGCTGGAATTGGTGAACCAATTATTGGAAGTGGCGAAAGTGAGATCTGAGATTGGCGATCCGGAATGGAGGACTGGAGATATCGTAGCTTATACGAGCATGATCGTGGAAGATAACCGGGCGTATGCCCGCCAAGGGCAGGTAGACCTTTGTTTTACTCCTTCGGAGACGATTATCAGCATGGATTTCGTGCCCGAGTATTTCCGGAGGATCATGGATAACTTACTCCGCAACGCTATCAAGTTCACGCCGAGAGGTGGGAGGGTTGTCGTGACGATGGAGTGTGTGGGGAGTATGCTTGTCACGCATGTGGCGGATACGGGCTGCGGTATAGCCGAGGAGGACTTGCCGCATATCTTCAAGGCTTTTTACCTAGGTGAGACCGGAGGGGCAGGCACGATGGGCACGGGGGTCGGCCTTTCTTTGGTACGGCAGATGGTGAGGAGCATGGAGGGCCGGGGTTGGTTCTGAGTTTGTCGTGATGTTGCCATTGAGACATGGCGACTCTTATTATATCGGCCGGCTGCTTAATGGTGCGTATCAAATAGTATACGCACGAAACGGAGCGGAGGGGTTGGAGATAGCGGCGGAGCAAATGCCGGACTTGATCCTCACCGACTTGATGATGCCCGAGATGGATGGCTATGAGTTATGTAGGCGGGTACGTGAATCCGAGGTGTTGAACCATATTCCGATCATTATCATTACTGCGAAATCAGGAGGAAAGGAACGTGTCTGTGGCTTAGAAGTCGGGGCGGACGCTTATCTGGGAAAACCTTTTGAGATAGACACTCTTGTTAAGATTATACAGAACCGGCTATACAACCGGGAGCAAACGAAAGAGCACTATCAACATATAGGCAACTTCCCTCAACCGCTGGAGAGTACTTTCAGCCAGGCGGATGAAACGTTCTTGTTAAAGTTTAACAAGCTCATTTCCGAGAATATCAGCAATCCTTCTTGGCTCACCTGAATGATTATATATATGCGTTGATGTCCAACCATGGCTTGAACTCGGACATGGTAGCCGATAAGATGTGCATGAGCCGATCCCAATTGAATCGCAAGGTCCGTGCCATCACGGGCTACAACACTTCTGCCTATATCCTGCAGATGCGCATGGAGAGGAGCAAACGCCTCTTGGCCTCTACCGAGGAACTGATCGGCGACATCGCCCTTAAATGCGGCTTCGAGGATGCCAATTATTTCGCCCGCCTTTTCAAGCAGATCTTCAATGTAACGCCCTCACAATACAGGAAAAGCCTCATTCAATGATTCCGTGTAGCGGGTACTTCCGTGTAGAAAGGGGCTATGAAATTGAGAAATCCATATTTAACCTCATCATTGGGAAATCCGAGGGTATAGATATTGAATTCCGGATTGAAATCCTTGATGGTCAGATAGCCACTTTGGTAAATCACCGGGATAGGTCGGGTGGCGTCGGCTGTACATGGAAATATATTATAAACCAATCCGGGTACAATCCATCCTCAAGAATAACTCTTGTTTATAGAGCGTCTGTTACGATGGGCAACGTGACGTGCTTACAATGGGCATTATAAGGAGCTAATAATGCCCATTGTTATTCTTCCATAGATTCTATCGGAGGCGATTCGGCCAGCTAGCATTTCTAATCGACTGCTCTTTAATTAGTTAATTATTTTCAATGCGCAGATTCTCTTGGTTTGTCCTAGTGAAATGCGTCGATTATCCTATAAGAATGCGTCATTTCTCCTCACGGGCGATCGCTCTCGGGGCTAATTTTGCGAATAAAGAAATCGGACGTTTCACCAAATCTGGTTCGAGTATGGAAGAAGAAAAACACAAGAAGCCTTTGCTTTCTTATGAGGAGGTGATCGAGGTCATCGATGAGCGCATCTCGCGTGACGAGCCTGCCACTGCCGACGAGCGGATCAAACGTGTCGAGGAAGTGGCCGAGCAAATGGAAGAAGAACGTAAAAAAGGGATATCGTGCCGTAAGAAGGTTTCTCGCTTTTTTCGGAGATCCTTGATAAATCTGGACCGATCCATCAGAAGGTGTTTCGGTAAATAAATAGGAATGAATTATTAATCTAATGAATTAAAGGAAATGAAAAAGCTAGTATTTATTTTATCTGCCATGTTGCTCCTAATCGGGACAATGGACGTGCAAGCCCAATGGGGAAAGAAACTCCTCAAGAAAGCGGGTGAGAGTGCCAAACGGGCAACGGAGAGGAACGTGGAACGGAAAGTGGAACAGACCGTAGACAAGGCTTTCGAGGGAGCGGAGGATGTGGTGACGGGGAAAGGGAATAATAATAATGAAAAGGAGGAGCCACCAACAAGTACAAATTCACAAGGGAATTTTGAAACTATGGATGATGGGGAAGATGTGGCACAGCAGGAACAGCAACAACCACAGCAATCACTCGAAATGACGTATGCCAAGAGTGACTTCGTGCCGGGGGATGAGATTATTTTTGAGGATGATGTGACCCGGGAACAGATAGGAGAATTCCCCAGCCAGTGGGATTTATTAAAAGGTACTGTTGAGATCGCTCAAATCAATGGCGATAAGGTGATACTTTGCGTGAGTCAGGATGATCCGGTCATTGCGCCGCTATTCGATAATATGAAAAGTTATTTGCCGGAAAAGTTCACGCTGGAATTTGACTTTTGGGTAGGGCCTTTTACAAAAAAGGGAGATGATGAGCCGGAAAATTGCTATATCGTACGTTTTTACAAACCCGAATCGGGAAGTCGTGTTCAAACTATCAATCTTGACGACTGGTATTATAGTGCTTCAGACCATCGTACACGCCTAAGATGGGACTTTATTCCTTCCTCTGGGGAGAACAGCCGTAGCGGAAGCGATGACTCTTTTCGGACTATCCCGAACTCATGGAACCACTTCTCACTGTCCTTCAATCAACGGGCAATGAAAGTTTACATAAATGGTATCCGCTATGCCAATATTCCGAATACGGTAGCACCCGGACATTTTGACATACAGTTTTATAGAGGCGGTGGATATTTTACGAATAACACTTCCATCCGCAACATACGTGTCGCCAAAGGCGCAGTGCCATTGTACGACCGCATGATGAGCGACGGTAAGTTCATCACGTATGGCATCACCTTCGATGTCGGCAAGTCCACCATCAAACCAGAGAGTATGGGTGAGATCAATCGTATCGTCAAATTAATGACCGATAACCCCGACCTGAGATTCTCCGTAGAAGGCCATACCGATAGCACCGGCAACGAGGCTTCCAACCAGACGTTAAGCGAGGCCCGCAGCAACGCCATCGTAGGTAAACTGGTTGAACTGGGCATCAGTGCCGATCGCCTCTCCGCTTCCGGCAAAGGACAATCATCTCCCATCGCCGATAACGGAACGGACGAGGGTCGTGCCAAGAACCGGCGGGTGGAGTTTGTCAAGATGTAACGAATAAGTGAGCGATATGAAAAAGAAATTCTACATACTGATGTGCTTGGCGAGCCTCGTCTTGATGGTGACGGCTTGCGGCGGCAAGGAGAAGATCAAGGAGAAGCTCCGTGCGGCTACCGAGGCCGTAAAGGAGCGGAAGGAAGCGGCCGCCTCCGAAAAGGGGAGCGATCTGGAAATGGATAAACAAGGCGACAGGCCGGATAACGGTGCCTTTGTCGATCCGTCGCTCACGCCGGCCCAGCGTAAGGCGCTCGACAAGGAGAATCCGTGGTTCGCTCGCAACTTCCGTATGGAACTGACAGCTAAGTCAATGGGGAACAAGGTGAACGTGGAAATACAAAAGTCGGGCAAAATCCTTTATTACCATTTCTGGAACAACTCTGGCAATGTCGAGACGCTTATCCTGCTTGACGAAGGCGATTATAAGATTTACCAGATTTCGTCTAAAAACAAGGTGGCGCAGCTAAAGGCGACTTCCGACTCGGACTATTATGCGTTCTTTTGCGACAAGATAGGGAATGTGTATGGCATTGTCCATACTGCTCAGAAAGAGAAAAAGGTGGAACAGGACGATAGCTTTGTCCAGTCCAGCACGCAAGAATCTGTCGGGGTAGAGGACGTGCGTTGGGGCGGCTTCGATTGTGAGAAGATCACCCGTGTCACTGGTACCGAGAACGACCTGAGTGCCGGGATGAAAGCCATAGGAGACCTCTTTGGCACTAAATCCAGCATGGACAACTCGATTAAAGACTTGAAACATATCGAGACGACCGACATCGTCTGGATTGAAAAGAATAGCGGAGCTGTGGTACACCGCAAGTTCTCCGTGAAAGGAGGAGCCGGAATGGGTAACTATGCGGAACGGATGAAACCGCAACCCTCCGTCACGTTGCTCACCTTCTCGCCCGATCCGTCGTTGATACCGACCTCTCAGGAGGGCTATAAACTGGTGAAATAGGTATTCATATAATATAGAATGTATAACACGCTCAAATAAGAAAGCCATGAAGAAGCTATCGATTCTACTACTCAGTCTTGCCGCTATGGGAGCATTCGCTTTCGTCTTGCCTTCCTTGCCCACCGGGCAAAGTGGCGCTTATCCTACGGAAACGGCTTTTATGGCCGAGGCCGAAGAGATGTTCCAAAAAGGGAACAAGCTTTACGAGCAAGGCTATATGCTACAGGCGAACTACTATTACGGGCAAGCCGTGGTAGCCGTGGCCAGCCTTCGCTACGGGTTGAGCGAGCTGATCTACGTAAAACAGCGCGACGAGAGGGCCGCCGCCAAGAAAGCCGCCGAAGAGAAACAGCGCAAGGAGGACGAGGAAGATATGGAAGATTGGGGATGGGAAGATGAGGGAGGACTCCTTACTGCGCTTACCAACCTAATCGGGAAGCTGGATACGATGACCGAAAAACTGAGCCAGGAGCTTGTCAATATGGAATTGGATGAGGACAGCGAGCGGAGCGAGGCTTGGGACTTGTTGGCTACCCAAAGCATAGCGTCGCCTTACCCTTACTTCTTCGAGGCCATCTCGTGGGATTACAAGGGAAAGGAAGATAAGGCGAGAGAATGCTACGCCAACGCGATGTGCAACCCCGCTTTCCCGTCCACCGTATGGGATTTCTCCTATTGGCAGGACCTTACGAGCGGCGAGCTCAGGGCCATTGCCCGCAGGCTGCTCCCCAAGGAGGAGGAATACCGCAAGTATTTTCACCTGAGCACCTATAGCTGCCCGCACCATTACCTTAATTTCGACGATGACTACCTGACGGCGAAAGCCGCCGACACCTTGGTCGTATTACCCACGGCCGTGGGAGCGGCGCTCATGCTGTATGAGACGGCCGTACAGGCGAACCCCTTCAACGCACGCAATTTCGCCGGTGCCTCGTTGCTGAGCGTACAGAACGGCGATAGCGTAAAGGCCGCCTACTACCTGAACGAGGGGCTGCTGATAGATCCGGAGAATAAAGGATTGCAAACATTACTGAACGTATGGAAAGGAGGACACAAATGAAACGCATAGGATTCATATTTACCGTGATAACGCTATTCTGCTTGTCCGCTGTTTCCCGGGTGATAGCGCAATCGGATTGGAGCTTGATAAACTTCGACTTGATCAACCTGCCTTGCGAGCCGGGAAGCCATTCGTTGACCTATACCATGTATTACGGAGTCAACCCGTTTAAGGTTAAGTCGTTTAACGATATAGAGCGCCCCATCATCTTCGGGGGAGAGTTGGTCTGCACCAGATCCATCGACCTGAAAGAAAAGAAGGAGGCGGTAAACCGGGCCCTAAGCGACCTGGGCTGGAATTTCGCCACGCTGCGGCAAGTGATCGAAAGGGCGGCGCAAGCCAAGCCGAACGATATAACGAACGAGCAATTCTGGGACGACCTCGTGAGCATGAGCGGGTTGAACGGCCTGGCGGGAGACGCGTTGGCGCTGATCAGCGGCGTGAAGGATCGCGACAAGTATTACGAGGCGGAGAGGATACAGGGACGGCTCAAGAGCGAGGCGTACAAATACTTGGTGAATAAGACACTCAGCACGGTGGGTAAGATCTTCAGCCTGAAAGGGCGTATCGAGATCTTCTTGAACGCTCGAGAACGGGATAAGCAGAAATGGATCAACTGCGTGGCCGAGGACAATCTGGTCTCGCTCGCCCGTTTCTATCGCATCGCCAACAACCGCTTGTGGCAGATCGCGCAAACGAAAGGACAGACGTGGGTGCTGCGCATGAACGGTTCGGCCAACGCTCCTTTCTTTTATGAGGGAGAGATGTGCGTACAGCAATGGAAGATCAAGATGAAGCTGGAGAAGAGTTATCACGGGGCCAACGAGAAACTGACGGAGCAGCAGTTCTACGGGACTTTCGCTGGTGAGTACATCGGGTGGCTGGACGCCGAGGTGTTGTATGCAGAATTGGGATGCGCACTATTTTGTGGATAAGGAACTGCTACGTTTCGGACAAACAACGATCGTTGGAGACGCCCCGATGTTCGCCTCCGATATAAGGATAAACCAGTCGTATATGAAACTATGGGCGGAGAGCTGGGGCCTTGGCTTCAAGCACAGCACGAAACCCACGCAGGCCCACAACATATACCGCCTGCCGGTGAAGGTGGTGGTGAATATGCCTAAGAAACCGACCAAATCTGTTTACGCCAGCACGGAAGTATTCATGGGAGACAGGGAATGGATGCCGGGCGACAAGCCCCAGCCAGAGATCGAGACCTATTTCCAGTTGCAGCATAACGTGGCGGTATCCGGTACGGTCAGCGATGAGGGAATATCGTTCAAAGCCGATCACTACCTGAATTATTACGCCACGCGAGATTTCATCGTCATCGATGGGAACATAAACGACGGGCTTAGCATCAGCGGATTGGGAACGATCCCTTTCCGCAGCCAGGGTAGCGTGAACGACCCGATCCCCAAGGAGGGATTCGGAGGCAAGCCCGACGGGAGCATCCAGATACATATAGATCAAAGCTTGGATGACGTGGAGAAATGGGAGCGTATCCGATACGAATAGACGACAGAATATTCACCTTATAAACAAATACAACGATGAGAAAGATCTTGAACATCATGGCAATCGCCCTTGCGATATTCTGCAGGATACCGGTGGAGGTGCACGGCCAGAGTTTCTTGAAGAAACTGAAACAGAAAGTGGGCAACGTAGTAGGTACCAAGGATGATACCGCCGAGATAGGAGAGGAGCCTTTCGTCGGTGGAGATGGCGATCAGCCGACACGATCTGTCACCCCCACGGATAAGCTACAAAAACGTCGCACGGCTACCGCCACGTGGGACGAGATGATCGCTCCCAGCAGAGCCAACTCGCCGGAGGCCTTGCTGAACGAGCTTCCCCCGTTGCCTTCCGTCGAGAGCATCGTCTACCCGGAGGAAACCGCCCGTGCGACCTACTACCGCAAGATCGTAGCCGTGGATATGCGTATAACGGAACTGGATTCGATACATACCTGCTCGGACGAGGAGATGATCGCCCTCCGGGATAAGTTCTATGTAGAGTTGGCCGATATCAACGGGATTACGGTGGAGGAAATGAAAAGCTTGGAAGACCCGAACCTCCCCGAAGCGGAAAAGGAACGCTTGATCGAGAAGATGAAGAACGCCTTGGTAGGCGATACCCGGGGGCTTGAGGCCATGGGCGCCGATCTGGAGAAACGTGAGGCAGCCAAAGGAGGCAAGTTGACCAACGAGGAGAAGATGGCCTTCTTAGCGGAGAACCAAGGCAACCTGAGCGACCTAGGTTCCATGATGGAAAAAATGCAGGCGACGAACGAGAAAACGACAGCCTTCAACGCCAAGTTCGTCAAGCTGGAACAAATGACCGTGCAGCAAACCGAGAAGATGAAAAAGATACTACAGGCGAGCGATGGCGCGATCACGAGTTGCGAGAAGATCGCCGGGGAATACGAATCGGAATTAAAGACCCTCTATGCCCAGATCTATGAGACCGACGACAGCCAGAAGGTTGAGGAACTTTATGCCCGTGCCGACGAGCGGATGAAAAACTATCGCCTCCGTGCCGCCAAGCTCTGGCGCAACAGCCTGCAAACCCAATTGGATGGGGTAAAGGCCATGTATCCGGACATCGTGAAGTTGCAGAAAGAGATGATGCAGGAGGGAATCATCCCGGCCTGCGCCGAGAAACGTGCCTCGTTCAACGCCGTGACCAATTACACCAATATCTTGCACAAGGCGTATTGCGACTTCCCGCAACCGCGGGTGTTGCCGGTCTACATGGAGACGATCATTGAGATTCCCGAGGGTGAGCACCTGTTTTACGCGGAGAGTGGTTTCGCCACGTCGGTCGACGGCTTCTTGAACAACAGCCGCGTCTACACCGCCGACAATGCGGGCAA
>OGGZ01003228.1_pt1 | contig 9823 bp, 7 predicted proteins | sample 1571371 | NCBI WGS metagenome assembly OGGZ01 (sample SAMEA2582025, study PRJEB24529) | metagenome | biome: Human gut stool | place: China | collected 2011
AAAAGTTACAGGACCGTCATCAATTGTAGAAAATATTGACAAAGTTAAGGCTGTGTGTGATATTAGTGGTGCATATTCCAATGTTAACAGTACAGCTAAGCTTACGGCATATGCGGCAGATGGAAAACAGATAAATGAGGAAGTTTTTTCATTTTCAAAAAGCGATGTAGATTATACAGCACTGATAAGTGCCCATAAGATAGTTAATGTGAGATGTGCAGGTACAACCGGAACAGTTAAAGACGGATATATGATTATGGGAATTGAACTTAGCACAGATAAGGCTGAACTTATCGGTGATGTTAATACACTTAACAACATTTCTGAGATAGTTATACCTGAGAGTGCAATTAATGTTGATAATATTGATTCGTCAAGAAACTATACGGTATGGCTTTCTGACTATATAAGTCAGGATTTAAAAGTAAAATCTGAAAACAAGCTAAATATTAAAGTTAAAGTGGCTGATTTAAACAGCCGCGAGTTTTCATTTGACACATCGAAGATTACATTTAATAATATAAAGACAGGATATCATGTTACAATAGATGATGATTCTGTTATGTCAATAGTCATAAGCGGTGAGGGCAGTGTTCTTGATTCGATTTCAGGAGATAATATAAAAGGAACAACAAACCTTACGGCATTATCGGCGGGAAGACATACTGTTTTTGTTAACTTTACAGTACCGGATGGTTGTAAAGTTGTAGGAGAATATAAGATACAGGTTCTTATAGAAGCAGACAAACAGCATGAAACAACATCTGCTGCTTCAAATTAATGCGGTATATGTATACAGGAGGTTGAAAAATGTTAAAGCAGACTATATTAGTAGACAGCCCTTTGGGAATTCATCTGCGTCCGGCTACAGCAATGTGTGATCAGGCGATTAAATATAAATCAAAGATTTCATTTAATTATGGCGATGGCAAAACTGCGAATGCAAAAAGCGTAATATCAATACTTGCTTCAAGTGTCAAATGTGGGCAGGAAATTGTGCTTGAAGCTGACGGCGAAGATGAAGAAGAAGCAATAAATGCTGTAGCACAGGCATTTAAAGAATCACTCAAAAATGATTAATAATAATTAAGAATGGAGGATAATAAAATGGGCTATATGGAAACTTATAAGTCTTGGTGCGATAATGAATATTTTGATGAGGCAACAAGAGATGAATTAAAATCTATAGCTGGTAATGAAGCGGAGATAGAAGATCGTTTTTATAAAGATCTTGAATTTGGTACAGGCGGTCTTAGAGGTGTAATTGGAAATGGTACAAACAGAATGAATGTTTATACTGTAAGAAAGGCAACACAGGGACTTGCTAATTTTATTATAAAGGATAATGCAGCAGACAGAGGTGTGGCTATTGCATACGATTCAAGAAGAATGTCAAAGGAATTTGCAGACGAAGCAGCACTCTGCCTTAATGCAAATGGTATCAAAGCATACATATTCCCTACATTAAGACCTACACCAGAGCTTTCATTTGCATTAAGAGAGCTTCATTGCATAGCTGGTATTGTTGTTACAGCAAGCCACAATCCTCCTGAATATAATGGATACAAAGTATATTGGGAAGATGGTGCACAGATTACAGCACCTAAGGATTCACAGATTATATCAGAAGTTAAAGCAGTTACAGATTATAATACAGTAAAGACAATGGATATTGATGCTGCAAGAGTTGCAGGTCTTTACAATGTAATCGGATATGATATGGATGATAATTACATGGCTGCACTTAAAAAGATGAGCCTTAATGGAGACATTATCAAGCAGGTTGCAGATGATATCAAGATTGTATACACACCATTTAATGGTACAGGTAATGTGCCTGTAAGAAGAATTTTAAGAGAGCTTGGATTTGAGCATGTATATGTAGTGCCGGAGCAGGAAAAACCGGATGGCAACTTCCCGACTGTTGCATACCCGAACCCGGAGTCACCGAAAGCGTTTGAACTTGCATTAAAACTTGCAAAAGAAGTGGATGCTGATATCGTTCTTGCAACAGATCCGGATGCTGACAGACTTGGTGTATATTCTAAAGATGTTAAGAGTGGTGAATACAAGTCATTTACAGGTAACATGTCAGGTATGCTTATTGCAGAATATCTTCTTTCACAGAGAAAAGAACGCGGTCTTATCCATAAAAATGGTGCATTTGTTAAGACTATTGTTTCAACAAATATGGCTGATGCAATTGCAAAAGAATACAATGTAAAGCTTATAGAGGTTCTTACAGGATTTAAGTTTATCGGTGAACAGATTAAATTCTTTGAACAGCAGCATACATATGAGTATGAATTTGGTTTTGAGGAAAGTTATGGCTGCCTTGTAGGTACACATGCAAGAGATAAAGATGCCGTAGTTGCTGTTATGGCACTTTGTGAAGCAGCTGCTTATTATAAGACAAAAGGTCTTACACTCTGGGATCAGATGATTAATATCTTTGAAAAATATGGATATTATAAAGAAGGCCAGAAGGCAATCACAATGAAAGGTGCTGAAGGTGCCGCTCATATTGCCAAGATGATGGATGATTTAAGAAACAACCCACCAAAGAAATTTGGCAGATGGGATGTTCTTGAGACAAGAGATTATAAGAATGATGAGTGCGTAGTTCTTGCAACTGGTGAGAAACACAGCACAGGTCTTCCTAATTCTAATGTATTATATTATGATTTATCAGATAATGCATGGTGTTGTGCAAGACCTTCAGGTACAGAGCCTAAGATTAAGTTCTATATGGGCGTAAAAGGTTCAAGCCTTGAGGATGCTCAGAGCATGCTTGACGAACTTACAAAAGCAGTTATGGAAAAAATAGGACAGTAAAGTTCAGAAATTTTTAACAAGTAAAACACAATATGAACACATTTCGTTGTTAGTATACATATACAGACAAGGAAATGTGTTCTTCTTATATAATTACATGTATTATACAGAACATATTTTAAAGGAAGGAGTAAGGTAAAATGTACGATAATGATTTAAATAATAATAATACATCATCAGGTGTAACAGGAAGCGAATCACAGAATTCGCAGGAAAGTACAGAATATAGATATACGTCAGGAAGCATGCCATACAATGATAATTCATACAATTCATCATATAATAACAATACATGGAATTCCAATAATGGCGGTTACTATTCAAATACTAACTATTCAAACACTACGGGCAACACTAATTATAATAAAAAGAAAAACAAGACAGACAAAAAAGGAATAGGAAAGAGAATTGCAGCAATTGCATTGTCAGCAGTTTTATTTGGTGTAATTGCCGGTGGTACAATGTATGGCGTCAACTATGCGGCTAATAAAATAAAACCTGTCAATAATAATTCTAATGTAGAAATACCAATAGTATCAAGCAGTGTATCATCAACCTCAGGAACAGTTAACGATGAAAGTTCGGCATACGATGTAAAGATGGATGTTGCAGCAGTTGCTAATGCAGCAATGCCGGCAATGGTTGCATTACAGGGTACAACAACAGTTTCAGGCAACTCATCATCAATATTCGGATATGGACAGAGTTATGAGGCAACAACAAGTGGAACAGGTATAATTGTTGGTAAAAGTGATACAGAACTGCTTCTTCTTACAAATGCACATGTAATAGATGGTGTAAGCAACTTAAAGTGTACATTTGTGGATGGTGAATCAGTAAACTGTACAGTAAAAGGCTCTAAATCAGATAAAGATATTGCAGTAGTTGCAGTTAATCTCAGTGATATAAAGAGTTCAACAATCAATCAGATTTCAATTGCTGAACTTGGTGATTCTGATGATGTTACACTGGGTCAGGAGGTTGTAGCCATCGGTAATGCACTTGGTGAAGGCCAATCAGTAACAAATGGTATAATAAGTGCCATGAATCGTTCAATAACAGTTAATAATGTAACATTTGATGGCCTTTTCATGACAAATGCAGCAATTAACTCAGGAAACAGTGGCGGTGCATTACTTAATGCAGACGGACGTGTAATTGGTATTAACTTTGCAAAGACATCAGAAGATGGTGTTGAAGGCATGGCATATTCAATTCCTGTTTCAAATGTAAAAGACCTTATAAATTCACTTATGAACAGAGAGACAAGAACAAAGGTTGCTGATTCTGAAGCATCATATCTTGGTATTTCAGGCGTTGATATAACAAGTACAATTTCACAGTATTACAAGTATCCACAGGGAGTACAGATTCGTTCAGTTGCATCAGGTTCTGCAGCAGAAAAGGCTGGTCTTGGTCAGTATGATATAATTGTAAGCTTTGATGATGAGTCAATATCATCAATGTCAGAACTCCAGAATACAATGCAATATTATAAAGCTGGTGAAACAGTTACAATAAAATATTATCATCCTGAAGGCACTCAGTACGTATTAAAATCTGTAGATGTTACACTTGGAAAGAAAAACTGATAAAATACATCCGTCTACAGGAAATGGTTAAAAATCAAAAATAAAGAATAAAGAATAAGAAGGATACATCAACCGGCAGGCATATATGCGGTGCAGGGCATGTATCCTTCTTCTTTTAACTTTTATTTTAGAAAGATTTTATTGATATATATAGAAGCAAAATGTATACTTTATAATATACATAAGAAATCGGGAGGACAATATTATGCAGGATAATAAAGATAATAACAATGTTAATGATATAGATAATAAAAATGCAGATAATTCTAGTATGAAAAAGTATGTTATGTATGTCATCGTACAGAAAGCCGGGCAGGCAAGATGATAAATATGGGCAATAATATATACATATGCCCTGACTGTATGCAGCGTTCATTTGATGCTATTTATAACAGTGGTATTAATTATGATGATATGATGAAAAATATTCCCGGAATGGGCAATATTCCCGGAATGAATGGATTTATGTCTGGTGATATGAATGATAATATAAGCCAGAAACAGAAGATAAAAAAGAAGAACAATAAAGATGACAAAGATAAAAAAGAAGATATTGATTTAAAAAATATTCCGGCACCGCATGTGATAAAAGAGATGCTCGACCAGTATGTGGTAGGACAGGAACATGCCAAAAAAGTAATGTCTGTTGCTGTATACAATCACTATAAGAGAGTAGCATGCAAGGATACAGATGTTGAGATTGAAAAGTCAAACATGCTTATGATAGGACCGACAGGTTCAGGAAAGACTTATCTTGTAAAAACACTCGCAAAGCTTCTTTCAGTGCCGCTTGCCATTGCAGATGCTACATCACTTACAGAGGCAGGATATATTGGTGATGATATAGAAAGTGTTGTTTCAAAACTTCTTGCGGCGGCAGATAATGATGTTGAGAGAGCAGAACATGGTATAATCTTTATCGATGAGATTGATAAGATAGCAAAGAAAAAAGAGACAAGAAGCCGTGATGTAAGCGGTGAATCAGTACAACAGGGAATGCTCAAACTTCTCGAGGGAAGTGATATAGAAGTTCCTGTTGGAGCGACAAGCAAGAATGCGATGGTTCCACTCGTTACAGTCAATACAAAAAATATTTTATTCATTTGTGGAGGTGCATTCCCTGACCTTGAAGATATAATAAAAGAAAGACTCAATCATCAGGGGTCAATAGGATTTACTGCTGATTTGAAGGATAAGTACGATAATGACAGCAATCTCTGCCAGCAGGTAACAGTAGACGATTTAAGAAATTATGGCATGATTCCGGAATTCCTTGGCAGACTGCCTGTGGTATTTGCACTTGAAAGTCTTACAAAACCTATGCTTATTGAGATAATGAGAGAACCTAAAAATGCAATATTAAAGCAGTATGAGAAGCTTCTTGAACTTGATGAAGTCAAGCTTGAGTTTGATGATGCTGCACTTAATGCCATTGCAGATAAAGCTATGGAGAAAAAGACAGGTGCCAGAGCACTGCGTTCAATAATAGAAGATTATATGCTCGATATAATGTACGAAATACCTAAAGATAATAACATAGGAAAAGTTGTTATAACAGGAGATTATATATTAAAAAAGGGTGCCCCGGTTATACAGATGCGTGGATACGAAACACCGCTGATAGAATCACATGAATAATAACAGGGATATATGAATATAATAGATTAAATTATATATAGCGGCCGGATATATGGATATGACATGTGACGCACTTGTTAAATCACAGGAAATTATGGATTTTATCATATATAACAATCCATGGTACTATAATTATAATCCGTCAGATAAAATAGAAAACGCATGCGTAATTGAAGTGGATGAGAACTTTTCAATTGGATATGGAAAGCTTTCAGGTGATATGAAAATGAGCATAAGCAATCTTGGATATCAGACAATACCTAAGCTATATGGAATAATGGATACATCAAGTATGGATGCGGCTGGTATTACGTCTTCGTTAAACCAGCCGTTTCTTAATGTCCGCGGACAGGGTGTAATTATGGGAATTGTTGATACCGGAATAGATTATACACATGAAGCATTCAAGAAAAGCCAAAATGTCAGCCGTATAGCTGTAATATGGGACCAGACGGGTGAGTGGAATAATACAGAAAGTCAAGAGAGCAGAAGCGACTATATTAGCAGTGTATACAAATATGGGAGAGTGTTTACTAATGAAGAGATAAATGCAGCACTCAAAGCACAGTCTGACGGCGGGAATCCTTATGAATATGTTCCAGAAAAAGATACTAACGGTCATGGCACTTTTATAGCCGGTATTGCAGCAGGAAGCCAGACAGATGAATTCTGTGGAGCAGCACCGGAGTGTGAACTGGCAGTCGTTAAACTTAAAGAGGCAAAAGATTATCTTAAAGAATATTTTCTTGTAAACAGAGAGACAGCAGTATTTGAAGAGACAGATATAATGCTTGGTGTACGGTTTCTGCTTGATTATGCTGCTAAAAGGAAAATGCCGCTTGTGATATGCTTCGGACTTGGAACAGGAAGCGGTCCAAGAACAGGTGCAACGCCATTGGCAAGTATGCTTAGTTTGGCTGCGATAAGAACAAATGTAGTAGTTGTTTCTTGTATGGGTAATGAAGCTGCAGGAAGAACACATATATCAGGTGAGGCACTTTCGTCTGTATCACCATATACAATAGAATTAAATGTAGGTAAAAAAGAAAAAGGATTTTCAATGGAAATATGGGCAAATACGCTCGATGTGCTGTCAGTTTCAGTAATATCTCCGTCGGGAGAGAGTGTGCCAAGATTATCTGCAAGAACAGGCATGACAAATGTGTTAAAGTTTATATTTGAAAATTCACAGGTAGAAGTAGATTACAGAGTGGTAGATACATTATCAGGATATGAAGTGATATTTTTCAGATTTATTAATCCGGCACAGGGTGTATGGAAAATTAATGTATACAGCCTTACAAATATAAAGGGGAGTTTTAATGGATGGCTTCCGATTAATAATTTCCTGCAGTCAGACACATTTTTTCTGAATTCTACGCCGGATACAACATTGACAGAACCAGCTGCAGAATCAAGAATTATAAGCATTGCATCATATAATCATCTGACAGGTGCTATAAGTATAGAGTCAGGCAGGGGATACAGTGCAGATAATGTTGTAAAACCTGAACTTGCAGCTCCTGGTGTTAATGTATATGGCCCACGCACCGGAGGAGGATACACATATAGAAGCGGAACCAGCATTGCGGCGGCACATGCTGCAGGAGCAGCAGCACTGTTACTTACATGGGGCGTATATTACGGCAATGCAAAATATCTTGGAACAAATGACGTGAAATATATTCTTATTCGTGGAGCAGTAAGGGATGAGAGTGTAACATCTTCCGGCAGTGAAGAGTTTCCAAATAACATATGGGGATATGGCAGACTTAATCTGATAAATTCATTTCTGGAACTCCGTGTGACATAAAGCTGTTTACTAAATCTGCTAATTGTAATAATATAATAAATGAAAAGTTTTGCGATAAAGCGGGCTTACGATAAAAAATAAGAATGCGGAAATGGAGAGCATAATGGAAAAAAAATACAAAGCACTTGCACTTGACCTGGATGGAACTTTGATGGACAGTAATAAGGAATTATCAGATGTTAATAAAAAGGCTGTCTGGGAAGCGATTGATGTGGGTACGGCAGTTATTCTTGCATCAGGCAGGCCGATGTTTGGCGTACTTCCTGTTGCACGTATGCTTGAACTGGAGAAACGCGGAGGTTATGTGCTTGCATATAACGGTGGCAATATATTGGATTGTAAGACAGGAAAACTTGTATATGAAAGATATGTTCCTAAACAGTGCATTGAGGATATATGTATTGCTGCAAGAGAATGTGATGTTGCACCATTGACATATTACAAAGACAAAGTTATATCTGAGAGAGCGGATGATGAATACGTAATAAAAGAGGCATTTTGTAACAGTGCAAGCATAATGCAGGTTGACAACATACCTGAATTTGTAGATTATCCTGTTTCAAAAGTTCTTGTTGTAGGAGAACATAAAAAGCTTCTTCCTGTAAAAGAAAAGCTGGAAAATAAATATTCCGACATACTTGAATTATTTTTCTCAGAAGATTATTTTCTTGAAGTTGTACCAAAGAATGTAGGAAAAGATGCATCACTTGCAGAGCTTCTTTCGCAGCTTGGGCTTAAAAGAGAAGAGCTTATTGCCTGTGGCGATGGACTTAATGATATTTCAATGATAAAATATGCAGGATTAGGGATAGCAATGAAAAATGCATATGACGAAGTGAAAAATAATGCAGATATGGTAACAGAGCTTAATAATGATGAAAATGCAGTGGCAGATGTTATCAATAGATTTATAATTAACGAGCAATAAATATGTCATTTAAAGATTATAAAAAGACGATTCTGAATTGTAAACCAGAATCGTCTTTTTATATAGTAAGTTAAATATAAGATTTACTGTGCACTACCTGTTGCAGTCTCATTTTCAAGACTTTCAACATACTCATCAACATTGACTGTTTCATCATTGTAAATCATGTTCATAAGTTTGATTGCTATATTAACCGTGTCATAATCAGGAACAACAGTTGATGCATAGAATCCATATAAGTTACAGTAGTTAGACTGTGTTCTTCCGCTTACTGCATAAGACTGGACATTCCAAGGTGTCGAATCAGCAAGCTGGTCTTTTATAAGACCGGTAATCATGCTTGTTGGCATGTTGGTATATAAAACTTCTGTTGCAGCCTCAAGCACTGATGAATAACTTGTAAGTATAGAAGGTGAAGTAGCTTTGTTGATAATACCTGAAATAGCTGCCTGCTGGTTTCTTCCTCGCTGGAAATCGCCATTCATAAAGCACTGTCTCTCACGTACAAATGCAAGAGTCATTGCACCGTCACATTCATTTAAGCCTTTAACGAAATGATAATTTTCAGGAGCAGCATCATTACCGTTGGTAAATTCCACTTCAGAATCAATTGTAATGCCTCCGAGTGCATCGACAATCTTGACACATCCGTCAAAGTTAAGTTTCATAAAGTAATCAGCTTTAAAACCATAAAGGTCGTAAAGTGCATCAATAGAACCCTGAGTTCCGGCATTACCTGCATGTGTAAGTTTATCAATGCCTTTTCTTCCATTTGCATCACTTATCGTAATATAATAATCACGAGGTGTAGAAATAAGAAGAACCTGTCTTGTCTCAGGATTAATCACTGCGAGAATATTAACATCACTTCGGCCTACATCAGATATATCGCCATATCCGTCATTTCCTGATATATATACAACAAAAGGTTCACCCTTTGATTTCTTTGCAGCTGTGTTTACAGTAGTCTTTGTAATAATCTTTATGTTGCCAAGAACTTTTGTCTTTGATGCAAAA